>ERZ1031176.73-NODE-73-length-18654-cov-6.562235_pt1 | contig 18654 bp, 13 predicted proteins | sample MGYA00518586_ERZ1031176 | MGnify/ENA primary metagenome ERZ1031176 (study PRJEB33718, sample SAMN03159775) | human skin metagenome | collected 2014-05-20 | study: EMG produced TPA metagenomics assembly of the PRJNA266117 data set (Human skin bacterial metagenome and... | reverse complement strand
AAGGCAGGTGTTGCCGTCTTCGATTACGCATACCACGGCCGCACCAACCTGACCATGGCCATGACCGCGAAGAACAAGCCGTACAAGTCCAGCTTTGGCCCGTTCGCAAGTGACATCTACCGCGCACCGATGTCCTACCCGCTTCGCGATGGCCTGAAGGGCGACGAGGCTGCTGAGCGCACCATCCGCTACCTCGAGCAGTACGTCGGCGCTGAGAACCTCGCTTGCGTTGTCATCGAGCCGATCCAAGGCGAGGGTGGCTTCATCGAGCCGGCTGAGGGCTTCCTCCCGGCAGTCGTCGACTGGTGTCGCGCAAACAACGTCGTGTTCATCTCTGACGAGATCCAGGCTGGCTTCTGCCGCTCTGGCGACTGGTTCGCTTCCAGCTATGACGGCATCGAGCCGGACCTGGTCACCACCGCTAAGGGCATCGCTGGCGGTATGCCGCTGTCCGCTGTGACCGGCCGCGCTGAGATCATGGACGCTCCGATGGCTGGTGGCCTCGGTGGCACCTACGGCGGCAACCCGGTCGCTTGTGCTGCTGCTGTCGCTGCAATCGAGGAGATGAAGGAGCACAACCTTCCGCTCCGCGCCAAGGAGATCGGCAAGATCATCCACGAGGAGCTCGACCCGCTGTCCGACCTGGATGAGATCGCTGAGATTCGTGGCCGTGGCGCAATGATCGCTATCGAGCTGGCAACCAAGGACGGCAAGCCGAATGCCGAGCTGACCTCCAAGGTCGCTGCTGAGTGCAAGGCGAAGGGCGTTCTCATCCTCACCTGTGGCCTCGACGGCAACGTCGTGCGTCTGCTTCCGTCGCTGGTCATTCCGGAGGACCTGCTGCGCGACGGCATGCGCGTCATCGCGGAGGCAATCCGCAACAACATCTAGTTGCACGAGAACCTAGTCGAGGTCCATTCCATCGAGTAGGTTCTTCAGACCGGCAGTAAATGGCTGGTCAGCATAAGGGTTAGCGTCATGCTGACCCTTTTTTGCTGTCGTGTCACCACGCATCGCTTCGGCCGCCTGACGCAAAGCGGAGTGCTCGGTAGAGATCTCAGCAGGATCAAAGAGGTCAGCAGGGGCATGCGCGTCCCACGCTGATCCGTAGATGAAAGACTCCAGCGCAATAATGCGCGCCATCACGCGTTCGGGCGGACTGCCAGCATCCGTCAGCGCCTGGGCGACCACCTCGTACATCTCCTGCGTGCGCGGGGATGCACCAATCGGCTGGACCGCGATAACAGGAATCAACGGAGTGTGGTTAGCGAACACATCGCGGTATGACCGTGCCCATTTCTCAAGGGCACCGCGGTAACCGGAACCGGCAGCGAGGGCACCTTTCAACGGTGCGACGTCGACAAGCTGCATCACGGAATCCTGCAGCAGGTAGAGCAATTCCTCCTTGCCGGAAATGTGGTTATACAAAGCGCTAGGCGCGACATCGAGGCGGCGTGCAACGGCGGCCATGGTGAGCGCTTGGTACCCCTGTTCCGAGGTAAGCGCGAGAGCAGCCGCGCCAAGTTTTTCCCGGCTGACCAGCACTTCTGTGGGGCGTCCCCGTTCTTTTACCATGTGAAACTTCCCTCGTTAGCAATTGGAATGTACCCTGGATCACACCATTTAATGAATGGCGTTCATTATCCGCGTTGGCCGAACCACGGCCACAAGTACAGGAGTAAAAGCATGAATTCTAGCGCACCTAATCGTGAAATTGAGCGCGATGTTGTCGTCGTCGGCGCTGGCCCAGCTGGCCTGATGGCTGCACGCACGCTGGCCAAGGCCGGCAAGTCCGTCGCTGTCCTCGAGGCTCGCGAGCGCGTCGGCGGCCGCACCTGGAACGGACGCGTGCGTGACGCCAAGGGCGTTGACCACTTCGTCGAGCTCGGCGGCCAGTGGATCTCCCCCGACCAGACCCGCCTGACCGAATTGGTCGATGAGCTAGGCCTGAAGACCTTCCAGCGCTACCGCGAAGGCAAGTCCATCTACGTCTCCCCGGACGGCGAGCGCCACGAGTACGAGGGTCCGGTCTTCCCGGCTTCTGAGTCCACCCAGGCTGAGATGGACAAGCTGATCAAGATCCTCGACGACCTGGCAGCTGAGATCGGCGCCAAGGAGCCGTGGGCACACCCGAAGGCAGCAGAGCTGGACTCCATCTCCTTCCGCCACTGGCTGGAGCAGCTGTCTGATGATGAGGAGGCAATTGACAATGTCTCCATCTACGTCGCATCCGGCATGCTGACCAAGCCGTCCTTCACCTTCTCCGCACTGCAGGCAGTCCTCATGGCTGCTTCTGCGGGCTCCTTCTCCAACCTGGTCGACGAGGACTTCATCCTCGACCGCCGTGTTGAGGGCGGCATGATGTCCGTTTCCGAGACCATGGCAAAGGAGCTTGGCGACGACGTGTTCCTGGGCACCCCGGTCCGCGAGATCCAGTGGGCACAGCCGGATCCGTCCACCGAGGACAGCCTGAACAACGTCAAGCCGGACGTACGCAATGGTGTGCCGAACAACGGCAAGCCGGGCGATGTCACTGTCGTCTCCGACAAGATCACCGTTCACGCCAAGAACGTCGTCATCGCTGTTCCGCCGAACCTGTACAACCGCATCTCCTACGTCCCGGCAATGCCGCGTGACCTGCACATCGCTCACCAGCACATCTCCATGGGCCTGGTCATCAAGGTCCACGCCATCTACGAGACCCCGTTCTGGCGCGAGAAGGGCCTGTCCGGCACCGGCTTCGGTGGTGGCCGTTTGGTCCAGGAGATCTACGACAACACCAACCGTGGCGCCAATATCGCCGGTGGCAACCCGGGCGAAGAGGACACCTACGGCACCCTCGTCGGCTTCGTTTCCGACGTCTACGCCGAGGAAATGTGGCACCTGCCGGAAGAAGAGCGCAAGCAGCGCATCCTCTCCGCTATGGCTGACTACCTGGGCCCGGAGACCATGGAGCCGATCGCGTTCTACCTCTCCGACATGGCTGCAGAAGAGTGGACCCGTGGCGCATACGCAACCAGCTACGACCTGGGCGGCCTGTCCCGTTGGGGCCACCTGCAGAACCAGCCGGTCGGCCCGATCCACTTCGCTTGCTCCGACATCGCCGACGAGGGCTACCAGCACGTCGACGGCGCTGTCCGCCAGGGCGAGCGCGCTGCAAACGCCATCCTGGCTAACTACTAAAAGGCACGGGTGATAATGGTCCAGCCAACACAAGAGCCTGCGGATCGCGGGCCATCGAGAATCCTGGTCGGATACCTGGCTACCCCAGCTGGCAGTGACGCTTTGAACTTGGGCATCGCCCTGGCTCGAAGCTGGAATGCTGAGCTGGAGATCGCCATGGTGGTCCCCCACTCGGAGAATTATTCCGGTGCGTACCCTCGTGTCACCGCGCATGAAACGGTGATTAGCCGTCAGCTCAGCGCGTGGCTCGAGGACGCACTCGCGAAGGTTCCCGAGAATATCAAGGCCACCGGCCGGGTCGTTTCCGGTTTGGAAGAGGCTCGGTCGCTGCACCGCACTGCTCAAGAGTTGGATTGTGACTTGATCATCCTGGGCACTCGTGGTGGCGGTCTGCTGCGTCGTTTCAGCATTGGGTCTTCGGCGAATGCGCTGTTGCACTCGTCGTCGATTCCGATCGCGCTTGCACCGTCGCGCTACGAGGCCCCTGAGCGGATCAGCCGCGTGTCGTGTATGTTTGGCACGCTGGCTGGCTCGCGTCCTTTGATCGACACCGCGATTCGTACCGCGAAATTCACCAACAGCGAGCTGCGGTTGATCTCCTTCCTCACCGATGAGGATGCGGGCGCGATCCGCAAAGAGGTCACCCACAAGGTGTTGGAGAACCTCGAAGCCAACGCCAACCACTACCTCGCGGAGCAAGCAAAGCAGCTTGTCGACGCCGGCTCGGCTACCACCGAAGTTGTCACCGGCAAGACCGTTGCTGAAGCCGCGACCGAATTGGAGTGGCGTGAAGACGAAATCCTGCTTGCCGGCTCCTCCCGCCTTGCCGCCGCTGGCCGTATCTTCATGGGCCCGCGCGCAGCCAAGGTCCTGCGGAGTCTGCCGATTCCGCTGCTGATCACCCCGGTGCAGGACACCAGGAAAGACCCTGAGGAGGCTACGGAATGAGCCCACGGAAAACGGCTGAAAAGATTGCACAGCAGCCGTCGCAAAGCGAAAAAGGCCTCATCACTGGGCGCGTCGGTCTGATCGGCGCTGTGGTGATTGGCGTGAGCTGTATTGCTCCGTCGTACACCTTGACCTCGGGTCTTGGCCCGACGATTTCGGAGGTCGGCGACCACGTCCCGGCAATCTTGTTGCTCGGCTTCTTCCCGATGTTGCTCGTCGCGTTCGCCTACCGCGAGCTGAACAACCGTGTGCCGGATTCCGGTACCTCGTTCACCTGGGCAACGAAGGCTTTCGGCCCGTGGGTCGGCTGGATGGGTGGTTGGGGTCTGATCACCGCGACCATTTTGGTGTTATCGAATCTGGCCGCTGTAGCGGTGGACTTCTTCTATATCCTGCTGGCACAGCTCACCGGCAATGATGCGATCGCGGAGCTCACCCGCAACCTGTGGGTGAATATTCCAACGACGATCGCGCTGCTGGCGGTCGCTGCGTACATCTCATACCGCGGCCTTGAATCAACGGAAAAACTCCAGTACTTCCTGGTCGCCCTGCAGCTGTTCACGCTGGTGCTCTTCGGCGGTATGGCGCTGTGGAATGCATACCACGGTGGCGGTTATGACTTCCATCCGGTGGAAGCTGACTGGTTCAACCCGCTGACCATCGGTGATTTCTCTACAGTCGCTGCTGGTATCTCGCTGTCGATCTTCATGTTCTGGGGCTGGGACGTCACCCTGACCATGAATGAGGAAACAAAGGATCCGGAAAAGACCCCGGGCCGGGCGGCAACGCTGACCGTGCTTGTGGTCATCACCGTCTATATCCTCACCGCCGTCGCTGTCGTGGCGTGGGCTGGTACGGGCGACACTGGCCTTGGTGCCGGTAACCCGGAGAACCAGGAGTCCATCTTCGCCGCCCTCCAGGGCCCGGTCATGGGTCCGTGGGCGATCCTGATGTCCATCTCGGTGCTGGCGAGTTCTTTTGCTTCGCTGCAGTCCACGATGGTGGGCCCTGCCCGCACGCTGCTGGCCATGGGGTTCTACAAGGCCCTGCCGCCAGTCTTCGCGCAAATCAGCCCGAAGTTCCGCACCCCGGGCGTAGCCACCGCCGCATCCGCACTGGCTGCTGGCGGCTTCTACACCGTCACCAGGATCGCCTCCGAGAACGCGCTGTGGGACACGATTACCGCGCTTGGTCTGATGATCTGCTTCTACTACGGCATCACCGCTTTTGCATGCGTGTGGTTCTTCCGCAAGGAGATCACTGACTCTGTCCGCGGCTTCTTCTTCCGCTTCCTGCTGCCGCTGATCGGCGGAACGATGCTGCTGGCAATGTTCTTCATCACCGCATTCGACTCCATCGATCCGTCCTACGGTTCCGGCTCGTCGATCTTCGGCATGGGCACCGTCTTCGTGCTCGGCATGGGCATTTTGCTCCTCGGCGTTGTGCTGATGCTGTTCACGCGACTGCGCCACCCGGCGTTCTTCCGTGGTGAGACCCTTGCCCGCGTCACGGCTGATGAGGATGACTCGACCCCGATCATCACGATCTAACCGTCTGCCGTTCCGTGGCCAGATCTCTACACTGGCGGCCACGGAACACAAGCAGAACAACTCAATCGACTCAATCGACCCAGACTGACTTCAAGTAATTAAAGGAGACACCATGGCTGAGAAAGATTTGTCCTACCGAGTAGAAAACCCGGCGACCGGTGAGGTCACCGCGACCTACCCGACTGCTACCGACGAGGAGATCCAACAGGTTCTCGCTGCGTCGGAGAAGGGCTTCAACGAGTGGGCCGCACTGGATATCGCTGAGCGCAAGAAGTACGTCCTGCGCATTGCTGAGCTTTTCGACGAGCGCAAGGAAGAGCTCGTTGAGATCATCGGCCGCGAGATGGGCAAGGCACGCCCCCACGCCATTGATGAGGTGGAGCTGTCCGCCAATATCTTCCGCTACTACGCCAACAACGGTGAGCAGTTCGCTGCTGACCGCAAGATCGAGAGCTTCAACGGTGGCACCGCTGTGATCCGCCACCTCCCGCTCGGCGCGCTGGTGGGCATCATGCCGTGGAATTTCCCGTACTACCAGGTCGCACGCTTTGCAGCGCCGAATCTGATGAACGGCAACACCATCATTTTGAAGCACGCTGAAATCTGCCCTGAGTCCTCTGCCGCGATCCAGAAGATCGTCGAGGACGCAGGCCTTCCGGCTGGCGCTTACCAGAATGTCTACGCCACCCACGACCAGGTGACCACCATGATCGAGGATCCGCGCGTGCAGGGCGTTTCCCTCACCGGTTCCGAGCGTGCAGGTGCCGCAGTCGGCGCGACCGCCGGCAAGAACCTGAAGAAGGCAGTGCTGGAGCTCGGTGGCAACGACCCGTACATCCTGCTCGATTCCGCTGATGTCAAGGCAGCTGCCGAGCTGGCATGGGAGACCCGCATGTACAACATGGGCCAGGTCTGCAACGGCAACAAGCGCATGATCGTCATGGAGGACATCTACGACGAATTCGTCGACGAGCTGGTCAAGCTTGCAGAACAGGCGAAGCCGGGCACACCGGAAGAGGCTGGCGAAAACGGCGTCTACGCCCCGCTTTCCTCCCGCTCTGCTGCTGAGATTCTCGACGAGCAGATCACCCGCGCAGTCAAGGAAGGCGCTACCCTGCGCGCTGGCGGCGGCCTCGGCGAGAATGCCTACTACGCACCGGCAGTGCTCACTGATGTGGACACCAATAACTCGGTATACAACGAAGAGCTCTTCGGCCCGATCGCCCTGGTATTCAAGGTCTCCTCTGATGAGGAAGCACTGCAGCTTGCCAACGACACCCAGTACGGTCTCGGCGGCGCTGTGTTCTCCCAGGACACCGACCGCGCAGTTGCGATCGCCCGCAAGCTTGAGACCGGTATGGCGAATGTGAATACGCCTGCAGGTGAAGGCGAGGAGATCCCATTCGGTGGCGTGAAGCGTTCCGGCTTCGGCCGCGAGCTCGGCCCGCTGGGCATGGACGAGTTCGTGAACAAGCAGCTGTACTTTGTAGAGGACTAATCCCCCACTCTCGCTAAACGCAGCACTCCCCAGTCTTCGCGCCTTCCGGCGCGGGGCCGGGGAGTTTTTAATTGGTTTTTCCTTTAAGAGATTTGCTTCACTGCCAGTTATTATGTGTGCTTTGCGTTACCATTGGGAGTTATGGAATTCACGCTAAAACCCGCCACCGAATCGGACCGCACCTACATTCGCCGGTTGCACTATTTGGCGGACGTCTTTGGGGATGAGTCGAAGCCACTTAACTGCAGCCAGGAGAAGCTGACGGCTTTCGTGGATGACTGGTCGCCGGAGCACGACGGCGGCTGGATCGCTTACGACCAGGACCGGACCCCTGCCGGTGGCATTTGGCTGCGCTACTGGGAGCCAGATAACCGCATTAGCCACGCCAACCTGGGCCCGAATGTGCCGGAGCTCTTCCTTGCCGTTGAGGAGCGCTCCCACGGCTATGGCCTGAGTGCTGTGCTGCTGCACTCGGTGTGCGAACTCGCGATCGATCAGGGCGCGGAGAAGATCTCTTTGGAGGTCATGCCTGAGAACAAGCGCGCCCGCCACGTCTACGAGAAATTCGGTTTTGTGGAGACTCAGACGAACCCGAACGTGATGTACCGCGATCTGGTCTAATCCCCCCGACTGTGGGGTAAAGGCTGGCAATAAATCCACATTGGATCAACCGACCACACCCCACAACCGGACCCCGCACCCCCGCTGTCTCCCCTGGCTCGGGGGTGATTTCATGCCATTTTCCGCAGGATTGTTCACCCGAAGTTCATGAAACTCTGGGTTTTCATGCATGCGTTCTTTAAGATTGGAGACACCCTCTGATCTGAAAGGCCTTGTTCATGAAGTTCATGAAATTCCACGCAACTCGCAAGACCGGCGCCGTGCTGTGCGCCATTGCTCTTTCTTCCACTGCTCTTGCTGCTTGCTCCAGCGATTCCGCTGATAATGCTGGCGGCGACGGTGCTTCCGCTGGCGAGCGCGGCCCCATCACCTTCGCGATGGGCCGCAACGACACCGATAAGCTCACCCCGATCATCGATGCGTGGAATGAGCAGCACCCGGATGAGAAGGTCACGCTCAAGGAGCTCGCTGGTGAGGCTGATGACCAGCGCGATACCCTCGTGCAGTCCCTGCAGGCCGGTAATGATGACTATGACGTGATGGCACTCGACGTGGTGTGGACCGCGGATTTCGCCGCTAACCAGTGGCTCGAGCCGCTCGAAGGTGACTTTGCAGTGGACACCTCCAAGCTGCTGCAGTCCACCGTTGAGTCCGCTACCTACAACGACACCCTGTACGCACTGCCGCAGAACACCAACGGCCAGCTCCTGTTCCGCAATGTGGACCAGGTTGAGTCGAAGCCGGACACCTTTGAAGACCTCAAGTCCGCTTGTAAGGCCGTGGAGGGCGACTGCCTGACCACCCAGCTCAAGCAGTACGAGGGCCTGACCGTGAACACGATCGGCTTCATTAACGGCTGGGGCGGCGCCGTCATTGACGCGAACGGTGAACCGACCGTTGAATCCACAGAGGCCAAGGCTGGCCTGCAGGCACTGGTCGATGCATACGAGGACGGCACCATCGCCAAGTCCTCCACCGCTGCTACCGAGGAGGAGACCAACCTGGCCTTCACCGAGGGCAAGACCGCCTTTGCTATCAACTGGCCGTACATGTACTCCAACGCTGTTGAAGCAGGCGTGAATGTCGAGGTCCAGCCGCTGGTTGCTGAGAAGGGCGTTGGCGCTTCCACCCTCGGTGGCTACAACAACGGCATCAACGTGAACTCCAAGCACAAGGCAACCGCGAAGGACTTCATCGAGTTCATCGTCAACGAGGAGAACCAGCTCTCCTTCGCTAAGGCTTCCTTCCCGCCGGTTTTGGCTTCCATCTACGACAACGAAGAGCTCATCGCGGAGCAGCCGTACCTGCCGGCACTCAAGGAGTCCCTGGAGAACGCTAAGCCGCGTCCGGTTTCCCCGTTCTACCCGGCGATTTCCAAGGCCGTCCAGGACAACGCTTACGCAGCGCTGACCTCCGGCAAGAGCGTCGATGACGCAACTAAGGACATGGCTGCCGCCATTAAGCAGGCGCAGTAATAGCCACCTGACCACGGTTTGCCTTCCGGCTAACACGGGCAAACCGGGCACCATATGGCCGCAACGGTTTAAGATCCGTTTGCGGCCCTTGCCATTGTGGGGGCCAAAACCGAGTGTGCAGCACCGTAGGTTCTGTGCTTCGAAGGAGAGTTCATGAGTACCGTCCTTAAGCGGCATGGATCAGCGAAAGACAAAAACGCAGATTCCAAGCCGAAGAAAACGCGCTTTGGCAGCGATTCCGGTAAAGCGTACGCACTCGTAGCGCCGGCACTGATCGTGCTGGCCATCGTGATCGGTTACCCGATCCTGCGAGCCATTTGGTTGTCGTTCCAGGCGAACCGCCACCTCGATCCGTCGACAGGCGTGTTCGTTGACGGTGGTTTCGCTGGATTAGATAACTACCTGTACTGGATTCAGAACCGGTGCATGACTCCGACGGGAACTGTGGGTGACTGCCCGCCGGGCGTGCTGGCGACGGACTTCTGGCCAGCGCTGGGCATCACGCTGTTCTTCACCGTGGTCACTGTCTCGCTGGAGGCTGTACTGGGCATGGTGATGGCGTTGATCATGAACCATCCGTCCCGTATGCGTTCGTTGATCCGTGCGGCGGTGCTTATCCCGTGGGCAATCCCCACCGCTGTGACTGCGAAGCTGTGGCAGTTCATGTTCGCCCCGAACGGCATTGTGAACTCGCTTTTGGGCCAGTCCATCGCGTGGACCACGGATCCGTGGGCAGCGCGTGTGGCTGTGATCATTGCGGATGTGTGGAAGACCACACCGTTTGTCGCCCTGCTCATCCTCGCTGGCCTGCAGATGATTCCGAAGGATGTGTATGAGGCCGCGCGCGTGGATGGTGCATCTGCGTGGCAGACCTTCCTGCGCATCACGCTGCCGCTGGTTCGCCCGACGCTCATGGTGGCGATTCTGTTCCGCACCCTCGATGCATTGCGTATGTATGACCTGCCGGTGATCATGATCTCCGGTTCCTCGAACTCTCCCACCGCCACGATTTCGCAGCTGGTGGTGGAAGACATGCGTCAGAACAACTTCAACTCTGCTTCCGCATTGTCCACGTTGATCTTCCTGCTCATCTTCGCTGTCGCCTTCATTATGGTCCGCTTCGCCGGGGCTGATGTGGGCGGTGAACAAACACAACGCAGAAGAGAAAAACGGGAAGAAAAGCGTCGCGCTAAGAACGCAAAGAAGGAGAAGGAGGCAGCACGATGAAAAACCTCGGCAAAATCGGACATGCCTTAGGCGTTGTCTTCATTCTCGTGTGGGGTCTCGCCCCGTTCTACTGGATGCTTGTCACCGCGCTGCGCGACAAGAAGTACACGTTTGACACCACCCCGTGGCCCACGCACGTCACCCTGGAGAATTTCCGCGACGCGCTCGCGACCGACAAGGGCAATGACTTCCTCGGCGCGATCATGAACTCGCTGATCATCTCCCTGATCACCACCCTGCTTGCTGTCATCGTGGGTGTTTTCACCGGCTATGCACTGGCACGCTTGGACTTCCGCGGCAAGGGCATCGTCACCGGCATCATTCTCGCCGCGTCAATGTTCCCCGGCATCGCATTGGTCACCCCGTTGTTCCAGCTCTTCGGCGATATCGGGTGGATTGGTACCTACCGCGCCATGATCATCCCGAATATCTCCTTCGCACTCCCGCTGACGGTGTACACGCTGATTTCCTTCCTGCGGCAGCTGCCGTGGGAGCTCGAAGAAGCAGCGCGTGTCGACGGCGCAACGCGTGGCCAGGCCTTCCGCAAAGTGCTGCTCCCCCTGGCTGCACCGGGTATTTTCACCACAGCGATCATCGCGTTCATTGCGACGTGGAATGAGTTCATGCTCGCGCGCCAGCTGTCCACCAACGCCACCGAGCCGGTCACCGTGGCTATTGCTCGCTTCTCCGGACCAAGCGCCTTTGAGTACCCCTACGCAGCCATCATGGCTGCCGGTTCGCTGGTCACCGTGCCGCTGATCCTCATGGTGCTGGTCTTCCAGCGCCGCATTGTCTCCGGCCTCACCGCCGGTGGTGTGAAGGGATAAGTAGCCTGCCCCACTTTTGTGGCGTCGACCTGGGACTGACAGCTAGTCTGACCCTGAACCACTGAAAGGGGATGCCAATGGCAGACAAAGAACTCAATAATGGACTTGATGTCCGTGCCACTGAATCCGAGGAGCTGACGCAGCCGGACCGCAAGCCGTGGATCATTGCCCTCGCCGTCATCGCCGCGCTCGTGTTGCTCATCGCCGCGCTCAGCCCGACGGTCCGCGGGGCCTTCAGTGACGGCGGGGACGAGGCGGAAGGGACACACAACGCGGTAGATGTCCACTTCCTCGGCATGATGGTCCCCCACCACCAGCAGGCTATCGACATGTCCGACGTGCTGCTTGAATCCGATGTCGACGACGAGCAGGTCCGCGACCTGGCTCAGCGCATCAAGGACGGTCAGGAGCGCGAGAACGAGCAGATGCGCGCCTGGGCTGACGAGTGGGGCATCCAGGACGACATGGAGATGCACTCGACCCACATCGCGAACGGGATGTTCCAGCCGGAAGAGCTCGAAGAATTCGCAACGCTGGAAGGCGACGAGCTGCGCACCACCTTCCTAGAGATGATGCACTACCACCACGATCATGTCATCCCCATGACGCAGGACCAGATCGACAACGGCGGGTATACCCCGCTGCGCGAGCTGGCACAGGAGATGGTCGACGTCCAGACCGCGGAGATGAAGGAGATGGAAGAGCTTCTCGCTTAGCTCGCTCTTCTCCCCACTCCTTCCTCCACAGCACAAAGCCGCTAGCTCCCTCACCACCCTCCTCTCGGAGGGAGTGCGGAGTCTAGCGGCTTTTGTGTGCGCTTTGTGTCCGCGGCTCTTAGCGGATCACGGCGACGAGATCGCCGCCTTCCACCTTCGTGGCCTGAGTGAAGGCAATGCGCTCAATCACGCCATCCTTCGGGGCGGAGATGGATGCTTCCATCTTCATTGCCTCAATGGATGCGACCTGGTCGCCGGCAGCGACCTCATCGCCCTCCTTTACGGTCACCGTGACCACACCGGCGAACGGCGCGGCGACGTGGTTCGGGTTACCCGCATCGGCCTTTTCCACCTCAGCGACAGAAGACTCCGCATTCTCATCCCGGACGGTCACCGGACGGATCTGCCCGTTGACGTTGATGATCACGCGACGCATGCCCTTCTCATCCGGCTCGCCCACCGCATCCAAACGCACGACGAGCGGCGTCTGCTGTTCTTCCAGGTCGCCGTACCAAATCATTGTCTCCTCGCCCTCGTTCAGGCCGTAGAAGAAGGTCTTGTCCGACAACTGGTCAGTGATGCCGTAAGTGCGACGGTGCTCCAGGAATTCGGCGTACTGCTTCGGAAAGAGCAGCTTGTCCAAGCTAGCGCGACGTGCACGGTGGTCCTCGGATTCGAGATCCTCAGCCAGGTCCGCCGGGACACTAGAAAGCTGCGGCGTCTCCTTGCGCCCGCCGAGTGCACGGTCACGCAATTCCGGCCAGCCGCCCGGAGGGGTGCCTAGCTCGCCACGGAGGAAGCCGATCACGGAGTCCGGGATATCAAATTTCTGCGGGTCACGCGCGAATTCCTCCGGATCAACACCAGCGCCGACGAGGTGCAGGGCCAGATCGCCCACGACCTTCGAGGATGGCGTGACCTTCGTCGGACGACCGAGCATTTCGTTGACTGCGGCGTAGTAGTCCTCGATCAGCTCAAAACGGTCACCCAGGCCCAAAGCAACAGCCTGGGTACGCAGGTTGGATAGCTGGCCGCCCGGGATCTCGTGGCGGTACACACGACCGGTCGGGCCAGGAATGCCCGACTCGAACGGAGCATAGATCTGGCGGACTGCCTCCCAGAACGGCTCTAGGCTGCTGACTGCTTCCAAAGAGAGGCCCGTATCACGCTCAGTGTTGGCAAATGCTGCCACCAGCGCGGACATGGACGGCTGCGAAGTCGTACCCGCCAATGGTGCAGAAGCCACATCCACGACATCGGCACCGGCATTCGCGGCAGCGAGGTACGTTGCCAGCTGGCCACCAGCAGTGTCGTGTGTGTGCACGTGCACCGGCAGATCAAAGCGCTCACGCAGCGCAGTGACCAATTTCGCGGCAGCGGCCGGGCGCATGAGTCCCGCCATGTCCTTGATGGCCAGAATATGAGCACCGGTCTCGACGATTTCCTCAGCCAGGCGCAGGTAGTAATCAAGGGTATACAGGTCCTCATTCGGGTCCATCAGGTTGCCCGAATACGCCATTGCTACCTCAGCCACAGTGGACTGGGTCTCCAGCACGGCATCGATGGCGGGGCGCATCTGGGAGACGTCGTTAAGCGCGTCAAAGATGCGGAAGATATCCACCCCGGAGCTGGCTGCTTCCTTCACAAATGCGCGCGTGACGGATTCCGGGTACGGCGTGTAGCCGACCGTATTACGGCCTCGCAGCAGCATCTGAATATTCATATTCGGCATTGCTTCGCGCAGCTCTTCCAGGCGCGTCCACGGCGATTCGTGGAGGAAACGCATGGCCACGTCGTAGGTCGCACCACCCCATGCCTCAACGGAGGTGAGCTCCGGGGTGAGATGCCCTACGTGCTTCGCCGCGGCGACGAGCGTGTTCGTGCGAATGCGGGTGGCCAGCAAAGACTGGTGTGCATCGCGGAACGTCGTGTCCGTGACACCGAGCGCTGTCTGGCCACGCAGCTTCTCCGCCCACTTCTCTGGGCCGAGTTCGCGCAGCTCATCGCGTGCGCCGCGTAGCGTGGAGGTGTAGTTCAGCTCCGGCAGCTTCTTCGACGGCTGAATATTCGTCGGACGCGGACCATTCGGCTGATTCACCGTCACCCACGCCAAGTACTCGAGGATACGGCCAGCCTCATCCGGCGCGGCCGGAGCCTCAAGCAGCATCGGGTGATCCGCGATGAAACTGGTAGAAATGCGCTTTTCCGTAAAGTCCGGCTCGCTCAACAGCGCGCGCAAAAAGCCGATATTCGTGGACACACCATTGACGGAGAATTCGTTGAGCGCACGGCGGGCACGCGCCACAGCCGTCTCGAAATCCTTGCCACGGCAGGTCATCTTCACCAGCAGCGAATCGAAATTCGGGGTGATCTCCGAGCCCACCGACACATTGCCGTCTAGGCGCACACCAGCACCGCCCGGTGAACGGTAGCCAGTGATCACACCGGAATCCGGGCGGAAGCCATTATTCGGATCCTCAGTGGTGATGCGGCACTGCAAGGCAGCGCCCGTCAGCGTGATCTCATCCTGGTGCAGGCTCAGCTGGTCCAGCGTTGCACCCGCCGCGATGTGCATCTGCGATTTCACAATGTCTACACCCGTGACCTCCTCAGTCACCGTGTGCTCGACCTGCACGCGCGGGTTCATCTCAATGAAGACATGGTTGCCCTTCTCATCCACCAGGAATTCGACAGTGCCGGCGCCTTGGTAGTTGATGTGGCGGCAGAAATTCACCGCGTCCTGGCAGATGCGTTCACGCTGTTCTTCGGTGATGTGCTGCGCGGGCGCGATCTCTACGACCTTCTGGTGGCGGCGCTGCACGGAGCAATCACGCTCAAACAAGTGCATGACATTGCCCGCGGAATCCCCCAAGATCTGCACCTCAATGTGCTGCGGGTTAATCACCGCTTGCTCGAGGTACACATTCGCATCACCGAATGCGGCTTCCGCCTCACGCGATGCTTCCGCAGCGAGCGACTCAAGGTTTTCACGCTTATCGACGAAGCGCATTCCCCTTCCGCCGCCACCGGATACCGCTTTGACGAAGACAGGGAATTCGAAATCATCAGCCCACTCAACGAGTTTGCTCACATCCGTGGTCGCCTCAGAATCCTTGAGCACCGGCAGACCGGCCTCTTCCGCAGCGCGGACTGCAGCGGCCTTATCACCGGTCAGATCAAGGGTTTCTGCGGTCGGGCCGATGAAGGTGATGCCCCGCTCACGGCAGGCGCGCGCTAAGTCAGCGCGCTCAGAGAGAAAACCGTAACCGGGGTAGACCGCATCTGCCCCGGTCTGCTCGGCGGCGCGCATGATTTCGTCGATAGACAGGTACGCGCGGACCGGCTGCCCCTCATCACCGATCTGCACAGCCTCATCTGCGAATGGGCGGTGGAAGGAGTGACGGTCCTCGCGCGGGTAGACCGCAACAGTCTTGGCGCCCGTCTCAAATGCTGCGCGGAATGCGCGCACCGCGATCTCGCCGCGGTTGGCCACGAGAATCTTGTTGAAGGTGGGCAGATTTGCTGCTTCCTGGCTCGTCGAACGATCAAGATCAGTCATTGGGGCCTCCCGGAATCAGATGGGTGCATTTCCACCAATCAATCTTAAAGGCAACCCCGAACACAGACCCGTGCGCCCGTTACCCAGCGGCTAGCTCGGTGCCGTCAGAACCGCGATCCTCCACTCCCGGAACGTGACGTTCATCCGCACCGTTGTATGCGGCGAGAGGGCGAATGATCGTGTTGTTTTCGAATTGCTCAATGATGTGAGCAGTCCACCCAGTGATGCGCGCCATGACGAACAGTGGGGTGAAGAATTCAATATCGAATCCGAGAATGTAATACGCAGGTCCCGCCGGGAAATCCAGATTGGGCATGATCTTGATCGAGGTGTTCTCATACATGGTCTTGGCCATGATGTCGTACATCTCAACCCATTTTTCCGCGTTCTTTTCCGGGTGCTCCGAGGCGAGTTTCTTGAAAGCCTCTTCCATCGTGGGCACGCGCGAATCGCCTTTCTTGTACACGCGGTGACCGAAGCCCATGACCAGCTCTTTATTCTTCAGCTTGTTCAAGGTCCACTCTTCGGTCTTCGCCGGATCGTCGATCTCGACGAAATTGTGCATGACGAATTCATTGGCGCCACCATGCAGTGGGCCTTTGAGCGCACCGATCGCGCCGGTAACCGCGGACCAGGTATCGGACTGCGTGGATGTGATCACGCGTGCGGTGAAGGTCGAAGCATTGAAAGAGTGCTCCGCATACAGGATCATCGACTTCTCAAACGCCTCAATGTCCGACGGGATCGTCGCCGGGGAGCCTTCTCCATCGCCAAAGACCATCCAGAGGAAGTTCTCTGCATAACCGCGATTCACATCCGGCTCGATGTATCCCTCCCCGCGCCGGCGGCGGATATCCAACGCGATGATGGTGGGCAGCTTGGTCAGCAGCGTCAGTGCGATATCCCGGATGTGATCAGAATTTGGCGTGAATTTCTCCGGGTCACGCGTACCCAAAAACGATACGGCGGTGCGCAGGACGTCCATCGGGTGGCAATCCTTCGGCATCGCCTCGATGACCCCAATCAGTTCCTCATCCAACCCGCGGCGGCTGCGTGCCACGTCGTAGAACTCCTGCAGTTCCTCCTCGTTGGGCAGTTCCCCATTCCACAGCAGCATGGCTACTTCTTCGAAGCTGACATTATTGGCCAGCTCGTGGACTGGGTAGCCGCGGTACAGCAAAGAGTTCGTTTCGGGATTGACCTTGGAGATCTGCGTGTAGTCAGCGACAACACCATTGAGGCCCTTGCGGATTTCAGGCTGGTTCGACATTATTTTCTCTCCTCTACAAAACTATATTTTGGGTGAAAGAGTGGGCCCTTGCTGGCGTCGCTCATGCCTCGCGCTAGCTCAGGCCCTTGGATATGTGGTTTAGAAGATTCCTTCAGGTGTTTGCGGTGCAGCAGCCAATGCTTCGGCAGTAAGTCGAACATTGAGCTCATTCAGATCATTGAGGTTTTCCAGGTTCTCCACGGCTGCAATGAAGCGATCCTGCTCTTCTTCCGACACCAGCCCCTTGGCGAGTGTGCGGAATTTCGCAATGTAATCGGCACGCTCAAACGGACGCGCACCGAGCGGGTGCGCATCAGCCACTGCCAACTCGTCTTCGATCACTTCCCCATCCGCGAAGGTGATCACCGCCTTGGCACCAAAGGCCTTCTCATTCGGATCAGTCGAGTGATAGCGGCGAGTCCACTCTGGGTCCTCGGTGGTGGAAATCTTGTGCCACAGCTCGACGGTCTCCTTGCGACCAGCACGCTCCGGTGAATAGGAATCAATGTGATGCCACATGCCGTCCTCAAGCGCGACAGCGAAGATGTACATGATCGAGTGGTCCAGGGTCTCGCGCGAAGCCGTCGGATCCATCTTCTGTGGGTCGTTCGCGCCAGTACCGATGACATAGTGCGTGTGGTGCGAGGTATGCAGGACAATCGACTCGATCTCCGCGGTCGTGCGTCCCGCATCGGCAATGGTCTGCTTCATGCGTCGTGCCAGGTCAATCGGTGCCTGCGACTGATACTCCGCCGAGTGCTCCTTGGTGTAGGTATCCAAGATGGCGCGCTTTTCTTCGCCCGGCGCGGGCAGCGGCACAGTGTAGGTGCGGTCCGGGCTGTGCAGCATCCACGCGATCACGCCGTCCTCGCCCTCCCAGATCGGGGCGGGCGCGCCCTCACCGCGCATACAACGGTCAACCGCCTCGATGGCCATCTTCCCCGCGAATGCCGGGGCGTATGCCTTCCACGAGGAGATCAAACCCTTACGTGATTGACGCGTCGCCGTCGTGGTGTGCAGCGCCTGCCCCACCGACTGGTAGATCGTGTCCACATCCAGGTTCAGCATCGTGCCAATGCCAGCAGCCACGCTCGGCCCCAGGTGCGCCACGTGATCAATCTTGAACTCGTGCAGGGAGATACCCTTGACCAGGTTCACCTGAATCTCATAACCAGTGGCAATGCCCCGGATCAGCGCCTTGCCGTCCAGGCCCTTGTGCTGTGCCACTGCCAGAAGCGGCGGAATATTGTCTCCCGGATGCGAGTACTCCGCTGCCAAGAACGTGTCATGGAAGTCCAGCTCACGCACCGCAGTGCCGTTCGCCAGCGCCGCCCACTCCGCGGAATAGCGGCCATCTACGCCAAAAACAGCGGCGCCTTGCTTATCCACGGCATGTGCCTGCGCCATCACTCGCGCCGATGTCACCGGTCGGCGTACCACTGATGCCACCGCCACCGCAGCATTGTCGATGATGCGGTTGATGATCATCTCTTTCGTGTCTTCCGGGACCTCCACTGGGTCCGCGGCGACTTGCGCCACCTTGTAGGCAAGGTGCTCCTCGTACGGAAAATCCTCCGCCGATCTGCGCGTGCGCACCTCGTGCTCAATCATTGGACAGCCAACCTCCTGGATCATCTCCGCGGTCATACAACGTCACTGCGAAACACCTTTGTGTTTCGCGTCACTAATTAGTATGCCGAAACAATCTGGAGTGCGGGCTACCTTTTCTTTATATCCTTTATATTTTTTATATTTCGGCGCGGCTTTTATGACTTATATT
>ERZ1031176.71-NODE-71-length-18736-cov-6.818050_pt1 | contig 18736 bp, 14 predicted proteins | sample MGYA00518586_ERZ1031176 | MGnify/ENA primary metagenome ERZ1031176 (study PRJEB33718, sample SAMN03159775) | human skin metagenome | collected 2014-05-20 | study: EMG produced TPA metagenomics assembly of the PRJNA266117 data set (Human skin bacterial metagenome and... | reverse complement strand
GGCAGCGTCAGATGTGTATAAGAGACAGCAACGCGTGGGCATCGCACGTGCGCTGGTCACCGACCCCACGATGCTGCTTTGCGACGAACCAACGTCCGCCCTCGACCCCATCACCACCAATCAGATCCTCGATCTGCTGCGCAATATCAATGAGAAGCTGGGTGTGACGATTCTGATCATCACCCACCAGATCGACGTGATCGCCCGTCTGGCCGACAATGTCGCGGTGCTCTCTGAAGGCCAGCTCGTGGAATCTGGCCCGGTGGCCAAGGTTTTTGCGGACCCGCAGCATGAGCTGACGCGGAAATTCGTGGACACCGTCATCCCACCTGAACTCGATGCCACTGCACGTGAGGCTCTCTCGCGTGCGCTGGTGAAGAAATACGAGGTGTAATCCGAAAATGAATCAGCTCAATTCTTGGTGGCGTGACACCACTGGTTCGCGTGTCACGCCGGAGATGTACATCGATTCCTTCGGCGAGACCCTCTACATGGTGGGCATTTCGCTGTTCCTCGGTGCCCTTTTGGGTATTCCGTTGGCATTGGCCCTGGTGATCACCCGTCCTGGCGGGTTGAAGCCGAACAAGGTGATTTACGGTGCGCTGAATGTGTGCGTGAACATTATTCGTTCCTTGCCGTTCATCATCTTGCTGGTGGCGATTAGTCCATTTACTCGTGTGATCGCTGGTACCGCGATTGGCACCACCGCGGCGCTGGTGCCGTTGACCCTGTACATCGCGCCCTTCATTGCACGTCTGATCGAGCAGTCTCTGCTTGAGGTGAACCCCGGCATCACCGAAGCGGCTGATTCCATGGGTGCCAGCTTGTTCCAGACCATCCGGTACTTCCTGCTGCCGGAGGCGAAGTCCTCGATCATCCTGGCTGTCACTACGGCCACGATCGGTCTGATTTCTGCAACGGCCATGGCAGGCACAATCGGCGGCGGTGGTGTTGGTGACCTGGCGATCTCTTATGGCTACCAGCAATTCGATTCGCTGGCGATGCTGATGACGGTGGTCATTTTGATCATCATCGTCCAGGCCATCCAGTCGCTGGGCAATACCTTGGCCCGACGCGCACGCGCCTAAGGCGCGAATGCGGTCATGGCCAGGTAGGCCTCGCTGAAATGGGCGGGGTTGTCCAGGCTGATCTCACACAGCTTCTGAATTTTGGCGATCCGGGTGCGCACGGTGTGCCGGTGCACCCCAAGAGCCTCGGCAGTGCCACCCAGTTGGGCACTGTGCCGGAGATACTGTGCCAACGTGATTTCATAATCCGTCCCATGGGCGGCGTCATAGCTGGCAAGCCGGCCAAAGATCTCCTCGTACCGGGCAGCGAGTGCCTCAGCAACTCCCGGTTCACGCAGCCACGGCAAGCCCGAATCATTGGTTTGGGCGACATCACCGGGCTTGAGCGTTTTTGTTCTTAAGGCCAGCTGGTCAATTTGCTCGCGAGTCAATTGCTTCAACTGCACCGGACTTCCCACGGCGATGCGGACACGATCGCTGTGCTCGCCGAGATCATCCAAAACACTGCGCACGCTCGCCTCCGGCCGGACAGCGAGCAGGAAAACAGTCTCGGAAATATTGAGCGCGTGCAGGAGTTCATCGCGTTGTTGTGCTTCCCTATCTAGCTTTTCCCACACCGTCTGCATCGCAAGCCGAGATTGTGCGGCAATGACGATGGGGCGGGTGAAACCGTCGGCGTCGAGAGGCGAATCCAACGTGTCAGCATAAAGATCACTGGAGTCGTCTGCCCCATCGTTGATGCCGAGCTGGAGCCGAAGCGCGAAGGAATTGAGCTGATTGTGTATACGTCGCAATTGCGCTGGCCGGGCTAGAAGCGTGGCGGCGAGTCCAGCGTAGTGGCGGATCAGCGAACGGTCTTCATCAGTGATCGCCCGCGTAGACGTCACCTCAACCGTGTATGGCTGTTGGGTCTCGGAGCTGATCTTGTAGGAGCTCGAGTAGGTCTTCTTCATGGCGTTGAAGCTGCGTGAGACCTGTTCGGCGAGCAGTCGCCCATTTGGGTCTTTGATTCTCACCCGTGCTTCCAGCGCTTCTGCCGCATCGCGCGTCAGTGCTCTCAGTTCACCGGAAGTCGCTGTCCGGGTGAGTCTTTCTTGGGCTTGCAGCAAGAGCTGCTGGGCGTGGTCGCGTTGTTGTTGTTCCGCGGTGGTGCGGCGGTGCCGTTCGTCGTTGACCGCGCTCAAGATCCGAGAGAACGGCACGGGCCGGGAGACTTCAAACAGCCCAATCCCCTGTTCGCGCACGCTGTCCACCACCGCTTCAGGCACTGCGTCGAACACGCTGCTGATGCCAAAACCAATGGCCACAGCCCCCTTCCCAGCAAGGTGCGCGATGTAATTGTGCAGGTCCTCCTCGCGGTCACGGAATGCAGCACCAACGGTGAGCACGAATGATTCCGGTTGAATGAAATTGCCGGGTTTTTCCAGCTCATTGGTCTGCACGACGGTGAAAGACGGTTGGGCAGGCGGGACGATTTCTGTCAGGCCGAGGTGCTGGTTTTCGGCGAGGAATGCGAAGGGAAACACTCTACCTACTCCGAACTGTATAAAGCAGAAACGCTATTTCGCCATACTGTACATGACGCGGATCACCCTACGCCCTACATACTATTTTGTTAACAAACCGATCTGGGTAACAGAAGGAGTGATCATGCAGGACCTCACCTACCGTCTTCCCCAAGAGCGCCGCCTCACCAGCGCCCCGACCGAAGGGGAAAACGCCAGCCTGAACGGCCGTCGCGAGGAGGCTGTCGCACGAGCACTAGCGCCGGGACTTCCGCGCTACATCGTCGACGGCGATGGCGGAGTACTTATCGACGTCGACGGTAACTCCCTCATCGACTTCGCCTCCGGCATCGCCGTGACCTCGGTCGGTGTCTCTAATCCACGTGTTTCTGCTGCCGTTGCTGAAGCCGCTCAGAAAATCACCCACACGTGCTTCCTCGTCACTGGCTACGAAGGCTTCGTCGGTGTGGCTGAGAAGCTCAATGAGCTAACTCCCGGCGACTTCAAGAAGAAGACGGCTCTGTTCAATTCTGGTGCAGAAGCCGTGGAGAACGCGGTGAAGATCGCTCGCTCCCACACCGGCAAATACGCAGTGGCCACCTTCGACAATGCCTATCACGGTCGCACCAATTTCACGCTGGCCATGACCGCGAAGAACAAGCCGTACAAAACCGGCTTCGGCCCATTCGCTTCTGATGTCCACCGCGTGCCCATGTCGTACCCGCTTCGCGACGGCTTGACCGGCCAGGAAGCTGCCGACCGAGCCATTCGCGTTCTGGAAACCCAGATCGGTGCAGACAACCTCGCGTGCATTGTTCTCGAGCCAATCCAGGGTGAAGGCGGCTTCATCGAACCAGCAAAAGGCTTCTTGCCGGCAATTGTGCAGTGGTGCCGCGACAACAATGTGGTCTTTGTTGCCGATGAAATCCAGGCTGGTCTGGCACGCACGGGCGATATGTTCGCCTGCAACCACGAGGGTGTCGAGCCGGATTTGATCACATCCGCCAAGGCACTCGCCGCCGGTTTGCCGCTGTCCGCTGTGACCGGTCGCGCCGAGATCATGGATGCTCCTGGACCCGGCGCGCTGGGTGGAACCTATGCCGGTAATCCACTGGCGTGCGCAGCAGCGATGGCTGTATTCGAGGAGATCGAAGAAAACGACTTGTGTGGTCGTGCCCGCGAAATCGAAGGGATCATCCGCTCCCGTCTCGAGCCGCTCGTGGACAACAACGTTGTGCGTGAGGTCCGCGGTCGCGGCGCGATGATCGCGCTTGAGCTGGATACCGCTGAGCGCACAGCCGCTATCGCGAATGCCTGCAAGGAGCAAGGCGTGGTCACGCTCACCTGCGGTACCGACGGCAATGTGATCCGTCTCCTCCCACCGCTGGTCATTCCGGAAACCCTGCTCACCGAAGGTTTGGAGATCCTCGTGGCCGCCATCAAGAACAACCTTTGAGCCCGCAAGGACGATAAAGGAGTTGAAGAACATGACACTGAGTAATAGTCAGCAGCTGCCGGAAAACCTGCCGTTGGATCCTCGTGCAGATACCTCGGTTGCTCGTGAATCATTCACAGTGCTGAATCCGGCGACGGAGGAAGAGGTTGCACGTGTCGTCGATACGCAGGCCGATGACTGGCTAGATGCGCTGACGCGCGCTGTTGACGCGCAGGATGAGTACAGCGCGTTCAATCCGCGCCAGCGTGCGGATATTCTGCGTGCGATCTACGAGGAAATCATGGCGCGCCAAGAGGATTTCGCGCGCACGATGACTGTGGAAATGGGCAAGCCCCTCGTGGAAGCACGCGGTGAAACGGCGAATACCGCGGATTATTTCCGCTGGTTCGGCGAGGAAGCCGTGCGTATTCCGGGACGCTACGCGCAGTCCCCGGCTGGGGCGGGTGACATCGTGGTCTCGCGTACCCCGGTCGGTCCGGTGCTGGCCATCACGCCGTGGAATTTCCCGCTGGCCATGGGCGCGCGCAAAATCGCTCCCGCCATTGCTGCGGGCTGTCCGGTGCTGGTCAAGCCCGCTGCGGAGACTCCCCTGTCGATGTTGCTGCTCGGCCAGCTGATCTGGGATGTACTTGAGCGTTTTGATGCTCCGCGCGATCTCATTCACATCCTGCCCACCACGAATTCTGGCGAGCTTTCGAAGACCCTCATGAGCGATGCTCGCCTGCGGAAGATCACGTTCACCGGCTCGACCGCGGTGGGCAAGATTCTCGTCCGTCAGTCCGCGCAGCACCTGCAGCGTGCCTCGATGGAGCTCGGCGGCAATGCACCATTCGTCGTTGCGGAAGACGCCGACCTAGATTTGGCTCTGAGCTGCGCAATGCAGGCGAAGTTGCGCAACGGCGGTGAGGTCTGCGTGGCAGCCAACCGCTTCCTCGTGCACGAAGCAATTGCCGGCGAATTCACGTCCCGCCTCAGCGAAAAAATGAACAAGGTCGTCATGGGCAATGGGCTCGATGAGGGCACCACCTTGGGCCCCATGATCACCGCCGCCCAGCGCGACCGCATTCACGACCTGGTCGCCGAAACTGTCGACGCTGGCGCCACCGTCCACCGCGGCGGCGAAGTGCCTGATCAAACTGGCTATTTCTACCCGCCCACCGTGCTCAGCAATATCCCCGCTGACGCAAGGATCCTGCGCGAGGAAATCTTCGGGCCGGTGGCCACCATCAGCACATTCAGCACGCTGGATGAGGCCATTGAAAAAGCCAACGACACCGAATTCGGTCTGGCCGCCTACGCATTTTCCGAGAATGCGCACACCTGCCAGCGATTCGCCAAGGAACTGGCCGCCGGAATGGTGGGCATCAATCGGGGCATGATCACCGACATCGCCGCCCCGTTTGGTGGCATCAAACAATCCGGCTTTGGCCGTGAGGGCGGAACGGAGGGAATCGAGGAATACCTGGATATTCGCTACATCGGTTCATAAATCCCCGCTAAAACTCCCGCATAGAGAAAGGTTCTTTCATGGGACTGAGAGTGTTCAATATCGCGATGGCATTTGTCGGCGTGCTCGTCGGCGCCAGTTTCGCTTCCGGCCGTGAGACATTGCAGTATTTTGTGGCCTTCGGCAACTGGGGTGTGCTCGGCGCGATCATTACGGCGCTGGCACTGGCGCTGACCGGCTTCGCCATGCTGCAGCTAGGCAGCTACCACCGCGCCACCGAGCACACGAGCGTGTTCGACGAGATCTCCGGTCCGATCGTGTCCAAGATCCTCGACGCCGCCACCCTGGTCTGCCTGTTCTGCATCGGTTTTTCCATGTTCGCCGGTGCGGGCGCCAACCTGAACCAGCAATTCGGGTGGCCGGAATGGGCCGGCGCTACCATCATGCTGGTCTTAGTGCTGCTCACCGGCCTGTTGGACGTGGAGAAGGTGACGGTGGCGATCGGTGCGCTGACCCCGCTGATCATCATCATGATCGGCATCGCCACGGTGTGGGCGATCATCAACGCCAACCCGGACTTTTCCAACCTGCACGAGCAGGCTACCCAGGTTCCGACAACACTGCCGAATTGGTGGGTGTCCGCGATCAACAGCATCGGCCTACAAGTCATCGTCGGTGTGTCCATGGCGATCGTGATCGGCGGCAGTCTCTTCGACCCCCGCGAAGCGGGCCTCGGCGGCCTGGCTGGCGGCGCGTGCTTCCTGCTCCTGCTGGCCATGCTGGTCACCGCGCTGTACTTGAGCGTGGACACGGTAAAGGACCAGGAAATGCCCACCCTGGCGATGGTCACTGACATCCACCCCATCCTCGGCCTGGTCATGACAGTGGCCATCTACGGGATGGTCTACAACACCGCGATCGGCATGTTCTACGCCTTCGGCAAGCGCCTTTCACGCAATAACCCGAAGCGCTTCTACCCCGTCTACGTCGTCTCCGCTCTCATCGGTTTCGTGCTCAGCTTCATCGGCTTCAGCAACCTCATCGGCTGGGTCTACCCCATCCTCGGCTACATGGGGATCCTCATCATGGTCATCATCGGCTGGGCCTGGTGGACGCACCGCCACGACCTGCGCAAGGAGATTTCCCTGCGCCGCGAGGCACGGCGCCTGTTCCGCCGCCACGGCAGCGCGGATGCTCTCCCCGCGGCGGATAGGAAGAAGCTCGAGGAATCAGCCCGCAAATCCAATATCGAGGACCACGAGTTCCTTGGGGAGCTGGAGCAGGACCACGAGTCGTCGATAAGCGAACAGCGAAACTAAAAAGGAGACCGTAAGAAAATGGCACTACAGCAACCACAAGCCGGCCCCCTGCAAGGCATTGTCGTCGCGGATTTCTCGCGTGTGCTCGCCGGGCCGTACGCGACGATGCTGCTCGCGGACCTCGGCGCCACCGTGATCAAAGTCGAAGGCCCCAACGGTGACGACACCCGCCAGTGGGTGCCACCGAAGCGCGGCGATACGGGCACCTACTACCTGTCGATCAACCGCAACAAGAACTCCATCAAGCTCGACCTCAAGGATCCGGACGACCTGGAAACGGCGTACGCGATCATCGACCGAGCGGACGTCTTGATCGACAATTTCCGTGTCGGCAGCCTGGACAAATTCGGCCTCGACCCGGACTCTGTGGCGAAGCGTTGGCCGGAGCTGATTCATGCGAAGATCACGGGCTTCGGTTCGCGCGCCGGGTCGCAGCTGCCGGGCTATGACATGCTCATTCAGGCCTCCAGCGGGTTCATGTCCATGACAGGATCGCCCGATGGCCCACCACAAAAAGCAGGCTATGCGTTTATCGACGTCCTCACCGGCCTGCACACCACCGTCGGCATCCTCGCCTCCCTCATGCGCCGCGAACGCTTCGGTAATGGCGGCGAAACCATCCGCACGAATCTGCTGTCCGCCGCACTGTCGTCCATGGTGAACATGACATCCGCCGCCGTCGCCTCCGACGCCGAAATGACCCGCACGGGCAACGACCACCCGTCGATCTTCCCGTACGGCCCCTTCCCTGCCAAGGACCGCGACCTGGTCATCTGCGTGGGCAACAACAAGCAGTTCGCGGTCTTCGCCGACGGCCTCGGAGCACCAGAGCTTGCCGACGACCCCCGGTTTGCCACCAACGAACAGCGCAACGTCAACCGTGAAGTATTGCGCCCGATCCTCCACGAGCTACTCGCGGCGAAGAATGCCGAGGAATGGATCGACATGTTCCGTGCCAAGGGCCTGCCAATCGCACCGATTCTCACCGTGCGCGAAGCCATTGATTTCGCCGACGACCTGGAACTCGACCCGGTGGTGAAGATCCCGAACAAGGACGGCAGCGACGAAGTCCCCTTCGTTTCCAACCCACTGGACTTAAGCTCCGGCGGCATCCAGTACACCAAGGCAGCCCCTGGCCTCGACGAGGACCGGGACGATGTCCTGGAGTGGATCGCGGGCACCCCCACCAAATAACTCACCCTCACCTCTCAGAAAGGACCTTTCACCATGACCTTCGCAACCGACCTGATCAACTTCGACAGCCTGCTCTCCGCCGATGAAATCGCATGGCGTGACGACGTCCGCGCTTTCGTCGAAAGCGAAATCAAGCCCCACGTCGGCCAGTGGTACGAAGACGCCCACGTCCCCTTCGAACTCATCCCCCGCTTTGCTGAGAAGGGCATGATCGGCGCCCACCTGTCCGGCTACGGCTGCCCCGGCCGCTCCGCCGTGGACTACGGCCTGGCCATGCTTGAGGTCGAAGCCGCTGACTCCGGTCTGCGCACCATCTTCTCCGTCCTCGGCTCCCTCGCCATGACCTCCATCCACCTCAACGGCACTGAAGAGCAGAAGCAAAAGTACCTGCCCAAGATGGCCGCCGGTGAGCTCCTCGGCGCCTTCGGCCTGACCGAGCCCCTCGCCGGATCCGACCCGGCATCTATGACCACCCGCGCCACCTACAAGCCCGGTGAAGGCTGGGTGCTCAACGGTGAGAAGCGCTGGATCGGCCTGTCCCACTACGCTGACCTGACCATCGTGTGGGCCAAGGTTTCCACCGCCGACCTCGAAGCCGCTGGTCTGGACGGCATTCCGGAAGGTCGCGAAGAGACCGTCGCTGGCTTCATCGTGGAAAAGGGCACCCCGGGCTTTGACCCGCAGCAGATCGACAAGAAGCTGTCCATGCGCGTGTCCACCCAAGCGCACATTTACCTCAAGGACGCCCTGGTTGGTGAGGACAAGATCCTCTCCGGCCGCTTCGGCCTCAAAGCTCCGTTCATGTGCCTAAACGAGGCACGCTACGGCATCGGCTGGGGCGTACTCGGCGCTGCCCGCGACTCCATCGAATGCGCCCTGGCTTACGCCAAGGAGCGCACCCAGTTCGGCAAGCCCCTCGCCGGCTTCCAGCTCACCCAGAAGAAACTGGTGGACATGGCTGTTGGCCTGAACCAGGGCTACCTGCTCGCCCTCCACGTCGGACGCCAGAAGGATGCCGGCACCCTGGATATCTCCCAGATCTCTGTGGCCAAGCTGCAGAACACCCGCACCGCCATCGAGATCGCCCGCGAAGCACGCACCATCCTCGGCGGCAACGGCGTGACCCACGAGTACTCCCCGATCCGCCACTCCGCCAACCTCGAGTCTGTGCGCACCTACGAAGGCACCGACGAGATGCACACCCTCATCCTCGGCCAGAAGATGACGGGTCTCGGCGCGTTCGCGTAGAGGGGCGTGAGGGCTTGAAGGACGCGAGGGCTTGAAGGACGCGAGGGCCTGAAGGACGCGTGGATCTCAATTACATAGTTACCGCAGCCACTAAATCTGACCTGGGCTTTTGCCGGCGATCAGTGGGGCGGATGTAATCGAGATCCACGCGGGTCCACTGGAGCGCACGGCCGGGGCCATCCTTCAGAAATCAAAAGAGCCCTTAAGAATTCTGCGGATCGGATATCCCTCGACGAAAAGCCGGCTTCCCAGCTGCAAGTTCTAGATACTCATCGAGGAAGCCCACACGCATGCCAGTGCGGAAAAGGAAGTTATCCAGGGCAACGATTGTCGCCATCACGGAGTTTGGTTCATAGCGTTCACCTAAGATTCGTTCGGCCCGGTTCTTCGCACTCGTTGGCACTTTCGGCTGGTCAAGAACGAAACAATTCCACAAGCGTGATGAGTGAGCACACTTATTCCTCACAAAGGTGAAGGAACGCAGCTGGCTGGCAAGAAAAGGTTTACCAATCCCGAGGGTAGAACAAGTTTCTCCATACACAGCACCACCGTCATTCCTGTAAGTGATCGCCTTAGAAAGCGTTCCCAACGAGAACGTTTCAACGGCCACCCACACCGGTACGTCTCTCAACCAGGCAGGCCCCCTCCCAGCTGCATCTTTGCGGTATTTACTTATATACGGTTCCTTCGATCGTTGAAGCTCACTAGCAATCAGTTTGTGCGTCGGCTTCACTGAAGGATCTTTAGGCAGCTTGTAAGCCGTGGACCTAAGGAAGCTTTCGTACGGACCATGTTTCGCGCCCTCACTCAGAGCGAACGCGGTTCGAGTAGAAATCTCAGCGAGTTGGATCCCGTCGAGCAGGAGAGACCTCAAGCGTGCATCCAATTCGTACAGATCGACGATTTCATCCCACGTAGCACCAGCAATGAATTCATCTTCACCATGCGCCAAGTCCTTTTGGAAATAGCGCATATAGCCAGAGAAACGGTAGTAGTTATTCCGTTCCAGGAAACGAGCGACGGCTTTCTCGGATGGGATGCTAAGTCCTCGATCCTTGATTTTCTCGACCTGCTCTTGGACTGACAGGTAGTCTTTCCGCCTGTTCACAGTGCTAAGAATAACAAGCCCCCCTCTCATATTGCGCTGTTCCGATGAGAAGCTTGGAGGGGGTCTCGATTGAGTAAAATACTACCCAATCTGCACAAATAGAGCAATGCACTGCGTAGGTTTCGTTACATATTCAGCACCGACGAGATGCACACCCTCATCCTCGGCCAGAAGATGACGGGTCTCGGCGCGTTCGCGTAGAGGGTCGTGAAGACCTGAAGGACGCGTGGGCCTGAAGGACGCGTGGATCTCGATTACATAGTTACCGCAGCCACTAAATCTGACCTGGGCTTTTGCCGGCGATCAGTGGGGCGGATGTAATCGAGATCCACGGGTCCCACGGGACTCCCACGGGGGTCCCACGGGGATCCACTCGGACCTCCCTGAAAGCAACGAAACCCCGGGAAACCATGCGAATGGTTCCCGGGGTTAGTCGCGTGGAAAGGGCCTTAAGGCTTAGAGGCCACCGACGACCTCATCGCGGGCGGCGACCATGTTGGCCAGGGCCGGCTCGACCTCAGCGTAGCCGCGGGTCTTCAGGCCACAGTCCGGGTTGACCCAGAGGCGATCGGTCGGGACGTTGACCAGTGCAGCCTTGATCAGCTCGACCATTTCTTCCTTCGACGGGACGCGCGGGGAGTGGATGTCGTAGACACCCGGGCCGATCTCGGCGTGGAAGGTCTCGTCGATGTCCTCGAGCAGCTCCATCTTGGAACGTGCAGCCTCGATGGAGGTGACGTCAGCGTCCAGGCCAGCGACAGCGTCGATGATCTGGCCGAACTCGGAGTAGCAGAGGTGGGTGTGGATCTGGGTGGTCGGTGCTGCCTCCAATGCGACGAGGCGGAAGGCGCGGACTGCCCAGTCGAGGTAGGACGGACGGTCCTCCTCACGCAGCGGAAGGAGCTCGCGGAGTGCCGGCTCATCGATCTGGATGACCTTGATGCCGGCCTTCTCCAGGTCAGCGACCTCGTCAGCCAGGGCGACGCCGATCTGGTCGGCGGAGACGGAAAGCGGAACGTCATCGCGCTTGAAGGACCAGGCCAAGATGGTCACCGGGCCGGTGAGCATGCCCTTGACCGGCTTGTCGGACAGGGACTGTGCGTAGGCGGACCACTCCGTGGTCATGGCCTCCGGGCGGGAGACATCACCAACGACGATTGGCGGACGGGTGCAGCGGGAGCCGTAAGACTGGACCCAGCCGTTCTCGGTGACAACGAAGCCGTCGAGAAGCTCGGCGAAGTACTGGACCATGTCGTTGCGCTCCGGCTCGCCGTGAACCAAAACGTCGAGGCCGAGGCGCTCCTGCAGCTCGATGACGTTCTTGACTTCCTGCTTGAGAGCCTTGTTGTACTGCTCGTCATTCAGCTCACCGGCGCGGTGGTCGGCGCGAGCCTTGCGGATCTCGGTGGTCTGCGGGAAGGAACCGATCGTGGTGGTCGGCAGCTTCGGCAGGCCAAGAGCCTTCTGTGCTTCCTGACGCTCAGCGAATTCCGGCTGGCGCTGGACGGCGCCGGAAGGCAGGGCGTCGACGCGCTCAACAACAGCAGCGTTGTGGATGCGGGTGGACTCGGCACGGGTGCGCACGGCGCGGTCGGAACGGCCGAATGCCTCCGGCGCGTTCTCTTCACCAGCGACGAGAGCGGTGATCTCCTCGATCTTCTCGTCAGCAAAGGAGAGCCACGGTGCGACGTCGACCGGGATGTTCTTCTCAGCGTTGAGGGTGTGCGGGACGTGCTGCAGGGAGGTGGAGGTGGACACGGATTCAGTGCCCAGCTTGTTCAGTACCTCGACCTTTTCGCGCAGGTTGGCGGCCCAGACGTTGCGGCCGTCGATGAGACCGGCAACGAGGGTGGTGTCCTTGCCGTCGAAGGCAGCAGCGACGCGTGCTGGGTAGTCAGCATCAGCGTCGAGGGTCCACGGGGAAAGGTCGACGTGAACGGCATCCGGTGCGACGGCAGCCAGGGCATCGAGGCCCTTGCGTGCAGAACCGTACGGGGTGGTCACGTAGACCTGCGGGCGGTTGTCAGAAGCCAGGAGCTTGGACCATGCCTGCTCGGTGTACTTAGCCAGGTCAGCGTCCGAGGTGGACAGGTCAGCGACCAGTGCCGGTTCAGCGACCTGGACCCACTCGACGCCGGCTTCCTTGAGGGCGGCGAAGACGGTGGCGTAGGCGTCGACAAGCTTGTCCAGCAGGGACCACTCGACCGGCTTGGACAGGGCGAGCAGGGTGACCGGGCCGACGAGTGCCGGGCGGACCTTGTGGCCAGCCTCGCGTGCTTCCTCAACCAGGCGGACGATGCGCTCCGGCGCCGGGGTGATGTCCTGACCAGCGGAAACCTCCGGTACGAGGTAGTGGTAGTTGGTGTCGAACCACTTGGTCATCTCCAGCGGCACGCGGGTGTCGTTACCGCGGGCGAGGGCGAATTCCTCGTCGAGGTCGGTGCCACCGGCGATCAGGCCGACGGTCAGACCGGTCTCGAGGACCTGGTCGTAATAAGCAACGTCAGCCGGGATGGCGTAGTCCTCAGTCAGGCCGAGGTCGCGCAGGTGGTTGTAGGTATCAATGCGCAGCGCACGGGTGGTGGTGCGGAAGGTCTCCGCGTCGATGCGGCCGGCCCAGTAGGACTCCAGCGCGCGCTTCAGCTCGCGGTTGGCACCGATGCGGGGGTAGCCCTCGATCGTGGCCTTGGGGAATGTGCTCACTGTTTCTCCTTGTTATTTCTGTTTGGGTTCTATTCCGAGCCGCGACAGCAGGTCTTGCGTCACCGCCAGATTGTTGTGGGTGTAGATGTGCAGGCCGCCTACGCCGGCGTCGAGAAGCTTGCCGGCGAGTTCAACGGTGAGCTGCATGCCCACTTCGTATTCCTCGTCGGGGTCGCTCGCCGCCGCCAGCTTTTCGACGACACGCTGCGGCACCTCGATCCCCGACAGCACGCCCATGCGCTGGGCCCGCTTCAGGCTCGTCATAGGCATGATGCCGGGGATCAGGGGGATGCGTACGCCCGCCATGCGTGACTGCTCAGCGAAGCGGAGGTAGTCCTCTGCCTCGAAGAACAGCTGAGTGATGGCGAAGTCTGCGCCGAGCCGCTGCTTGGACAACAAAACGTCCAAGTCCAGGTCCGGCGTGGGCGATTCAGCGTGGCCGGACGGGTAGCACGCCACGGACAGGGCGAGCTTGCCCGCAGCGAGACGGAATGCGTTTTCGTCCTCGATCTCGCGGATGAGCGAGAGCAGCTCGGTGGCGTACTGGAGGTAGCCCTCCGGCAGGCTGGTTTCGCCTTCCGGGAGATCGCCACGCAGAGCGAGGAAGCCGCGCACACCGGAGTCGATGAGGGTGCGGATCCAATCTGCCAGCTCATCGACGGGCCCGGCGGTGCATGCCAAGTGCGCGATGGTGGGCAGGTTGGTGCACTCGTTGAGCCGGGCAATGAAGTCGGCGGTGCCCTGCAGCCAACCGGAACGACGCGAGCTGGTCACAGCCAGGTAGTCCGGGTGGTAGGAAACCAGACCGTGGATGAGGTCTTTCAGCTTCGCTTCATCCGCGTCGTGGCGGGGAGGGATGAGCTCGAAACTCAGTGCGGTCCTCTGCTCCCGCTTCACAGCGGGGCGGGCACCGTCTTGGGGTGCTTCGTCGAGGAGGTCCAAGGGCGCAGACGCCGACAGCCTCGACGAAAAGTGTCCTTCAGTCACCGAAGGAGTCCTTTCGTCGTATCGGTTCAGAGTTTGTCATACCGGCCACGTGTGTGTCCGGGCGGCTGGGCTCAGCACTTGGAAACTGGTTTGGAATGTAGCCCGGTCGTGTTTAAGTGATCAATGGGCTGTGGTGTTTGAACGTTTGTTTGTGCTGCTCAACGCCGTTCTGAGCATGAATATAAAAGCCAAAAATTCTCCAAAAATGAACCGAGCTGTCCATTTTTTGGGCCCGCTTGGTTCAATCTCCACGACGCGGCCCGCGGACTTCACTACTGTGGGACTCACACAGCCACGAATTTGTGATGAAAGGGCCGATGAAACCATGAATCTCCGCAATCTCCGCATCGCAGCTGCGGTGGGTGGCACCCTACTGAACCGCTACCGCGAGCTGAACAAGGAACAGAAGCGCGACGTGTACGAAGCCGTGCGAGCAATGGCCCGCGGCAATAACGAGAACTCCGAGGAGAACACCTCGAAATTCGACGCGGCTCGCCTGCAGGCGGGGGATATCACCCGCGCAGCGCACGCCCGCCTGGATCGTCGTCGCGCCCTGTTTGAGGCTGAACAGCTGGACAAGAAGCAGAAAAAAGAGCTGGACAAGGCCCTGAAGAAGCGCCAAAAGCAGGACAAGAAGAAGCGCAAGAACGGCATTTTCGCCGGCGTTTCCATCCTGGCTTTGCTCGCCGCAGTCGCAGGTGGCGTCTACTACTTCATCTTCGGCGCTGACTCCCCTGCCCCAGCAAAGAAGGCCCCAGCAAAGAAGGCTCCAACTAAGCCAGCACCGAAGCCGACCGTGCAGCGCACCCAGCCGCCGACCGCCGCTGCCACGACGGACCACGGTCCGCTGAGCGAGGAGCCAGCCGAGCGCGATGAGGAGCTGCTGAGCTCCATCGACGAGCAGCTTTCCACGTTGGACACGCTTGACGACGATCAGCGTGAGGGCACCGACCCCCGCTAAATCCTCGGAAGCGTTTAGCTCTGCCTCCGCCAAGCGGTGAGCAACCGCCCGAGCATGCGGCGCTGCACATCTGGGTTGTGCTGGACCAGCTTCCCGTCCAACGGGCGGGTGACCACGAAGACCTCCGCGGCGAAATCCAAAGGGGTCAAGTCAGCGGGAACTAGACCGGCTAGCGCGGCTTTGTCCAGCAATGTCTGGAAGGCAGCGATGGCCTCTTCCCGCTTGGCTGCCAGTTCGGGGTTGCCGTGCCAGTGGTCGAAGGTGATCGCATGGACCAGGGGCCCGACTCCGTAGTCGAGGAGGCTCCAGACGAAGCGGTCCCAGTGGGTCTGGGGGTCTTCGTCGAGAAGCGTGTGCACGTCCGCGATCTTTTTCTCCAAGATGCCCAAAAGCCGCAACCCGCAGGCGACATCGAGATCGCTGCGCGTGGGAAAATTGCGGTAGAGGGTGGCAATGCCAACGCCTGCGCGGGCGGCGACTCCTTCTAAAGTCACCGTGGATTCTGGCATGGTGCGTAACATGTCGCACGCTGCGACAATGATTTTTTCGCGCCTGAGTTTTGCGTCTGCTCGCATGGTTTTCGCCTTGACTAATTGGTCGATAGCGAGGACCATACGTCAGGAATAACCGATAGTCTAACCTCCACTTAATTTGAGGGGTATCCCAGTGGAAACAACCATCAGTGTTAAAGACCTCACCGTGAGGCGGGGTGACTCCCCACTGAATTTCGATGTCGCCGACGGCCTCACGCTGCTGATCAATAAGCGCGAATCCGGCACCTCGACCCTGAGCATGGCCCTCGCCGGTCGCTACAGCCCCAAAGGCGGTTCGGTCCTGCTGTATGGGGAGGAGACAAAGCCACGTCAGCGCTTCAAGCGCATCGCGCTTGCGGGTTCCGAGCTCATCGACACCCTTGAGCGCCAGGTGGATGTCCGCGAAGTCATTCGCGAACAGGTCGCGTGGAGCCAGATGTTCTTCGTGCCTCTGCGCCGCGACATTCTCAACCACCCCAAGGTCGAGCCGTGGCTGGAACCGCTCAACCTCACGCACCTCGACCCATCGGTGGACGTGGGCAAACTCGGTGTTACAGACCGCTTCCGCCTGCGCATCCTGCTGGCACTCATCGCCCGCCCGGAGGCAGATCTGTTGATCGTCGACGACATCGACCAGATCCGCAGCCTCAAACTGCGCGACACGCTTCTCGACGACTTGGTCGCCCTCTCCCACCACCTGCCTATCCTGGCCACCACTGTCAACGATGACACCGGCGACCACGCCAACCACATCGTCGACCTGCGCCACGAGGCATCGGCTGAAGATACGGAGACTGAGGATACCGAGGATACCGAGGAGATTGAGGAGGTCACCTCATGATTTCAGGCCTGCACATCGGCTCGCACTTTCGCAAGCTCCTCAACGGCAAGCTGCCACCTTTGGCGCTGATCGCCGTTATGCTTTTGCCGCTGCTTTTCGGTGGCTTGTTTGTGTGGAGTTACTGGGATCCGCTGGGGAATATGAACAAGATCCCGGTGGCCTTGGTCAACTCCGACGAAGGTGCCGAGGGCCCGGACGGCGATGAGATTCACGCCGGCGACGAGGTGACGGAGAAATTGCTCGAAATCGAGCCCATGAACTTCGTCGAGCTCAGCCCCGAGGACGCCCGACAAGGTATCGCGGACGGTACCTACTACCTGGGAGTGGAGATACCCAAGGACTTCTCCGAGGCCTCCGTCAGCGTGAATTCGGATGACCCGCACCCAGCGAAGATCAACGTCACGCTGAACAACACCAACGGCTTCATTCCCACGATGCTGGGTAACCAGGTCACGCGCGTGATGACATCGGTGATCAGTGAAACCGTCGGCCAACAGATATCGCGTCAGCTCTTCGTCGGCTTCAACACCATCGGCGACGGCATGGAACAGGCCGCTGACGGCGCCGACCAGCTTCACGACGGCACCGGTAAGGCCGTCGAAGGCGGCGGCAAGCTCGGCGACGGCGCAGGTCAACTCAATGATGGCCTCCAGCAGGCCAGGGAGAAAACACCTGAGCTCGTCGATGGCATCACCCAGCTCGACGACGGCGCCCACCAACTGGACAGTGGCGCCAACAGGCTTAACGACGGCCTGGGCCAGGCCTCCGACGGCGCCGACGAATTAGCCAACGGCATGGGCCGCTTGCGTGACGGCGTGAACACCCTCGGTGCCGGCGCTGCTGCTGTGTCTGCAGGCGTGGATAAGGTCACCGGGATCGGCGCACAACTGGAGGAAATCCAGGCTGCGAACCAGCGTTTCAACGCCTCGATCGACAAGGCGATCGCTGACCTGGAAAACGTCGGCGGTCCCGCTGCCCGCGACCTGGTCAAGCGCCTGCGTCAACTACAAGACGAGGCCGGCATCTCCGTCGTTGATCCACAAACCCAGCAGATGATCGACACGGCCCTGGACCCGAACACGATCTCCCAGCTGCGCCAGCTCCGCGAAGGCGCGGCCAAGCTCGCCGACGAGCTGAACAATCCAGCCGCCCAGTTTGTCACCGGTATCAACGACGCAGCCGATGGCGCGCAGCGCCTCTCCGATGCCCTGCACCTGCTGCACAACGGCTCTGGTGAGCTCGTCGCCGGCACCGCTCGTCTCACTGATGGCACGTCCAAGCTGGTCGTCGGTGCCCGCACCCTTGCCGATGGCACCACCAAGCTTGCCGACGGCTCCGAGCAGCTCGTCGTCGGCATGGACGAGCTTAACGACGGCCTGGTCCAGCTCGATTCCGGCTCCGGCGAACTGGCCCTGCGCATCAACGAGGGTGCTGAGCAGGTCCCGAGCTTTGAGGGCAGCAAGCTGGACAAGGCCTCGGATGTCGCCGGTGCCCCCGTGCGCATGGATAACGCCGGTGATGAGCTGACCACCTTCGGTCAGGGCCTCTCCCCCTTCTTCCTCTCCCTGTCCCTGTGGTTCGGCGGCTTGATCCTGTTCATGATCTTCAACCCGATCTCCCGCCGCGCGATTGACTCGGGCACCAACCCGGCGCGTGTGGTTATGGGTTCCTGGATCCCCGCCGTCCTGGTCGGCCTCGTACAGGGCTTCAATCTGTGGGCTGTGCAGTACTTCTTGCTGGACGTGAACCCAGAGCATCCGTTCCAGATGCTGCTGTCCCTTGGGTTCATCGCCGCCGTGTTCAATACGGTGATCCTGGCCATCTACTCACTGTTCGGCCCCTCCGTGGGCCGCTTGATCACGATGGTGCTGATGTCTCTGCAGCTGGTGGCCTCCAACGGCCTTTACCCACCAGAGGTGCAGCCGAAGTTCATCCAGTGGGCCCACTCCTGGGATCCGATGCGTTTCTCCGTCGACCTGATGCGCCACACCCTGTTTGGCACCTCGCCTGGGGATAACCGTGTCGCCGTCGCGATGACCGTCCTCGGTGCCCTGAGCGTGGCAGCATTCCTCCTGGCCATGCTGGGATTCTGGAAGGACCGCGTACTGCGGGAAAAGGACATCCACCCCGAACTGGACGTCTAGTCCCGCCACCCTGCCGCATCCCAGAAACGCGAAAGGTAACAATCAAACGGTAATTTTGCTCAAAAATAGGTGGGATCCCACCCGCGGAGCTAGTGCTTCTGCAGGTGCTCCAGGATGCGGCGCTCCAACTCGCCGAATTCCGGCGAGCTAACTACCTCAGTACCGCGGGGGCGGGGCAGGTCAACGGTGATGATCTCCCGCACGCTGGTCGGGCGCTGTCTCTTATACACATCTGACGCTGCCGACGAGCGATCTAGTGTAG
>ERZ1031176.68-NODE-68-length-18961-cov-6.066381_pt1 | contig 18961 bp, 15 predicted proteins | sample MGYA00518586_ERZ1031176 | MGnify/ENA primary metagenome ERZ1031176 (study PRJEB33718, sample SAMN03159775) | human skin metagenome | collected 2014-05-20 | study: EMG produced TPA metagenomics assembly of the PRJNA266117 data set (Human skin bacterial metagenome and... | reverse complement strand
CGTCGATAAGCGGCGCACGTTGTGGCTAGTCGAGCGCGACCATTCCTCGACGCGTTCCATAGTGAGCGCGGGGTAGTGCGCAAGGTATGGTCGCACGGCCCACTCGCCGGTGAACGTGCGGGTCAGCGCTTCGGTCGCGTCGAGGGAAGTGGCGGGGTGCTTGAGGCCGTAGTCCTCGATGAAGCGGCTCACGGGCCAGAGGTGGAATGCATGGTTGAAGTAGCCTTCGCCTTCAGCAAGTTCGGGGCCAAGCTTATCGACGATCCCCGCAATCGCCTCCTCATAATCCCCCGGAAGACGGTCCCGGAGCCCCTGCGAGAACACCGCGACACGGTCCTTGATCTCAAGGTTCTCCACACGTGGTGCGACCCAGGCGGCGTATTCCGCCCCATCGAGCCCAAGCTGTTCACCGAGCTTGTGTGCTGTTTCTGCTCCGAAGTAGTACTTCATCTTCATGGAGTTTCAGCCTAAACAAGCTGGCACGCAGTGACTATTCGCACGGGCAACAGAAAAGTTCTGTACAAAAAACTTTGAATTTTTTTGCAGACACTGGATAAAAGCCTGACAATTTGTTTCATCCGTACTATATTCCTCAACAAAGTAATCTATGTCACGTATCAATCTGAGTGTGTCGTCGCACAAAGAGCGTGATGCAGATACGACATCGAATAGGAATGGGGTACCCGTTGAGCACGAAAGACATCAGTGCAGACGCTCCGCACAATGAAGAGGGACGCAGGTCGCTGCGCCCCCTTGAACGTCTGCTTATGTGGCGGCCGTTCTCTACGGTCGCACGTACGTTGATCATCCTTGCGCTGGTCTTCCCCCTGTTGTTTGCAGGTTTGTTCATGTGGGCAATGTGGGATCCGACAGGATCTGTCCCGGATACCAAGCTTGCGGTTGTGAACAACGACAAGGGTGTCGATCGCGGCGAAGGAGCCGGATTAGAGGAATTCGGTGCAGATGTCGTGGAAGGCCTAACCAGCCGCGACTACCTGGACTTCACTGAAGTGAATTCCGAGGAAGCCGAAAAAGGGCTGATGACGGGTAAGTACTTGTTCACGGTCACCATCCCGGAGGACTTCTCCAAAAACGTAGTCACAGTCATTGACCCTGAGCCGAAGCAGGCAAACATCATGGTCAACTTCAATGACTACAACGGCAGTAACGGTGCTGTGCTGACTGCAGGTCTCGTTCCGCAGATTCAGTCCGAGGTCCGCGCCGAAGTGGCTAAGACCTACGCCGAGGAGGTCCTTGGCGGCATCAACGAGCTCGGTGACGGTATTCGTGCCGCAGCCGATGGCTCTAAGCAGCTCGACGATGGTGTTGGACAGCTTCAGGATGGTGGCAAGCGCGCCATCGACGGCATCAACCAGCTTGATGATGGTGCACACCAGCTCCACGACGGTACGGGTCAGCTTCTCGCCGGCACCAATGAGCTCAACAGCGGTGTTGGTGAGCTGCGGGACGGCTCCCTCCGCCTGCAGGATGGTGCACACCAGCTGAACGATGGTCTGTACCAGCTCGAAGATGGCACCGACCAGCTCGCTGACGGTGCACGTCAGATCGACGAAGGCGTGAATAAGCTGACCGGCATGCTGATCCCGCTGCTGGAGAATGTTCAGGGTGGTGTCGGCCAGCTGAAGCCGGTCGTGGACACTCTGCGCCAGTTTGGTCTGCACGCCGAGGCTGACAAGATCGCCGGCATTGTTGGCCAGCTCGATCCGGGCAACCCGCAGAACGTGGTTAACGACCTGAATCGTCTGCGCAACGGTACGGGTGAGCTCTACGCAAACCTGGCTGATCCGAACATGCCGTACCGCAACGGTCTGAACCGCCTGATCGATGGTTCGAACCAGCTGGCAGACGGTACTGATCAGCTGGCTGACGGTACTGCTCGCCTCCAGGACGGTGCCGGTCGCCTGAACGACGGTGCAGTCCAGCTCCACGACGGTACGACCCGCCTCACCGACGGCACCACCCAGCTTGTTGACGGTGGTGGCCAGCTCGAGGACGGTATCAACCGCCTCAAGGATGGTTCGGAAGAGCTGTCCACCAAGCTCGGTGAGGGTGCCAAGCGCGCTCCTGAGGTCAAGGCAATGGACAAGTCTTCGGAGCAGATCGCAGTGCCGATCATCTTCGACGAGGCCAACCTACACCCGACCCAGGTCGTCGTTGATCCGGAGGACCCGACCAAGAAGGAACCGTCGAGCGGTTTCTCCATCCTCGGCCTGATCGTGATCAACTTCCTGCTCATGGCAGTTGTCTCCATTCTCCTGCCGCACGCCATCGGCCGTCGTCACAAGGCTTCCGGTGCTGCCCGTCCGGTGCTGAGCGCATGGGCGACCATGCTGGGCATCAACGTTGCGCTGACCGCACTGCTCGGCTTCGTATCCATCACGTTGGGCTGGCGCCCAGAGAACTGGTTCGTCATCGGTGCGGCACTGCTCCTCATCGACATCGCCGGTACCTCGATCTTCCAGTTCTTCCGAATCCTTTTCGGCCGCGTGATCGGTGCGATGTTCAACATCGGCTTCTTCGCCTTGGGCCTGTTCGTCTCCAGCGCAGTCTGGCCGCTTTCCACACTGCCGGCACCACTGGCGTTCCTGAACCCGCTGCACCCGATGAGCCACGCACGCAACCTGTTCGTCCGCTCCGTCGACGGCATCTACGACGGCACGTTCTGGATCGGAATCCTGGTGCTGCTCGGCTTCACTGTCGCAGCTATGGGCATGTCGATTCTGATCTACGATGCTCGCCGTAAGGCACTGTTCATCGACGATCCGAACGAGAACGAGCGCCAGCGTAAGAAGTACGAGCGTGAAATCCGCGAGGGTGAGGAACCGCTCCAGTCGGTCTTCTCTCGCTAAACAGACGCTGAAGGGACGGTCGTAGGCGAAAGCCTGCGGCCGTTTCTTTTTTGTGCGTGTGTTCGGTTTGGGGTGCACATCGCATAGTGCACGCTAAAGGCCCCGCCGGGGAGCAGTTCAGTACAGCTAAATTCCGGCGGGGCCTTTGTGTCGCGGTTTAAGCAGGCAAGGCTTCTACCACGTAGCAACGATGCGCATCATGAACTGAGCGATCGGATCCGGGAACGGCTTGCGCAGCCACTTGAGCAGGCGGTCGGTAAGGCTGACGGCGTAGTGGGGGACCCACTTGCCCCACGGGGCGTTCTTCGTCAGAACTCGTACGGCTTCGTCGGCGATATCGCCCGGGGTGAGGTTGACGCCCAGGGTCTTCACCGACTGCGCATTCACATTGGCCACCTGGGTGGCGGCCCAGAGGGGCATGAGGTCGTGGACGCGAATGTCGTCGTTACGCCATTCGACGCTGAGTGCTTCGGTGATGCCGTTGACGTAGAACTTGGTGGCCGAATATGTGGAGATTTCCGGCTGGCCGAAGATCGCGGAAGCTGAGCTCATGTTGATCAGCACGGCGCCCTTCGTGGCTTTCAGGTAGGGGTGTGCGGCCTGCGCGCCGAAGGTGACGCCGAGGCAATTGATGTCCAAAATCGCGCGGATTTTCTCGGGGTCCTGGTCGACGAGCAGGCCGTCGATGATGATGCCTGCGTTATTGAACAGGAAGTCGAGTCGCCCACCGGTCTTGGACGTGAAATCCGCGAGAGCTGTGTCCCACTCGGCGCGGTCGGTGACGTCGAGGTGCCCGGTGATGAGCTGGCCTTCGGGGATGTTGTCGGTGCCCCAGGTGACTTCTTGGATGTCGTAGGCGCCGACGGTCCAGCCGAGGTTGAGTAGGCGCTGCGCAGTGGCTTTGCCGATGCCGCTGGCGCAACCGGTGATGAATGCGGCGGGACGGGATGCAGCGTCAGCGTTGAAGTCTGCTGGCTCCACATAAGGGGTCTCGTTAGTGTCTTCATGAAATGGCTTTGCAAATGGATTCCACATGAAAGTCACTTTATGGCCGAAATGGTTTTCGCGTGGGCCAAATCACAATTAAATGCAGAGGAGATCAGTTCTCGTTCCACGTGCGGGTCGGCGCGAAAACTGCTGCCACCGCGATGCCGATGATGAGCACGCCTGCGGGAAGAAACAGCGAATGGCTCATCGCGGTAGCGAATGGCGCATGAAGGAATTCAGGCAGCGGGCCAGTTTCGGAGTGTGAGGCATTGTCACCGCCAAGCTGTCGCGTGAGCTGGGAAGACATCATTGCAGCGACTGCTGCGGAACCGATCACAGCGCCGACTTGGCGCACGGTGTTGTACACACTTGAACCCGCCCCAGCGAGTGACGGATCGAGATTGCGCGTGGCAATCATCGACAGCGGCCCCCAGATCAGCGAATTGCCCAGGCCATAGAACACGCTGATCAGCAGCATCCAGTTGGGGTTCACGTGCGGGGTGGTGATCAATGCGGAAGCAAAAATGCTTATCGACGTCACCGTCAACCCCACGATCGCAAAGGGTTTTGGATCATGCGTGTTTGTTTGTTTACCGATGAATCCTGACAAGGCACCCGAAACAAGCCCAGACGGAAGAATGAGCAATGCGGCATGGGTGGGGCTGAGTTCTTGGACGCGCTGTACGTAGATCATCCATGGGATAGCGAAGGTGGAAACCGCGAAGCCCACGGTGGTGATGGCTGCGGAAGCGAGTGCGAAATTCCGGTCAGCGAACAGTGATAGTGGCACGAGTGCATCGCGGGTGGTGCGTGCCTGCCACAACACGAAGACTGCGATGAAGACCAGGCCACCAATGATGAGCGCGATGGAGCGAGCGTCCCAATTGAAATTCGCGCCCTCTTGGATGCCGAAGATCAGGCAGAACATACCGATCGCAGACAACGCAACACCGAGCCAATCGAAGCGGCGGGCATTGAGCTCCAGTTTGGGGACGTATTTCCAGGCGAGAATCAGGCCGATGATGCCGAATGGCACGTTGACAATGAAGATCCATTCCCAACCGCCGAGGTCTACGAAGAGACCGCCGAGGAGCGGCCCGATGATTGTGGCCACACCGGCCACGGCACCCCAAACACCCATTGCGCTGCCGCGTTGGGTGGGGGAGAAGGTGCGGATCATCACCGACATGGTTTGTGGGGTGAGCATCGCACCACCCAGGCCTTGGAAGGCACGGGCAATGATCAGTACGCCTACTGAGCCAGCTAAACCGCAGGCCAGTGATGAAACGGTGAAAACAGCCAAGCCCCAGAGGTAAAGAGTGCGTGGGCCGAAGCGATCGCCCAGACGCCCGGTGATCAGGAGCGGAACTGCATAGGCCAGCAGGTAGGCACTGTTGACCCAGATCACGTCGTTGTATGTGGCCTCAAGGCTCGATGCGATCGCGGGGATGGCAACGGCGACGATGGTGGAGTCCACAAGGATCATGAAAAATCCCAGCATCATCGACCACAGCGCCGCCCACGGCGAGTGCTGCTGTGCTTTCACCGATTGAGCCATCGTGCCTCCTGTTTTTTAGCCTGACATCGGAAATCTACTCGCTTAAGTCAATGGGGTCTATCCCGGCAGGGTGGGCAAAGAAAAACAGCCTTCTTCCCTCACTGGGGAAGAAGGCTGGGACAAACCGGATTAGATCTGGATACCGAAGTCTTTCAGCGCCGCATTGATCTGATCACGGATCGGTGCGAACTGCGGAATGAAAGCGACAATGCCGGCGAGTGCGGCGAGCAGACCAACAACACCAATGCCGATCAGGGCCGGCTTGGAGCTGGAATTAGAGGATCCCTTGTTTTCGCCGATCTGTACCGGCATGGTCACGTCGGTGCGCTTGTCGGTGGTGATGCGCAGAACCGCATCAGCCGGGGCATCTGCCGGCACGGCAAGCTTGACAGTCGCCTTGCCAGCTTCGCCGTAGCCCTTTTCTCCGAAGTTCGGATCGATGTCAGATTCAGCGGAGGCGAGTTTATTGCCTTCCGCATCCTCAAGGGTGACGGTGACCTTCTTCGCGGGGTTACCTTCGGTGTAGGTCAGTGAAGAGAGGTCGATGGTGTTCTCCGCACCAGCCTTGAGTGGCTGTGCGACCTTCACACCGATACCAGCCTGGCCACGGGGCGTGAGGTCCTTGTTGTTCTGGAGGTATTGGATGAAGGCGTCGATGTCGATAAGCCCGAGGTTTTCAGGCTTGCCGCCGCGTGTAAGTGCATCAAAGCTGTCGCCACCGCCGAGCAAGAAGGTGGAGCCAGCAACGATGTAATCCTTTTCCGGATCCAGCGGCTTGCCGTTGATGGTGACGGACAGGATGCGCTCGCCCTGCTTCGCGTCCGGGTTATAGGTGTAGCTGACGTTATTGGACAGACCCAGGGACAAAACCGGGCGATCCTGGCCAGGCTTCCACTGCTGCTCCAGAGCATCCTTTACGTCCTTGCCTTTGAGGGTGACGTAGGCGTTCTCGTTGCCGAATGGCTGAACCTTGAATGCCTGCTCGTAGGAGATCTCGCCCGCGGGGAGATCATCGCGCACGCCGCCCGCGTTCATCACCCCGATGTCCGGGGTGACGTTGGAGTTGGCGCCAACGCTCCAGCGAGCAGCATCAGCGAGCAGGTTATTCAGAGAGGACTCGACGCCGCGGTTGGAGCCGGCCTCGGCACCCTGATTCGCACCACGAGCGAAATTCGTGGTGGTGGAGGCGACTACTTCCTTGCCCTTCTCACCAGCCTTTGCCTTCGCAGCGTCGACGATGGTGGCGATTTCCGCATTTGGTGTGGTGCAGCCCAGCACGGTGGCAGTGTCGACAACCTTGGCCTCATCGACGGTGAGCTGCTTGGTGTCGCGGTTGATGCTCAGGTCAACATTGGCGAAGCCCCGGGAGTAGCTACCAGCCTGTAGAACAACAGGAGTGGAGTTATTTTCGGGTGCGACGTAGACGTGAGTGTGACCCAGGAATGCCACATCGACGTTCTCGAACTGCTGCGGGGAAATACTGCCGGCGTGGACAAGCGCAACGACAACGTCAGCTTCCTTGTTGTCTTTGAGCTTCTTCGCCAGTGCATTGGTGGTGGCAACCGGGTCGTTCCAGGTGATGCCTTCGATGCCGTCCGGGCTGACCAGGTTCGGCATATCAGCGGTGACGGTGCCGATGAATGCGACCTTCACGCCATCGAGCTCTTCGATCGTGTACGGCTCGGTGCCCTTGACTGAATCGGCGTTCGCTGCCAGGTACTTGAAATCGGCGTCTGGGATGACGCGGTCGGATAGATCGGCAGCACCCTTGTCGAATTCGTGGTTGCCAACAGCAGAGACTTTCAGGCCCATGGTGTTGAGGACGTCGATGGTGGGTGCATCGTCGAGAAGCATGGCCTCGAACGGGCTTGCGCCGATGTTGTCACCGGACGAGGTGAAGATGTGTGCGTCGCCGTAAGGCTCGGCTTCCTTATCGATAGCGCACTTCAAACGCTCAGCGCCGGGGATCGATTTCTCTGGTGACTTGGAATTTTCCTCATATTTGAAGCGGCCATGGAAATCGGTGATATTGGAGATCGAGATCTTCGCGGTCTGCTCATCGGCACCTGCGGCTGGGGCGACGACGGGGGAGAGCGAAGCAGCGCTGACAGACAAAGCGGCGATGGTGGCGCACAGCACGCGGTTACGCATTGTGGTTCGAACCTTTCCGGGGGGGATCAGACAGTTAATCAGGGGGTGAAAACCGGTTGGAAAGGCGCGTATTCAGTGTTCAAGACAGGAATTCTTAGGGCCACCAACCAGGGCGTATCAAAAGCTAAACCACCTAGGTTGACCTGCTGTGACAACAATATGGCTAGCTCGTGACGGGTTGGTGAAATGGCGGTGACAGCGTCGCAGATAAGCAAAAAGCCCAGCGAAAATGCTGGGCTTTGCTGGTCAGGGGGCGTGTGGCTTAGACGCCGTCGGTCTCTTGAGGGTCGCTGTCGGCTTCCGCCTTGGTTTCGTGGTGGGTGCCCGGCTTGTGCTCTGGCGGTGCGTAAATGGAGTACAGCTTCGCCGGAGCATCCGACTCGTTGACGAAGTTGTGCCACTTGCCGCCCGGGACGAATGCGGCCCAGTCGGCACCGACAACCTGGTCAACCTCAAGGTCAGTCTCGCTAGCGCCGATCATGGCGCGGAGTTCGCCCTCTTCGAGACGCAGGAACTGGTCGTGGCCGTCGTGGATCTCAGCGCCGATCTCGCCGCCCGGCGGAATGGTCATGACGGTCAGCTGGAGGTACTTGCCGGTCCACAAGGTGTCGCGGAAAGCCTCGTTACCGAGCGTTGCCTTCTCAATATCAACGACGTACGGGTTCGGTCCGTGATCGTTACCGATTTGTGCAGTCATCTTGTCCTCCTTGCCTAGGGATTCAGACACCTTCAATCCTACCCCCATTTCCCAGGAAAAGAGTGGACATTGAACACGGCTTTCGGGGGATCACAGGGGTACAGTTACGGCATGAGCACTGCGCAGTCTGATTTCTCCGGAGCCGAGGATGTTCCGGAACGAATAGTCGTCAACGACGGGCGACTGGAATATTTCGTCCGCGCGAATGACCGTTGGGAAGAGATTCCCGAGCGGCTCATCGAGGACTGGGAAGCGATGGAGAAACTCATCGCCTATTACGAGAGCATTTGGCGTGACGACGTCCGCGATTTCCCCGAAGCCCAGTTTGGCGTGCTCTCCGAAGATGGCGTATGGAACGAGATGGGGCGTTTCTACCAGTCGATGAAGGAGATCGCGGAGACAGCGACCCGGATTGTCCGCGAATATGAGCAGGACAATGACCCGGAAGTCGATCCGGGCACAATCATTGACGACGATGAGGGAACCGAGGAGCCCTAAGCCTCAAGGCAGGCCGGCTACTAGTCCACTGGAGTGAGCGTGACATCGGCGGCCTGCTCCATTGCCTGTTCCTCGCCCAGACGCTCCATGGTCTCATCGGTCACGTCGCTGGCATCGACTTCGATGCTGTCCTGGTTACCAGTCGGTGCCGGGGCGCTGCGGAATGTCGCGGTGTCCTTCGGGGTGATGCCGAAGAAGGTGTCCAAGCCCTTCACGTTGAATTGCGTGGACATGTAGCGAGAGTTGGTCGCGGTATTCCACTGGGAAACAACAAGGTCCATGTTGTCCAGGGTGGAGCCGGGCACGATGTATCCGCCGTAGAGCTGGGTGAAGTTATTCTCGTTCTGCTTGCCACCCCAGCCTTTATCGCCAGCGACGACGACGCGTGCGGGCTTGATGGAATTCCAATCGCGGGCGATCGTTTCCGAAATGCGCACCTCGATGGAGCGGGTCTGCTCGTTGAACATGGCCAACACCCAGTGGTCCTCGATGCGGCGCAGCGACATTTCGCCGGCGCGGACATTGGTGGACAGGATCGGGGTGCGGTCGTGGCCCCAGTTGCCGGTCTTTGGGTTGTACTGCTCCCAAGCAGCGCGGTTAGCCATCTGCTCTTCACGGAAACGGGAGAGGTAAACAGGGCTATCGCGGCGGAAATCAGAGGAGACAACGTAGATATATCCGTCGGGGCCCTTCTCCCAACTGATCAGGTTGCCCATGCCACTCATGTAGCGGTTGCTGGTGCGACCAACGGAGGTCCAACTGGCGCCGAGGTCAGTGGACTTCCAGATCTGGGTTTCCTGCACATTGCCGATTCTCTTATTCCACATGCCCTGCATGTAAAGGGTTCCGTCGAGGTTGATCACATCAGACGGAATGAGTGTGAGCATGTCGTTGTGCTTGTAGTCGATGAGCTGGTCGACGTGCTCATCATCGTTAAGCGGGCGAGTGAATTTGATGCGGCCGTTTTCATCCATCTGCGCCACGAGCCCGACAGGGCTGAGCCAATCGCCGGTGCCGAAACGATTACCCGTGAATGAATCACCGAAGATGACGGCGAAGTCTTTATTCACCAGTGGCACCATGATGCCCAGATCCACGACACCAAGCCCGGAGGGCGTTTGGTGGTTGCCCAGCAGGTCACCGATCATTTTCACATCGAGGCCGTCGCTGATTTTGCTCCACGGATTCGTCTGCGGCGCAGGAGCAGGACCACGCTTCGAAGACAGTGAGCTTCCGGAGCTCAAAGAGCTAAGCGAGCTTGTCGACGACAGTCCCTGTGCCTCAGCTGTCACCGGTGCCATTGTCGAAACTGTGAGTACCCCAGCGAGAGCGGTAGGAACAATAGCAGTAGCGGGGACAAGAATGCGGCGACTAAAGCGCATAAGAAGGCTCGTTTCGATTGAGGACGCACAGGGCGCAGAAATAGGTGAAGCGGAAAGGACCGACAGCGGAACTGTAGCAAAAAGTGAGCTAGTCGTCTTTGCGGTGACGGCCGGTGTACTCCTGCGGAGCCACATTGTCCTTGCTGTGCTTCGGGCCGTTCTGGTTACGGCGTGCCCTGCGCAGCCGGACTTTTTCTACCTCGGTCAGGTAGGCCTCGCTGGAAGCTGCTTCACCGTCATTACCGGTATCTGCCGGGGCGAAATCGACCAAAGCCGGGAAGTACTGCGTTGGTGCATCATCCTCGGTTGCAGTGGCACCGGCATAGACCGGGGCAACGGTCCGCTCACCAGTGCCGGGGTAGACCCAGTCTTCCGGGTCGATGGCAGCAGCCAGATCCACGGTGATGACAAAGGAGCCGTCGTCGAAGTAGTAGACCTCTGGGTTAGGGATTTCCAATTCGGGGCCGTCTGGCAATGGCAGTGGTGGGAGAGTGCGGACGGGGAATGCACCACGGTTGCGGGTGACGTCCACACTGATGGTGCCGTCCACTGCCCATGCGCGTGCCTTGACATCAGATCCTTGCGAAAACAGCGCGGCGATCTTCTCGCGGATCGGGCCAGCATGGTTGCTATCCAATGTGCCTAGGACACGACCACCGCACGTGACCACCACGGTGTGGCCATGCAAATGTAATCCCACGAGCCACTGGCCAGGGGACATCAGCATGGTTTCTGCAGCGGTGAATTCGCCATCGGCGACGTGCACGTATACAGGTGCTTCGCCCGGGCCAGTGCCGGGCAGAAGAAGTGCGCCGGGCAGGAGATTATTGCGCGGAATGCACATCGTCGCTGGTGCGAGCTGCACGACAACGTTGTGGGTTTCGGCGGAAGAGTTATAGGAAATCAGGGCTTGGGCGGTGGGGACAAGTCCTGCGTCGTGAAGCGTGTCTACACTGCGGTACGGCGCGCGGTCATGGGCGCTGATGTCTCCGATGATGCCGCCAAAAGCGTCTGGCCAACGGACACGCCATGTGCCATTGATCGGGTCTGGCTCCAGCTCAACGGTGGTGACCATCGGTGCGTATGCATCGGGCGTGCCAGCGAATTCGAATAGCGTGGCAGAGACTAAATTGCCCACGCTGAGCTCGGTGCCGCCACCGAGGGCGGTCGGGGCGAGCGGATAGCGGGGCAGTGGTTCCATGGCCCTCGACCTTAGCGCGATCGAGTGGCAGAACTTGGGCGCGCCACTCGTGGGTGCATGGAAAGCGGACGCTCTAGTCCTTCTTGAGGGTATTGCGGACGATCTCCACGATGCCGAAGACGAGGAAGCCGACGATCAAGCCAACAACGGTGGACCCAGCGGTATCCACCAACCAGCCGAGCATGCCGCCGCCGACAGATTCAGAGGCTTGGGCAAGCACGTCGTGGGGCCAGTGCCAACCGAAGACTTCGCCCAGACCACGAATGATCAAGTGGCCACCGACCCACAGCATGGCAACAGTGCCGATGATGCCGATCGCCTTGAGCACGTACGGCATGCCCTTCACAAGAGCACGGCCGACGCCTGGAGCATTATCGCGTTCGATCATGCCCAGGCCGATATCGTCCACCTTCACCAGCAACGCGACGGCGCCGTACACAGCCGCGGTGATGAATAGTGCCACTGCGACGAGCACCATGAATTCCATCATGAAGGGCTGGTCAGCGACCTCATCGAGGGAGATGATCATGATCTCAGCAGAAAGAATCAGGTCGGTCGTCACAGCGCGTTTGACCAGTGTGTCTTCGCTTTCAGGACTGCGGTTCACCGCACGGTCCTGTTGCTCCTCCTCGTTGTGGAGGAATTTATCGGCGATCTTTTCCGCACCCTCGAAGCACAGGTAAGTGCCACCGATCATGAGGATCGGCACCAGCGCCCAGGGCGCGACCGCATTGAGCAAAAGCGCGATCGGAAGGATGATCAGCAGCTTATTGCGCAGCGAGCCTTTGGTGATCTTCCAAATGATCGGCAGTTCGCGTGCCGGGGTCACTCCCGTGACGTACTGCGGGGTCACTGCCGCATCGTCGATGACAACACCTGCGGCCTTGGTGGAGGTTTTCGCTGTCATTGCGGCCACATCGTCCATGCTGGAGGCAGCAGTTTTGGCGATGAGGGCAACGTCGTCAAGCAGTGCAAGGAGACCGCCAGCCATGTGCGGGCCTTTCTGTTGGGGAAGTGCGTTCGATCAACAAATCTTAATGTGCGGAGCAGCTTTGGGTAGGGTGTGATCCATGTCAGAAACCGTGACCTCGACCGCGCGCGTGCGCCTGGGCAGCCCAGCACGTTACGGCAAGCTGTTGGCTCATCACTTTGAGCAGCTTATCGACGCCACATGGGACCCCGAGACTGCCAAAGGGTCTTTCACTTTTTCCGCCGACGACTCGCAGAATGAGTCATGTGATTCGGCGACATGCGATGTGATCGCCACTGAGGGCGTGCTCATGCTGAGCGTTGAAGGTCCAGAGCCCGCCGTGGAAAACGCGGAACGTCAGATGGCCTCACAGTTGATTCATCTAGCTCAAGATGAAGACGTGGTTGTCGAATTCGCCCGTGGTGACAAGGGCTTGGTGCGGTTTACCAGCGCTTAAATTGCAGCAGGGGTGAGCTCTACCTCATCTGCCCACGTCAGGTCGATGCCCTGGGCGCGGAGCCATTCCATCGCATCATCATCGTGGCGGGTAATGCCTTCAACAGCATTGAGCGTGGCATCAATCGCACGCTCAGCTTCCTCTGCGGTGATGTACCCAGCCGATGTCGCAGCGGCCAGCTCGTCGATATCGAGCACATCGATTGCTTCGCCCTGAACAGCCACGAGGTCGACGTACAGGTCGCGTGTGCGCCAGACTTCGCCTTCAACATCGATGTCGGCAATGTCGAAGTAGTAGTCCTGCTCCACCTCGATGCCTTCGCGGAAGTGGAAGATATTGGCGCGCAGGTTCAGCTTGGGCAGCAGCCAGCTTTCCAAGTAGCCGAATTTCGGGTGGTTAGCGCCACGTGCCATGTAAAGGCCGAAGTCTGTGACCCGGAAGGTATCCACATCACGCAGGTACCCTTTCGGGTCGGTGTTGATCTTTGATGTCGTGTCAAAGGTTTCCTGCTTGACTGGGTGAAGGTCAGGCGCGAATTCGCTGTTGGCTTTATAGGCGCTGTTGCCGCTGCCTACCGTGGCTGCTGTCATGTCCTTCACCTGCCGTTCGTCTTTATGCGCATTCATGGGCTTATCTACTTCACCGTTACGCTCAGTGCCGTCGGGGCGAAACCGCAGCTGCGGCCGCCGGTATTGACAGCTCCGGAGACAACCGCCAATACCGTGCCGGAGCCCGTATTGGCCACGTTGGAGAGCGTTGCCGGTCCTGTTGGGTTTATCCCTTTGTTATGAAGCGGCGTTACACCGCTACGAAGATTGGACAGGTTGATCCAGTGGACACGCATCGCTCCTTGCTGGGCGGATGCAGGTTTTGTACCCAAAGCTGTGAATACGAAAGTGGTCTGTCCAGCCTTCGGTGCTGGAACTGGAATGCGGGCAGGGCCGGGCACGGCAAGGAAAGATCCGGTTGAGTGCATGCCTGCGCCCATGCAGTTGGAAGAGACTGTCGGCCAGAATCCTTGGCGGAAAGCGGGGCCGTTTTGGGGGAGTCCCGGGCCACCTGGCTCGCCGGTTCCAGCGGCGAAGGCCAGGCCGTTTAGCAGGGCGTCGCGCACCGGAGCGGGCACGCCGGGATGATTGGCGAAGTCCTTGACGGCGCGCTGCACCTGCGGGGTTGGGCGGCCGAGCGGGTCCACGACCTGAGAGGGTAGGGAGGACAGTGAAGATGGGGTCGGCGCTGCCTGTGCAGGGGAGATGGCGCTGGGCGCGAGAATCGTGCCGGCGGTGAGGGCGACAGACAAAGCAAGCGTGCGTGCAGCGGTTGCTATCTTCAACGAAACTATCCTTAGCTGAGGGAAAATAACGTTATAACTTTAGCAACTGTAGTCACATAAATGACTTACGCAACATCAATCACATCGGTTTCTTGAATTTTCTTTGGTGTCAAGGGCCTTAACTGGACGGAAAGTCCATGTAGTTTGGATATCGCACGTAAGGCCCTATGGGAGTAGGGTTTAACCGTTCAACTGCCATAAAGCAGTACGCCTATTCAAAGGAGCAGACGAAGAAGTGTCGCACCCTGAGTTCCGTAACGTCGCCATCGTCGCCCACGTCGACCATGGCAAGACCACTCTCGTCAACGGCATGCTGGAGCAGTCCGGCGCGTTCGGCGATCACGGCGAGGTTGCAGACCGCGTCATGGATTCCGGTGATCTCGAATCCGAACGTGGCATCACGATTTTGGCGAAGAACACGTCCATTCGTCGTAAAGGCCTCGGCAAAGATGGCCGCGACCTGGTGATCAACGTCATTGACACCCCGGGCCACGCGGACTTCGGCGGAGAGGTCGAGCGCGGCCTTTCCATGGTCGACGGCGTTGTCCTGCTTATCGACGCCTCCGAAGGCCCCCTTCCGCAGACCCGCTTCGTGCTGGGCAAGGCGCTCGAGGCGAAGAAGCCCGTGATCATCTGCGTGAACAAGACCGACCGTCCGGACGCGCGTATCGACGAAGTCGTGGAAGAAGCCCAGGACCTGCTCCTCGAGCTCGGCGCCGGCCTTGAGGATCCGGAAGCTGCCGAAGCGGCTGAGAACCTGCTTGAGCTGCCGGTGCTCTACGCCTCCGGTCGTGCTGGTCGCGCTTCGTTCAATAACCCTGGCAACGGCGAGCTGCCGGACAACGATGATCTTCAGCCACTCTTCGACGTCATCTACGACGTCCTCCCAGAGCCGTCCGCAGATATCGACGCACCTTTCCAGGCCCAGGTCACCAACTTGGACTCCTCTTCCTTCCTCGGTCGTATCGCGCTTGTTCGCGTGCACCGTGGCTCGGTAAAGAAGGGCGACCAGGTCGCTTGGGTGCACTACGACGCGGAGGGCGAGCAGCACGTCAAGAACGTCAAGATCGCTGAGCTGCTGGTCACCGAGGGGCTCGAGCGCGTTCCGGCGCAGGGCGAAGTCGTTGCAGGCGATATCGCTGCTGTCTCCGGTATCGACGAGATCATGATCGGTGACACCCTTTGTGATCCGGAGAATGTCGAGCCGCGCCCGCGCATCAAGATCGACGACCCGGCGATCTCCATGACCATCGGCGTGAACACCTCTCCGATGGCTGGTCGTGGTGGTGGCGACAAGCTCACTGCCCGCATGGTCAAGGCGCGTCCGGATCAGGAGCTGATCGGTAATGTCTCCATCAAGGTGCTGCCGACCGAACGTCCGGATGCTTGGGAGGTTCAGGGCCGTGGCGAGATGGCGCTGACCGTCCTGATTGAAACGATGCGTCGTGAAGGCTTTGAGCTGACCGTGGGCAAGCCGCAGGTTGTTACTAAGGAGATCGACGGCAAGATCCACGAGCCGTACGACCACATGGTCATTGACACTCCGTCTGAGTACCAGGGCGCTGTCACCCAGCTGATGGCCAGCCGCAAGGGGCAGATGACCGCGATGGGCAATGCAGGCTCCGGCGACTGGGTGCGCATGGAATTTGATGTTCCGTCCCGTGGCCTCATCGGCTTCCGCACGACCTTCCTTACTGAGACTCATGGTGCTGGTATTGCTAACTCGTACTCCATCGAGCACCGCCCGTGGGCGGGTGAGATCAAGGGTCGTCCGACGGGCTCGCTTGTCGCTGACCGTTCCGGCCAGGTCACCTCGTACGCGCTGATGCAGCTCGCTGACCGCGGCAACTTCTTCGTGGAACCCGGCGCTGAGACCTACGAGGGCATGGTCGTTGGTGCGAATAACCGTGATGAGGACATGGACGTCAACATCACCAAGGAGAAGAAGCTGACCAATATGCGTGCTGCTTCGGCGGACACTACGGTCACCTTGGCGAAGGCGAAGTCCCTGTCGCTTGATGAGGCGATCGAATTCTGTGATGACGACGAGTGCGTCGAGGTCACCCCAGACGTCATGCGTGTGCGCAAGGTCATCCTGAACGCTACCGAGCGTGGTCGTGCACGTTCCCGCGCAAAGCAGATGAACAAGTAGCGGCAAATAGCGGGAGGGTAGCCGAGATGCAGTAGCATTGACCCTCATGCGCACCCCCAGTTGCAGAACTACTACGGCGAGGATTCTCGCCCCAGTTCTCGCTCTGGGGATGTTGTCGTTTTTGGCGTCGTGTTCCGCGCAGCCGGGTCCGCCGCCGATCGTCGAGGAGCAGCAAACAACGGAGACGACCAGCACGACGGAACAGCCCACGACGCGCTCTAAAGCGAATGTGGGCATCCAGCCGCTTCGTAATGGTCTGAACCCGCACCTTGTGGCTGATGAGAACTCCACGGTGCGCGATGTCGCTGAGTTGACGCTGCCGAGCGCGTTTCACGGCGGCAAGCTCAATACCGATCTGTTGGAATCGGCAGAGGTGCTCGACGCGGACGACAGCGAGGAGCCCGACGCGCCTGTGATGACGGTGCGTTATGTGATTAACCCTGCTGCGCAGTGGTCGGATGGCAGCCCCATCACGGGTGCTGATTTTGTGTACTTATGGCGCGGAATCACCTCCACGCCCGGCGCGGTGGCTCCAGCTGGGTACCGTGCGATTCGCGATGTTCAGGTCACCGGTGGTGGTGGCAAGACCGTGGATGTGCTTTTCGACGAACAGGTGGATACCTGGCCTGACCTGTTCAATTATCTTTTGCCCTCGCATTTGCTCGATTCGCGTGCGGAGGATTTCGCGACGGCATTGCGTGACACCATTCCGGCATCGGCGGGTCGCTACATGGTGGACAATGTCGACCGTGGCGCAGGCACGATCGACCTGAACCGAAATGACAGGTTCTGGGGAGCGAACCCCGCAGGCATTGATCTGCTCACGCTCAATTTCGTGCGGTCCACGGATCTGACAGCTGATCGGTTGCGCTCAGGGCAGCTCGCTTTCGTCGATCATGTACCGGGGGAGACCTCGTGGGATACGTATTCGCTAATCCCAGATGCGCAGGTCCGGCTCGAGGAAGGTCCGCGTGAGCTCGGCCTCACCTTGTCGGTTGATTCGCCGATTCTTCAGTCGCGCGATGTGCGTACGGAACTCGCATCGCTAATCGACGTCCCACTCATCGCCCGCATCGCCGCCGGTCGCACCCGCGATCTGGCAGAGGCAGAACCCACCCGTCAGGTCGAGCGTGAGCCTGATGCTCTGCGCGCTGCAGCAGGGAAGTCCCGTCCATTGCGGATTGCTGCTGATCCCCGCGATGATCAAGCTATGCCAGCAGCTCGAGCACTGGTCGATGTTCTCGTACGCGCCGGGGTGTCAGCAGAAGCGGTCGCAGCGGATGCCACCGAGACTGCACAGCGCCTGCGCGCCGGCACTGTCGATGCAGCGGTCGCATGGTCGCTCGACGGTGGCCCCGGGGTGTGGGCTAGCAAGGTGCAGTGCCCACCAGCGGACGTTGAATACGTCTCGGGGAATTTGAGTGGGTTGTGTTTGGCGTCGACACGCATGCTTTCCGGCGACATCCTGTCCGGAGAGATTCCCGCAGACCGCGCCAGCGATGTCGTTTCTGACACCTTGCGACGCGAAGCTGTCTGGGTGCCTTTATTGTCCGAGCGTCGCATCATGGTCTTAGGCAATGGCATAGAAGGTCCCGCCGCACAGCTCGATGAGTGGGGCAGTGGGGTGGCAGGAGCAGCCCAGTGGAAGCTAGCGGAACCAGTCAATACGGAAGGTGAATCCATAGATGAACGCAGCGAGCCCGATCCCGAACCTGATTCCGATGCCGAGCTCCGAGCCGGCTAAGCGCGCAGTGAAAGGCCCGCGTGATCTCGTTGGTCTGCGCGTCGTAGCAGTGCACGCGCACCCGGATGACGAGTCCATTTCCACCGGCGGTGCTCTCGCACACCTCGCACGACGTGGCGCCGACGTCCTCGTTGTCACCTGCACACTTGGCGAGGAAGGCGAAGTGATCGGGGAGACCTACCAAGGCCTCGTCAACGATGCCGCTGACCAACTCGGTGGCTTCCGCATCCATGAGCTCTCCCGTGCATTGGAGATCCTCGGCGTCCGCGGCGCATTCCTTGGCGGTGCTGGCCGTTACCGGGACTCCGGCATGGCGGGATCACCTGCAAGCCGCAACCCTCGCGCCTTCGTCAACTCCGGCCAGCAAGCCGTCAACGACCTCGTAGACATCTTCGAACGCGAAGCACCACACCTCGTGCTCACCTATGACGAAAACGGTGGTTACGGCCACCCTGACCACATTCGTGCTCACGAAATCACGCACCTCGCAGCACAACAGGTCGAGATCCCACGCATCCTCTGGGCAGCGCGCCTGCGTGAAGAAATCGAGGCCAATTTCGCGGAAGACATCCCCGAAGGATGGACCCGCCCCGCGCCGGGCGAGCTCGACGCCGTCGACACCACCGACACGTGGGTTGAGATGGATGATGTTGTCTACGCTGCCAAGGCCGAAGCCATGAAAGCGCACGCCACGCAGATTTGGCTTGCCGACGCCTCCGTCACCCCCACCAACCCCCACGCCGCCATCGCTCGCGGCCCAGTGACCACCTATGCACTGTCCAACCTGATCGCCCAACCGATCATTCGTCGCGAGCACTACCTACTTGGCGCTGGCATGCCTCTTGAGCACGGCGCAGATATCACCAGCGGCCTGGACTTCTAATATGCAGCCCGCTGTCCGGACAGACTTCACCCTGTCTCTTATACACATCTCCGAGCCCACGAGACTCCTGAGCATCTC
>ERZ1031176.61-NODE-61-length-20160-cov-5.699577_pt1 | contig 20160 bp, 18 predicted proteins | sample MGYA00518586_ERZ1031176 | MGnify/ENA primary metagenome ERZ1031176 (study PRJEB33718, sample SAMN03159775) | human skin metagenome | collected 2014-05-20 | study: EMG produced TPA metagenomics assembly of the PRJNA266117 data set (Human skin bacterial metagenome and... | reverse complement strand
AGAAGAACAAGGAGCTGCAGGACATCATCGCCATCCTCGGTATGGACGAGCTGTCTGAGGAAGACAAGATCACCGTTATGCGTGCTCGTAAGATCCAGCGCTTCCTGGGCCAGAACTTCTTCGTCGCTAAGAAGTTCACCGGTGATGAGGGTTCGTACGTGCCGCTCGAGGAGACGATCGATGCCTTCGATCGCCTCGCATCTGGCGAGTTCGACCACTACCCGGAGCAGGCCTTCAACAACCTCGGCGGTCTGGACGACGTCGAAGCTGCGTACGCGAAGCTGCAAGAGAAGTAGGAGTAGCTCATGGCTGAAATCACCGCGCACCTCGTTTCGGTTGAGCGCATGTTGTGGTCGGGTGCGGCAAGCATTGTCACTGCCCAGACCACCGAAGGTGAGATCGGCGTGTTGCCTGGCCACGAGCCGTTCTTGGGCCAGCTCAAGGAAAACGGTGTCGTGACCATCACCCCGGTCAGCGGCGACAAGGTCGTCGCGGCCGTTCAGGGTGGGTTCGTCTCGGTGACTGGCGACAAGGTCACCATTCTTGCGGACTACGCAAAGTTCGCTGACGAGGTCAACGCCAACGAGGCGTTCGACGAGGATGATCCCACGTCGAAGGCGCGCCACGACGCAGAGCAGGCTGCTTTGCGACGTAGCGGCAACGCCTAGCGCTTAGCTCTCCCTTCCGCCCGAACCACGCACTTAGCTGGTTCGGGCGGTTTCTTTTTGTCGTGTTTGAGCGGGGGGAGTAGAACTTTTGAGGGGTTAAGCCAAACGCGACTTTGGGATTAAACTGACACCTTATGAAGCTTCTCGGGTTCCTTGTCGGCGCAGTGGTAGTTGTGCTGCTTGCAGGCGCTGTGTGGAGGTTCCTGACGGTGCGTAATAACGGCACCCCGGCGCTCCTACGTGAACTTCCCGCGGTGGGAACTCAGGGTTGGCGTCATGGCATTGCGGCTTATTCCGGCGATATTCTGCGCTTTTTTAAGCTACGCTCGTTTTCCTTTTCCGCTGATACTGTTTTTGACCGCTGTGGTGTAGAGATCACTGGAAGGCGTAAGGCCATCGAAACAGAACGGGATTTTATGCCCGGTGTTTCGGTGGTCGTTTCTTTTGTGTCGCACGGCGAAGAGTATGAATTCGCATTGGACACTCATGCAGCGATGGCTTTCACGTCGTGGGTTGAGTCAGCGCCGGACATTCGCCAGGAGAGAACCGACGTGAACCGGCTGTATAACCGGGCATTTCGCGGCAATCAATAGTTCTGTCGAACCCGCACATCGGAAGCTCGTTTAGCGACGCTAGGGTAGGAGACTATGCGTCTTGTTATCGCCCGCTGCTCGGTGGATTATGTTGGCCGCTTGGATGCCCATCTTCCACTCGCTGACCGTTTGATCATGATTAAAGCGGACGGCTCATTATCAGTGCATGCTGATGATCGCGCCTACAAGCCTTTGAACTGGATGACCCCGCCGTGCACGATCGTCGAGGAACCCATCGTCGATGTGGACGGTGACGAGACCGGTGCCCAACTGTGGGTGGTTGAGAACCCGAAGGGCGAACAGTTGCGCGTGACTGTCGAGGAGATTCACTCGGATGTCACCTATGACTTGGGTGTGGATCCTGGTCTGATCAAGGATGGTGTGGAAGCTCACCTGCAGGAGCTCCTCGCGGAGCACATCACGGTGTTGGGCGAGGGGTACACGCTCGTGCGCCGTGAGTACCCAACTCCGCTCGGTCCCGTCGACATCATGGCGAAGGACTCGGACGGCAAGGCTGTCGCGGTCGAAGTTAAGCGTCGCGGCAATATTGACGGCGTTGAGCAGCTCACCCGTTACCTGGACATGCTCGGCCGCGATGCACTCCTTGGGCCGGTCACCGGTGTCTTTGCGGCGCAGGAGATCAAGCCCCAAGCACGAACGCTCGCCGAAGATCGCGGGATTCGATGCATCACGCTCGATTATGACGAATTGCGTGGCATCGAATCCGATGAACTACGGCTGTTCTAACCAGCGCAAGACCATGCCTCGCAGAAACCGTCGCAACCACAGGATCACCCAACCGGCGCGCCAGCTTCCACGTGATGGTGGTGCCTATTACGGCACGCGTGAGGAAGTCGGCCCGCACGGGGATATTTATCTCGTCCGCCAGATGGGTGCTGCATCAGCGAAGAAGTACTACATCTGCCCGAGGTGCAATCAGAATATTCCTCCAGGTGTGGCACATATTGTGGCGTGGCCGCGCGACACCGGGGGACGCGGTGATGATAGGCGGCACTGGCATAGGTTTTGCTGGGAGCGTCGTTAAGCGAAAAGGGTTTGCATCGCTCCGTAGCTGTTCCTGCGCACGATGTGTCCGCGCGGCGAGCGCCACACTGGCGAACCGCCAAGGTTCACGATCCGCCCTCGGCGGCTGCGCGCAGGATCATCGTCGTTGACGCGATTGTGATAGCGACACAGGGGCGCAAGGTTGTCCAGATTGGTCTCCCCGCCGTGCTGCCATGCCTGGATGTGGTGGATTTCGCACCTATCCGCACTGTGCCGGCAGTCGGGGACAGGGCATTGCGGGGTCGTTGCGCGGGCGAGGTCGCGCTGCTTCTGATTCGCCAATCGTTGCCCGCGGTAGAGGTTCACGGGGCCTTCCTGTGGGTGAAACGTGGCGATCTCGAGTTCCGCACCGACGTACTGCGCCAGGAATTGCGCGCCGGTGATCGTGGTGCCGTCGGTGAGCTGAAGGATCGTCTCGTCGCCGTCTCCGCGCACGATGCGCGACCACTCAGGAAGCGGCACCAGAATCAGTGGCCGTGGAACGGCGGTAGGCACGCCACCGCCTTTGCCACGTATCAGGCGTATGAAGCGGTCGTGCATCTGTGGCGCCATGGGCTTTGTTGGGTCGGTCTCGCGCGACAGCGCATGCTCAAGGTCAGCGATGTCACGCTCGTCAGCGGTGACGGTCATTGTGCGCCGCCCGCCCTTTGAGCGAGAAAACGTGACCTGCTTTCGTGACGGTTTCTCGGTGCTTGGCACCAATCGCTTAGCGACGCGCTCCAGTGCCCGATAATTCCCCTGCGCCTCCAACAACGCGAGCCTGAGTTTAGTGCGAGTGCGAGCCGATGCGATGTCCTTGATGCGACGCTCGATCATGGCTAATTGGTCCAGCGAAAACCCTTTCCGTTGAGCCTTCTCGCGTGCTAATCGTTGCTTCTGAGGTGATGTTGTTTTGCCGTAGTAGATCTTGTGGAGTTTTTCCCACGACGACACCTGTGCAGGAGCGATGCCGGCATCCGTAGCGGCCTTTTTATTGAAGTCCGCCAGCACGTCTAACGCCGATGTTGTCATTGCGTTAATAAGGTTTTCAAAACTGTTCATGCCTTGAACGCTAGCGCCACACAACACCACCGTAAAGCGCTAAATGTGCACTGTAGTGCGCATTTTGAGGGAACCTTTGACACCCGCTTTGTGACACAGGAGCAAAAATAAACGCCCCGCTGTTTAGCGGGGCGCATGGTGCACAGAAACCTAGCGGAGGCGGTAGAACTGCGCACTCATTGCTGGTACGTGGAACGAGGCGGATTGCTCGAAGCTGTCCCATGTCTGGTCGGTGGTGGACACGACGTCGGCGAGCGGGTTGCCCGCGCCGTGGTAGCGCGCATCGTCGGTATTCAGGATGAGTTCCCACTCGCCGGTCTTCGGCAGTCCGAGGCGGTAGTCCGGCTGCGACGTTCCGGACAGGTTGATCACGGCGAGCACCGGCGTCCCATCAGCTCCCCAGCGCACGTAGGCGAGGATATTGTGCTGCGAGTCGTCGCCCTTGATCCACTGGAAGCCCATCGGGGTGTTGTCCTGGCTGTACAGCGCTGGGGTGTCGCGGTACAGGTGGTTCAGGTCGCGGACGAGGGTGCGGATGCCGTGGTGGTATTCGCTGCCCCATCCCTCGAGGTCGTCCCAGTTGATGGATCCGGCCTCGGCCCATTCGGTGGTTTGGCCGAATTCGCAGCCCATGAACATCAGCTGTTTGCCGGGGTGAGAGAACATGTATGCGTAGAGGTTGCGCACACCGGCGGCCTTGTTCCATGCATCTCCGGGCATGCGTTCCCAGAGGGATCCCTTGCCGTGGACGACTTCGTCGTGGCTGAACGGCAGGACGTAACGCTCGGAGAAGGCATACACGAGCGAGAAGGTGATCTCGTGGTGGTGGTAGGAGCGGTGGATGGGGTCGAGTGAGAAGTACTCGAGGGTGTCGTTCATCCAGCCCATGTTCCACTTCAGGGAGAAGCCAAGCCCGTCCGCAGACGTCGGTGCGGTAACTCCCGGCCACGCGGTGGATTCTTCGGCGATGGTGAGTACACCGGGGTGCTCGCGGTGCACGGTGCCATTGACCTCTTGGAGGAACTGCACGGCATCGAGGTTTTCACGTCCGCCGAACTGGTTCGGGAGCCATTCGCCGGGCTCGCGTGAGTAGTCGAGGTAGAGCATGGAGGCGACGGCGTCGACGCGGATTCCATCGAGGTGGAATTCTTCGAACCAATACAAGGCATTGGCGACGAGGAAGTTACGCACTTCGTTCCGGCCAAAGTCGAAGACGTAGGTGCCCCAGTCTTTTTGTTCGCCGCGGCGCCAGTCGGGGTGTTCGTAGAGAGGGGTGCCGTCGAAACGCGCGAGTGCCCATTCGTCCTTGGGGAAGTGTGCGGGAACCCAGTCGACGATGACGCCGATGCCTGCGTTGTGGAGCGCATCCACGAGGTACTTGAAGTCTTCCGGCGATCCCCAGCGCGCGGAGGGGGCGTAGTAGCCGGTGACCTGGTAGCCCCAGGAGCCGCCGAAGGGGTGCTCGGCGACGGGGAGGAATTCGACGTGCGTGTAGCCGTTTTCGACGAGGTAGGGCACGAGCTCACGGGCGAGCTCGCGGTAGCCGTAGCCGACGCGCCAGGAGCCGACGTGGACTTCGTAGACGCTCATCGGCGAGTTCGTGGCGTCGATGCCGGGGCGCGCGTTCATCCATTCGTGGTCGGTCCACGTGTACTCGTCGACGCCGGCGACCACGGAGACGGTTTCAGGAGGGGTCTTGGTTTTCTTCGCCAACGGATCCGCCTTATCGACGGCTCGTCCATCCGCCCCTTGCACCGTGAACTTGTATTCGGCACCAGGCTTGATACCTGGGATGAAGATCTCCCAGATGCCAGTCGAGCCGAGTGTGCGCATGGGGTACTGGTTGGGATTCCAGTTGCAGAATTCACCGATGACGGCGACACCCTGAGCATTGGGCGCCCAGACGGCAAATGACGTGCCCTGCACTTCACCCATGGAGGTGTTGTACGTGTGCTGGTTCGCGCCGAGCACTTCCCAGAGGCGCTCGTGGCGGCCTTCACCGATCAGGTGCAGGTCGAAAGAGCTCAGGGTCGGCAGGAAGTGGTACGGGTCAGCGGTGATCACCGGAGCAGCATCCGGGTAGGTGACCTGGAGGCGGTAATCCGGTGCCAGGTCGTCCTCAAGGGGGAGGACCCAGATGTCGTCGCCGATCGGGGTCATCGGCAGGCCTTGGTTGTGGATGAGAACTTCCACATGCGTCGCGCCAAGCAGACGCGTGCGGATCACAGAGCCTGTCGACGTCGCGTGCCACCCGTAAAAGTCGTGCGGGGCGTGGTGCTTGCACTCGAGAAGTCGGCGCCGGTCCTCATCGGGGATGTAGTGGGCCGGTTCCAGCTGAGCGGGGGTGTCGTCGTAGCCGGAAGTCATGTTTTCGTGGTGTTCCTTTGCCTGGTCGGTGTGAAGCTTTTATTCGCTTGCTTGTTGGCTCATCTTACGGGCGATAGTCGTCGTCGGGGAGGTTCCGGAAGGCGAGTTTGGTGCGGGTCGGTTCGTCGATAAGCGGTAGGCGGAAGATGTGCGCGACATTTTCCACAGGGCTGAGACGGACGTAATTGCGCATGGACCACTCGTAATCCGCGCCGGTGATCTCGTCGTGGACCGGGAAGGACACGCCGGGAGCAAGCCCGAGGGCGCCCATGTTGAGCGTGACCGTAGCTTCCTGCGTGTAGGTCGGGTCGAGGTTGACCACGACGAGGACGCTGTCGCCGGTGGCTGCATCGAATTTGGAGAAGGCGAGGATGCTCTCGTTGTCCGTGTCGTGGAAGTGCAGGTTGCGCAGCTGCTGGAAGGCCGGGTGCTCGCGACGGATCGTGTTGAGCATCGTGATGTACGGCTCGAGCGAATCGCCGTTGTGCAGAGCTGCCTCGAAATCGCGCGGACGCAGCTCGTATTTCTCGGAGTTGAGGTATTCCTCGCTGCCTGGGGCGACTGGTTCGTGTTCGTAGAGTTCGAAGCCGGAGTACATGCCCCACAGTGGGCTGAGCGTGGCGGCGAGCGTTGCGCGGATCGCAAAAGCTGCGCGATTTCCGGTTTGAATGAACGCGTGAAGGATATCCGGCGTGTTCACCCAGAACGATGGACGGGAGATATCCACGAAGCGGACGCAGTCTTGGACGAATCCGGTGAGCTCCTTCTTCGTCGTCTTCCACGGGAAGTAGGTGTAGGACTGCGAGAAGCCAGCCTTGCCCAGGCCAAGAAGACGTGGTGGGCGAGTGAATGCTTCGGCGAGGAAGATCACGTCGGGGTTGGTTTCGTGGACCTTGGAGATGATCCAATTCCAGAAATTCGCCGGCTTCGTGTGCGGGTTGTCCACGCGGAATGTGGTGATGCCCAGCTTCACCCACACCATGAGCGTGCGGTAGGTCTCCTTGTACAGCACGTCCGGGGCGTTATCGAAGTTGATCGGGTAGATGTCCTGATACTTCTTCGGGGGGTTCTCGGCGTAGGCAATGGAGCCGTCGGCAAGCACGGTGAAGAATTCGGGGTGTTTCTTTGCCCACGGGTGGTCCGGTGCTGCTTGGAGTGCGAAGTCGAGCGCGACTTCCAAGCCGAGTTCTTCGGCGCGGGCCAAGAGCTTGCGTAGGTCCTTTTCAGTGCCTAGCTCCGGGTGAATGGCATCGTGTCCGCCTTCTGCAGAACCGATTGCCCACGGGGATCCGACATCGCCTTCTTCAGCGACGAGGGTGTTGTTCGGCCCCTTGCGGTTCTTCTTACCGATCGGGTGGATCGGCGGAAAGTAGACGGTGTCGAAGCCCATTGCTGCCACGCGTGGAAGAGCCTCCATGGTGGTTTTGAAGGTGCCGTGGATCGGGTGGCCGTCGGCGTCCCAGCCACCAGTGGAACGAGGGAAGAGTTCGTACCAGGAGCTGAACAGGGCCTTGCTGCGTTCGACGAGGACCTCGGAGGTCGGACCTTGGGTGACCAGATCACGCACGGGACGACCGACAAGCACATCGGCGACCTCAACGGACAGGGCGAGCTCGAGGCGCTCACGCAGCGGGGCATCAGATTCTAAGGCGTCAGCAGCTTCCTTCAAGATATCACTGCCAGCAGCGTGGGCGCCTGCCTCAGACGCGGCACGGCGCAACAAGTCAGCACCGTGAGACAGGTCATTTGCCATCTCAGCGACCGACTGCCCGGCAGCGGACTTCTTGGTCACGGCATTGCGCCAGGTGGACACAGGATCAGACCAGGCTTCGACGCGGAATTTCCACAGGCCCACTGCATCAGGGGTGAATACTGCGTGGCAGTAATCGGGGCGGTATTCCTCGGCCACCATCGGAATCATGTGTTCATGGCCGTCCGGGTCGGTGACAACCACGGTCGCGGCAATCGCGTCGTGGCCTTCGCGCCACACCAGTGCGGAGATGGGAACAACCTCACCAACGACTGCCTTTGTGGGCAGTGCGCCGTCGGTGGTGCGGGGGCGGACATCGTCAATTCCGAGTCGGCCGATCACTGGGCTCACGTCGATTCACCTCGTGGGGTTCAAATTCGTTTGCAGTCTAAATCCCAGAGTAGCGAAGGAACGGGGGAGTGACTTGCCGCGTCAGTGAACCGTCGGCAAGCAAAATGCGTCACAATGGGAAGCGTGACTGACCGAAGTGCTGAAATCGAACCGACTGACCCTGATCTGCTGTTGGACTTCAGGGGCGTTGAATTCCGCCGCGGTGGAAACACCCTGGTGGGCCCCGTGGACTGGAAAGTAGAACTTGATGAGCGCTGGGTAGTGATCGGCCCGAACGGCGCCGGCAAAACCTCGTTGATCAGGATCGCTGCAGCCCAGGAATTCCCTTCTGAGGGCACCGCTTTCGTGCTCGGCGAACAGCTGGGCAAGACCGACATGCGCGATCTGCGCGCGGTGATCGGAATGATGTCTTCCGCTCTGGCGAACCGCGTGCCTTCCGACGAACGCATTGAGGACCTCGTCCTCTCCGGCGGCTACGGCGTCGTCGGGCGCTGGCGCGAAGAATACGACGAGCAGGATTACGAGCAAGTCCACGATTCGCTCGAGCAGGTTGGTGCGCTGCACTTGCTTGGCCGTCGCTGGGGGACGCTGTCTGACGGCGAGAAGAAGCGTGTGCTGATCGCCCGCGCCATCATGGTCAACCCGGAGCTGCTCATCATGGACGAGCCGGGCGCAGGCCTGGACTTGGGGGGCCGTGAGGATCTAGTCGGCTACTTGGGCGAATTGGCACTGGACCCGGAGGCCCCGGCGATCGTGATGATCACGCACCACGTCGAGGAGATCCCGTTCGGGTTCACGCACGCGATGCTGCTCGATGAGGGCGATGTCGTGGCACAGGGCCTGATCGATGATGTGCTTACCAGTGAGAACCTGACCAAGGCTTACCACCAGCCGATTAAGCTGACGAAGGAAGACGGTCGTTTCTTCGCGCGGCGGGAGAGCCGGGGCGGGGCGCACCGTCGGTAAGTAAGCGGAAGGTTGCTCATGCCCACGCGCAATGAAGCAGACATGCTGGGAATCAATTACGGTCGTCTCGCCGCGACCGTGATTCTCATGCGCGATGGCAACTCTGGCCTCGAGGTTTGGATGCAGGAGCGCGTCTTAACGATGCGTAATTACCCGGGGATGACGGTGTTTCCGGGCGGCGGGGTGGATATCCGCGATTTTCCGTCGAGCTCGGAGGAAGCGAAAGAGCTGTGGTCGGGCCGTTCCGCATCGGATTTGGCGAAACAGCTCGACGTGAAGCCGCGTCAGGCGCATGCGCTGATGTTCGCTGCGGTGCGTGAGCTTTTCGAGGAAACAGGCACGCTTTTGCTTGTCGACGACACAGGCGCCCTCCTCCGCGACGCCCGCCCCTTCCACCACGTACGTAAACGCCTGGAAAGCCACGAACTGTCTTTTACTGAACTGCTGGAAGTCACGGGCTTGGACGTCGACGCGACGCTTTTGAAGCCGTCCGGCCGCTGGGTGGGGAAGTCGGAGAAAGGCCAGTGGTTCGACACTTTCACGTTTGTGGCGGAGTTGCCTGCAGGTCAAGAGCCAGATGTGACCACGGGCGAGGCGAGCGATGCGAACTGGTTCCCGCCGAGCTTGCTTATCGACGGCTGGCGCCAAGGCCTCGTTCGCTTCGCCCCCTCCACATGGGCGCAGCTGTATGACTTGTCTGAATTCGACTCTGTTTCCGGTGTGATGGAGCACGTGAAAGGCCTGACGATCGAGCCTGTTGTCGGCGACCCTGTCCATATCGAACGTTATGCGGAGCTCTTTGACCGGCAGCCCGTGAACCGAATGGGAAAGAAATTTGAGCTTTAGCCCCGACGAGGTCCGTTTTCTCGCTGCGCACAGAGACGATATCGCCCGTGTGGCTGCCTCTGGCGAGATTGCGTTGACTAAGAAATCTGCCTTTGCCGATCGTGCGGCTCTGTCTAAACACTTCGGTGACAATGCACGCGCGGTGATGGAATTGCTCCAGGCACGGCAGACCCTTGCCCCGAAGCTGGGGGCGGATATTGATGTTGCTGGCTGGTTGACGGATAGTGATTCCGCACAACAGGCCACCCCGCTGCCCGTCGCACAAGTGCGTGCAGAACGGATCGCTGCGGCGGGTGTCGCGTTGGTGCATGACGTGACGTGCTCGATCGGTACAGAAGCCCCGGCGATGCTGGCACAAGGAATGGACTGGTTCGGCACTGACGTGGACTACGCGCGATTGCTCATGGCGCGCGAAAACATCAGCAGCAGTGACCGGGGTTGCGCCTGGGTGGCGCAAGCAGACGCACTTGCACCCGTGACCACGCCGGCGAGTAGCCCGGGCCCACGCATCCGCGCGTGCTCGGGAACAGGATCGCGCCCAGGACGCGTAATCGTCGCGGATCCTGCGCGCCGGGCAGATGGACGGCGCATCACCGATCCCGCCAAACTCATCCCGCCTTTGCCGGACCTCCTCGACGCCTACCCAGGCGTGGCAATGGCCATCAAGTGCGCCCCCGGCATTGACTACTCAGACTGGCACGGACTGGTCAGCGTGGTCAGCGTTAGCGGGGGAGTCAAAGAAGCCTGTCTGTACACACCTGACCTTGCCGACCCTGGTCACACACGTGAAGCAGTGATCATCCGAGATGAGTTCACGGAAAGGGTGAGCGATGAGGGGAATGAGGTGGGCGTCGATAAGCCGAAGGGCTTCATCATCGAGCCGGATGGTGCGGTGATCCGCGCCGGGCTCGTGCAGCAATGGGCGGCACGCCACGAGCTGTCCATGCTGGATCCGCACATCGCGTTTCTCACGGGCGAGAAGGTGCCGGCCGGGTATTCCGGGTTTCCATTCATCGAAGCCGTGCCATTGAAGAAGCTGCGTCCCGCACTTCAGGCACACGACGCAGGCTCGGTGGAGATCCTTGTACGTGGTGTTGATGTGGATCCTGACCAGCTGCGAGGCAAGCTGAAGCTCAAAGGCAGCAGGCCGATGGCCGTCGCGATCGCGCGCATTGAGGACCATGCGACAGCGTTCATTTGCGACGCGCGTGTGCGCTAGGCTCGTGAGAGCGAATCTGACAGATGGAAGGTGAAAATTCATGCCCACCATTGCTGTGCTGGTGAAAAATGTGCCGGACACGTGGTCAACGAAATCGCTCGAGGCGGACAATACGCTCGACCGGGCGAATGCTGACAACGTGATCGACGAGATCAACGAGTACGCCGTCGAGGCAGCGCTGCGTCTGCGCGATGCGGGCGATTACCGCGTCGTCGCCGTCACAATGGGCCCCGAGGGGTGCGAGGAAGCGCTGCGTAAGGCTCTTGCGATGGGTGCGGACGACGCAATTTCGCTTATCGACGACACCCTCGCCGGCTCCGACGCCATTTCCACCGCGTGGGCACTGCACAACGTACTGAATACCATTGATGACCTCGCACTGATCGTCGCGGGCAACCAGTCGTCTGACGGTGGCACCGGCACGCTGGCGGGACTGCTCGCGGAATACCGCCAGATCCCAGCCGTGACGCAGGCACACAACCTGCGCATTGAGGGCGCTGAGATTCTGGCCACCCGCGAAGACGAACGTGGTACCTGGGAACTCGCGGCTTCTTTGCCGGCGGTCGTTGCTGTGACTGAGCAGTCCGATAAGCCACGCTTTCCGAACTTCAAGGGCATGAAGGCCGCGAAGAAGCACGAAATCACACGTCTGACCATCGCGGATATCAGCGTCGATGCGGGTCAGGTCGGCCTGGGCAATTCGGCAACCACCGTGACAAACGCGTCCGAGGTCCCGCCGCGTGCCGCTGGCGAGTTGCTTGAAGGCCCTGCCGATGACATCGCAGCCCAGGTGGTCGAACAACTGGCTGCCCGTAACCTGCTTTCCAACTAAACAAGGAGCCGAATACTGATGCACGTATACGTACTGGCAGAGCACACCGGCTCTGAGTTGAGCCCGATCACTGGCGAGCTGATCACCGCGGCACGGGGACTGGGGGTGGTGTCGGCGGTGGTCGTCGGCAAGCCTGGCGATGCTGAAGCACTCGCGCCGTCCCTGGCTTCTCTGGGGGCTGCCCAGATCATCGACGCGTCTGTTGAGGATTATGATCAGCGGCTCGTTCTTCCCGAGGTTGATGCATTGCAGGCACTCGGTGCCGCGAATCCGGCTCCGATCGTGATCGCTGCGACCGTGACCGGCAATGAGATCGCGGGCCGTCTCGCCGCGCGTCTCGGCTCGGGCGTGCTCACGAATGTTGTGGGTATCGAAGATAACCGTGTCGCCCACCACGAGATTTTCGGCGGCAGCTACACCACCACCGCGATCGCTGGTGGCGAGTGCCCGATCTACACCCTGCGTCCGGGCTCCGTGAAGGCGGAACCGCAGGAAGCTGCAGGTGAGCTAGCGCCGATGCCGCTGCCTGCTGCGACCGAGCGTGATGTGCGTGTTGCGTCGTTCACACCGAAGGTACGCGCCGACCGTCCCGAGCTAACCCAGGCGGCCACCGTCGTTTCCGGTGGCCGTGGTGTTGGCTCGGCAGACGGCTACAAGGAATACGTCGAACAGCTTGCCGACGTCCTCGATGCCGCCACCGGCTCTACCCGCGACATCGTCGACTTGGGGTGGGCTGAGCCTGAGACCCAGGTCGGTCAGACTGGTGCGACTGTTTCGCCGGAGCTGTACATCGCGCTGGGTATTTCCGGTGCGATCCAGCACACCTCCGGCATGCAGACCTCCGGCACCATCGTCGCCGTCAACCAGGACCGCGACGAGCCGATCTTCTCCATCGCGGATATCGGTGTTGTCGCTGACCTTGAAGAGTTCGTGCCTGAACTGATCAAGGCGCTCCAGGCGCGCCAGAGCTAGCGCGCGGTGTCGATGACTCACTATTTCGACCACGCCGCGACCACCCCGATGCGCCAAGTGGCCATCGATGCGTGGGCCGAGCACGCCCACCTGCTCAACCCGGGTGGGCAGTACGCATCGGGTCGTGCCGCTAATGCAGTCTTGGCCCAGGCCCGCGAAACTATCGCAGAGATCCTCGGCGCTGATCCCGTTGAGGTTGTCTTTACCGGTTCCGGCACTGAGGCCGACAACTTGGCGCTCAGGGGTTTTGCGGGGGATCGCATCATCTCGACGCCCATCGAGCACCCAGCTGTCCGCGAGACCGTCGCGGACCTAGCAAAGCACGGCGCGGATGTAGAGATGCTCCCCGTCGATGAGCGTGGCGTTGTTGATATCACGGACGCGCTCGACGAGCCTGCCTCTGTTGCGACGTGCATGTGGGCGAATAACGAGACTGGTGCGCTCCAGCCGATCGATCAGATCATCGCGCGGGCGAGTGATGCAGGCACGCCCGTCCACATCGATGCGGTCCAAGTCGTTGGGCACATGCCGGTGAACTTCCACGAACTCGGTGCGACGACTGTGGCTGCCTCCGCTCACAAATTCGGCGGCCCACGCGGCGCGGGAATCCTCTTAGCGAAGCGTTCCCCGGCACCATCATCCGTCCTGACTGGCGGGGGACAGCAACGTGGGATCCGGCCGGGAACTGTCGATGTTGCTACAGCAGCGGCGACAGCAGCCGCGCTGAAAGAAGCAGCCAGCGAGATGGAAGCGGAAGCAGCGCGCCTTGCCCAGCTTCGCGACGACTTGGTCACCGGCGTCCTCGCCACCATCCCCGACGCACGCGCAACAGTGCTCGGGCGTGAAGGCGTGGAAGTGCTTCCGGGCCATGCACACCTGATCTTCCCAGGGGCGAATGGCGATGCGATGATCATGCTGCTCGACAGCCTTGGCATTGAAGCCTCGACTGGTTCTGCATGCAACAACGGCGTGAATCAACGCAGTCACGTTCTTGAGGCGATGGGCCTGCCGGACGACCACGCCGACGGCGCACTTCGCTTCACTCTTGGACGGACCACAACGAAGCAGGACGTGCAGTTTCTCCTGGAGAGGCTGCCGGAGGTGATTGGGAAGGCGCGGGACGTCGCAAAGCTGTGATGTTGCGTGCGTGTCGTGTGTGGCGAGTGTGACTAGTGTGAGTTACGGTGCGTAGCATGAAACGTTCTTTGCGTCCTGCAGCCCTCCTCACATCCGCAGCCATTGCCCTCGGTGGCATCATGGCTGCTGGCAATGTCAATGCAGATAGCCGCGCCGATTGGGTCAACGGCGTCGATGTCTCCCACCACCAAGACACTGGTGGCGACTCGATCGCATGGAATTCGGTGCGCGATGATAACCACCGCTTCGCCATCATCAAGGCCACTGAAGGCACTGATTACCAAGACGATGCGTATGCGAAATTCGCGCAGGGCGCCCTGGATGCTGGCATGACCGTTGGTGCGTACCACTACGCTCGCCCGGCAAATGATCCGGTCGCCCAGGCCACCAATTTCGCCAACGTGATCAATACCGGCCCGGCAACGACCTTGCCGCCGGTGCTTGACCTGGAGGTCGATGAAGGCCTGAATCCGCAGCAGCTGCGCGATTGGACACGCACCTTCCTGACCGAGCTGGAGAACCAGACTGGCCGTCGCCCGATGGTGTACACCTACCGCTACTTCTGGCTGGAGCAGATGGGCAACACCGAAGAGTTCTCTGATTACCCGCTGTGGCTCGCTGCGTACCAGAACAAGGCACCGGGTCCTGTCGGTGGCTGGAACAAGGTGGATATCTGGCAGCGTTCGGAATCCGGTCGAGTGGCAGGCATCAATACCCCGGTGGACCTGAACCTGTTCAACGGAAATCACGGCCAGTGGGCTCGTTTCGTTGCCGGCGATCACGCCGCCCCGGGCGGACTGCTGGAGCAGTTTCAGGACAACGAGATCGACTCCGGTATCTCTGATTCCCTGGCTGTGCTTGAGCAGAACAACTCGGCACTGGCAGCGGCGATCGTCGGCCTGGCTTCGGGTGTCTTCGCGCCGCAGCAGGTTGAAAGCGCGGCGCAGAACTTCGGCTTCGATGCCGGTGATGCGCAGAATATCGCCAACACTGCCCGCATCCAGGTTCAGAACGGCACTTTGCCTGTCGACGACCTGAACAACATGATCCTCGGCGGCGACTACTCCGTGGGCGACTTGCTGATCTTGCTGGATAACGCCAATAAGACTGGCGGAGCGCAGTAGCGCTAATCCTCGCGTGGTGTCGCTGAAGCAGCCATATCTCGTGCCCACCTGTCACCCTTGAAGTGAGCGGGCACTCCACCCCTGAGCAACCTCCGGGTTAGCTCGGGGGTTTCGCGTATCTCAGCCCGGGAGCCGAGCAGAATGATGTTGCCGTAGCGGCGCCCCTTGAGCATCGGCGGATCGGCGATCGCAGCGAGGTGGGGGAAGACCTCTGCCATGCCGGCGAGCTCCTCGCGGGCCTCGGTCAGGTCGCCGCGGGAACCGCAATTAGCCACGTACAAACCATTCGCGGAGAGGGAGCGGAGGCAATGCCGAAAGAAGGGGAGTGTGGTCAAGCTGCGCGGCGTTATTGCTGATTCGAAGACGTCGCGGATGATCACGTCGCGCGATGCCTCCACGAAGCCGTCGGTGACCTCGCGCGCGTCGCCGACCCGGATCTTGACCAGCGGCGAACGGGGGATGTCGAATTTCTCGCGCGCGAGCTGCGCCAAGTCCATGTCCCATTCGACGACCGTGTTGCGCGAATGCGGCCACACGTGCGCGAAATAGCGCGGCAGCGAGCAGCCCGCGCCGCCCAGGTGCGTCAGGCGTGGCTTTTCCCACGCACGCGTTTCCTCGATCGCGGCGGCGATCCAGCGCATGTACTCAAAATCGAGACGTTCCGGCTCGCCCGGCACGATGTGCGAGCTGGGCACGCCGTTGACGAGCAGGAGCATCGACCCGTCCGGTTCGCGAATGATCTCCGCGATGCCGGTGTCGATCTCGAAAGTCTCGCTTTGCTGGGCCATAACCGCCGAGATTACAGACGCGCGTCTTTCGCCCGAAGATAGGCCGTCGCGGTGAACCACCCGACCGCAGTGAGCGCGACTGACGCGAGCGCGACCTGGACGACCGTCGAGGCGCTGATGGCGCCGGCGTCTGCGACTGCGCTGCTGCCCAACCACAGGGTGTCGCTGAGCAGCCCCGGCGGCAGGACGAAGCGGGCGAACGTCGCGCCTGAAGCGAGAATGCCGAAGGAGATGATGCTGGCCACGAGGGCGATGGCGACGGGGCCCGCGAAATTGCGGATCACCATCGACAGGAAGGACTGCCACGCGGCCACCGCGGCGGCGGGCAGCAGCGAGAGAAACGCGACCGCGACAAACGAGCCGGGTGGGGTTCCCGGCACGCCGAGGACGAGTCCGACCACGACGGCCAGGACGACGAGCAGCGCCTGCATCGCCGCGGCCGCGATCGTGATGGCGGCGATCTTCGAGGCGGTCAAGCCGCCCGCCGAGCGGGTGGAGGTGAGCAGGGAGTGCCAGTTGTGGCCGCGGTGCTCGACGCGCCAGGCAGCGGAGGCGATGATCGCGATGCCGGCGGTCATGAAGATCATTCCGTAGAAGAGCATGATCTGGGAGAGGTAGCTGGTCCATCCGGCATCGAGTTGGCCTTGGTTGCCGAAGTAGTTTCCAGCCCCCATTGCCACAGCGATGAGCGGCACGAGGGTGAGCACGGCCCACATGTGCGACCGGCGGAATTTCAGAAGGTCGTTGCGCAGAAGATCCATGGTTCTAGAGTTCCTTCCGGTCGAGCATGCGAGTTGCAGCGAGAAAGACTGCGGCGGCCGCGAGGATGAAGACGCCCCACGCGAGCCAGTGTGGAGCAGTCGGCGCGATGCCTGTGTTGGCGAAGGTGAACGGGGTGAGCACCGCGAAGTAGCCGAACGGGTTGATGGCGGCCAACCACGTCGGCGAGAGCAGTGCGGCCATGCCGAGGAATCCGCCAACAACGCCGATCGCGAGGACGACGATCTGCGAGTCGGTCACCGCAGCCAGCCACAGCATCACAGCGAGCAGGGCAAGCGAGGTTCCGAGCGCGCCGAGGCCGAAAAGCGCCCAGGTAGCCAGCATCTCGGAGCTTGGAGTTGGGGCGCCCAGGAGAAGAGGCAACGCGAGGACCGCGGCGAATTCGACGAGCTTGAGCACGGCCACGAGCACCGCCGCCACCACGAATTTGCGCACGACCAACGTGCCCGGCGGCACCCCGGCGATTGCGTTCAGACGCCACCCGCCGCCCACGTTCTCCGTGTCCGCCACGCGGCTGGCGATGACCGCCAACTGCAGCGGCGACAAAAACGCCAGCGCCATGCAGAAACCGACGAGGTGGCCGGCCCAGGATGTTTCGGGGTCCGCGCGGAAATCGTCGATGCGGCCGCCCGCGAAGAGATTCATGCCGGTGAACAGGACAATGCCTGCGCACAGCAGGAATCCGAGCAGCACCACCTTGGTGCGGCGAAGTTTAGCGATCTCGGTGATCATGCGCTCAAACCCTCCCGTCCCGTCAGTCCAATGAAGATCTCCTCGAGGCTGCGGCGCTTGCGCACCACCTGGTGCAGAGGAATGCCGTGGCTGACCAGGTGGGCGCAGACATCGGCGACCTGGCCGTCGCTCAGCCCGTGCAGCTCAACTCCGCCATCCATAGCAACGGGGCGCAGGGCGGCCAGCAGCGAGGCGGCAGCATCCGCGGAGGGGGTTTGGATGAAAAGGTCGGGGAGTTGGGCGTCGTAAAGCTGTTGCTGCGAGCCCTGGAAGATGAGCGTGCCGCGGTCGATGATGGTGAGATTCGAGGCCATTTTCTCGATTTCGGAGAGCAGGTGGCTGGACACCAGCACCGTGCGGCCTTCGTCGCGGGCGAGGCTGACGATGAGCGCGCGGATTTCCTCGATGCCTGCGGGGTCGAGGCCATTGGTGGGCTCATCGAGAATGAGCAGCTGCGGGTCGCGGGCGAGCGCCATCGCGATGCCGAGGCGCTGCTTCATTCCGAGCGAGTAGTTCTTGACCAGTTTGTCCATGTGGTCACCCAGGCGCACGAGTTCGATCGCGCGTTGCGCATTTTCGGGCGAGGCGCCGAAGAGCCGCGACGCGATTGTCATGTTCTCGCCGCCGGTCAGGTGCGGGTACGCGGACGGTGCTTCGATGAGCGAGCCCACGCCGGCAAGCACCTCCGGGCGGGTCGCGCGGTTCATTGGCCGCCCGAGCATGGCGATCTCACCGCTGGTGGGCGTGACCAGTCCCAGCAGCATCTTCATGGTGGTCGATTTACCCGATCCGTTCGGACCGAGCAGCCCGTGCACGGTTCCGGGCTTGACGTCCAAGGCAAGGTTGTTGACGACGGTCGTGCCGCCGTAGGTCTTCGTCAGACCTTCTGTCCTGATGATCGATGATGTCTCCATGCCCCCAAGATTCCCTCACGACCAGCAGGTTCCGCGTCGGCGCAGGGCATGATTTCCAGCGTCCTACCCGGGTATGACGGGCTTTAGACATCCAGCAGGTCCGCGCGCGCGACGAGCCCGGTGCGGTACGCGAACAGCGCGGCGTGGACGCGGTCGCGCGAGCCCGTTTTCGCCAGCACGCGCCCGACGTGCGTCTTCACCGTCGGCATGGAGATGAACATCCGCTCGGCGATCTCTGTGTTCGTCCAGCCACGGCCGACGGCAACGAGGATCTCGGTTTCGCGCTCGGTCAACTCATCCAAAGCGAGACGGTCGGCAGGCGACAGCGGAACATCGGCCTCAGCAGAAGAAGAGCTGAGCTTATCGACGATCCGTTTCGTCGCCCTCGGCGAAATCACCGCATCGCCTGCTGCTGTGACGCGGATTCCGCCCAACAGCGTGTCCGGTTCGGCGTCTTTGAGCAGGAATCCGCTCGCCCCCGCGGACAATGCCCCCATGACATAGCCCTCATCGTCGAAGGTGGTCAGGATGATCACCTTCGTGCCGGGGAAACGCTGCGAGAGTTGGCGGGTGGTCGCAATGCCGTCGAGCACTGGCATCTGGATATCCATGAGCACGATGTCGACGGGGTCCGCGGTCATCGCTTCCAGGGCTTCCTCACCGTTGCCGGCAAGCCAGCTCACGGACAAATCCGGCTGGGAGTCGATGACAGCGCGGATGCCGTGGAGGAAGAGCAGCTGGTCGTCGACGAGACCAATGGAAAAGGTCATGGTCCGACCCTATCTGTACGCTGGAGGGGCAAGCGAGCTTCGGTGACCCACGTGCGGTTGTGGGAGGGGGAGAAGGTAAGTGTGCCGTCGATAAGCGATGCTCGCTCGCGCATGCCGCGCAGACCGTGACCGTGGTGGTGAGCGGTGCCGGGAGTGAAGCCGTTTTCGAGGCGGACGGCGACCTCGTCCGGGCACCAGGACACGGTGAGCCGCGCGGTACCGTCGCCGTGCTTCATCGCGTTGGTGAGCGCTTCTTGGACGATGCGGTGGATTGTCAGCGTCGTGCCTGGGTCGAGTGCGGATGGGGTGCCGTCGACGCTGTAGGCGATGTCGAGTCCGCCCGCGCGGCTGGTGGCGACGAGACTGTCGATGTCGAGCGACGGAACAAGCGGCTCGATTGGGCGCTGCTCCCCGCCGCGCAGAAGGCCCACGACGCCACGCATCTGGCGCAGCGATTCGCGGCCGACCGAGCTGATGGTGCGCAGCGCGTCGTCGGGCGAGGCACCGTAGCGTGCGCCGTCGGCCTGCGCCACGATGACGGTGAGCGAATGCGTCACGATGTCGTGGATCTCCCGGGCGAGATGCGCGCGCTGCTCCGCTGCTTCGCGCTCGAATTCCTCCCGCTGGCGCGCGAGCTGGATCTGCACTTCCTTCGCCGCCGCTTCCTCCGCGTGGCGCCGTAACTCGCCGACGAGGAACGCGACGGTGAGCAACGTGACGCTCCACGCGATGTACTGCGCACGCTCCGCAAGTGGCAGGGAGCGCAGGGCCGGGGCGATGAACGCTGTCGCGGCGATGCCTCCCGCAAGGAGCGCGGCGGCCGCGACATAGCGCGCAGGTGCGGGAAGGTGGCGCGCCACGATATAGGCAGTGAACATCGCCACACCGATCGTCCCAGTCGGCAGACTTTCTGCGAATGTGCAGGCCGCGAGCACCGCGACGCACACCCCGATGGTCGCCCACGTCCAGTGCCTGCGCGTGAACGGAGCGGCGACCGCGCACACGATGAGCGCCGCATCGAGCACGCCGAACCCCGTCGCGAGCGGGCTGATGAGGCACATCGCCGCGAGCGCGAGCGCCAGGGCGACGTCCCGGAGCCGAAAAGATCTGGCCGTGAAGTGATCGGTCATGGTTCGCCAGCGTAAGTTCCGGGTCGCGGCGCTGTCGTCGTACCGTGGTACCACTTTGCGCCTGTCTCTTATACACATCTCCGAGCCCACGCGACTCCTGAGCATCTCGTATGCC
>ERZ1031176.60-NODE-60-length-20662-cov-6.340855_pt1 | contig 20662 bp, 17 predicted proteins | sample MGYA00518586_ERZ1031176 | MGnify/ENA primary metagenome ERZ1031176 (study PRJEB33718, sample SAMN03159775) | human skin metagenome | collected 2014-05-20 | study: EMG produced TPA metagenomics assembly of the PRJNA266117 data set (Human skin bacterial metagenome and... | reverse complement strand
ATTTCCTCGCTCATGGTGCCCAGCGAAATCACCGTCATTTCCAACTACGCCCTGGTCAATTCCTTGGGCTGGCGCAATACCTTCGTGGGCATCATCGTGCCACTAGCCGGCGTGGCTTTCGGTACCTTCTTGATGCGCAACCACTTTTTGTCCCTGCCCTATGAGCTGGTGGAAGCTGCCCGCATGGACGGCGCCGGCCCTATCCGCCTGCTCACCAAGGTGTTACTACCGGTCTCATGGCCCACGCTGACCGCATTTTCCGTCATCACCATGGTCAATGAATGGAATACCTACCTGTGGCCCTTCCTCATGGCGGATACAGAGGACGTTGCCCCGCTGCAGGTGGGTTTGACCATGCTGCAAAACAACGATGGCGTGACCAACTGGGGCCCGGTAATGGCCGCCACCATTCTCACCATCATTCCTATGGTCATCATCTTCCTAGCCTTGCAAAAGTACATGATTCAAGGCCTCACCACTGGCGCCGTGAAGGGTTAGAAGGCTTCTTCCCCACCCACGCTCGCCGTTTCCACTTGCTTTACTTTCCACCCCTTAACCACCCTTTTAAGGAGAACTACATGCTACGTCGCAAATTCCTCGCCCTAGCCTCCACAGCCGCTTCTGCTACCGCACTCGCAGCTTGTGCCGGCACCTCGTCCACCAATCCGCAGGGTGGCAACGACAAGGGCGGCGACGGTGAAGTCACCGAGCTGACCTGGTGGTCCAACCACCCGGGCACGTCCAAGGACATTGAGAAGGAGATCATCTCCCGCTTTGAAAAGGAGAACCCGGACATCAAGGTCAACCTCGTTGATGCCGGCAAGAACTACGAAGAAGCAGCACAGAAGTTCAACGCCGCGCTCACCGGCCAGGACCTGCCGGACATCGTGGTGCTGTCTGACGTCTGGTGGTACAACTTTGCCATCAATGACCAAATCGCCAACGTGGATGACCTTGCTAAGGAAGCGGGCATCGACCTGTCTACCTACGTGCAGCCCCTTTATGAGGACTACAACTACGACGGCGGCCACTTTGCGCTTCCTTTCGCTCGTTCCACGCCGTTGTTCTACTACAACAAGGACGCGTGGAAGAAGGCCGGTCTGCCAGACCGCGGCCCGAAGTCCTGGGATGAGATGGATGAGTGGTCCAAGAAGCTGGCTGAGGCTGATTCCAAGATGAAGCCTTTTGGCTGGGGCGATGCCGTGGACTACCTGGGCTGGATCTTCCAGGGCCCGCTGTGGTCCAAGGGCGGCGCTTACTCCGATGAGTGGGATCTGAAGTTCACCGATGACAAGACCATCAAGGCCGTCGAATGGCTCAAGGACATCACCGATGAGAAGAACGGTTACTCCTACGTGGGCAATGACATGGCCATGGAGTTCGGCACCGGCCGCGCCGCCGCCACCGTCCTGTCCACCGGTGACCTGGCGGGTCTGACCGATACCGCCAAGTTCGAGCTCGGCACCGCCTTCTTGCCTAACCCGACTGGCGAAGGCGCCTGCCCCACCGGTGGTGCCGGCCTGGCTATCCCGGCTGGCATCAGCAAGAACCGCCAGCTGGCTGCTATCAAGCTCATTGACTTCATCACCAATGAGGAAAACACCTGCTACTGGTCCCAGAACGTGGGCTACATGCCGGTGCGCTCCACCGCGGTGGACAACGAGGACCAAAAGAAGTTCATGAAGGACAACCCGAACTTCGAAACCGCTATCAAACAGCTGCCAGAGACCCGACCGCAGGACAATGCCCGCGTCTTCCTGCCCGGCGCGGACCAGGAAATCGGCGGCGCCTTTGAAAAGATCGTCACCAACCGCGATGACGTCACCAAGGTGCTGACCGATCTACAAAAGACCCTGCAGTCTATCTATGACAACCAGGTCAAGACCGTCATCAATAAGTAGGCTCTCGCAGCCACCCCTTCCCCACTAGATTCTGAAAGGTAACCATGGCTACTGTCACCTTCGATGGCGCAAGCCGCATCTACTCTAAGGACGCGGAACGCCCCGCCGTTGACCGTCTCAACCTGGATATTGCCGATGGCGAATTCTTGGTCCTCGTTGGCCCATCCGGCTGCGGCAAGTCCACCAGCCTGCGCATGCTGGCAGGTCTTGAGCCCACCGACCGCGGCTCCATCCGCATCGGTGGTAAGGACGTCACCGGGGTCAGCCCATCGGACCGCGACGTGGCCATGGTCTTTCAGAACTATGCCCTCTACCCCAATATGTCCGTGGCGCAGAATATGTCCTTCGCGCTGGAAAACCGCAAGGTCCCGAAGAACGAGATTAAATCCCGCGTGCACGAGGCCGCGAAGATCCTGCAGATGGAAGACCTTCTTGACCGCAAGCCGGCTAATCTTTCCGGTGGCCAGCGCCAGCGCGTGGCCATGGGCCGCGCCATCGTCCGCGAACCGGCCGTATTCTGCATGGACGAGCCGCTGTCCAACCTGGATGCCAAGCTGCGCGTTTCCACCCGCGCGCAGATCTCCAACCTGCAGCGCCGCCTTGGTACCACCACCGTATATGTCACCCACGATCAAACTGAGGCAATGACCATGGGTGACCGCGTCGCCGTTCTCAACGCCGGCGTCCTACAGCAGGTGGATACCACCCGTACCATTTATGACCGCCCACAGAACGTTTTTGTCGCCGGATTCATTGGCTCCCCGGCGATGAATATCTACGACCTCACCCATAACTCCTCTGAGCTCACCATCGGCTCTACCCGCATCAATCTGGCCAACTACAACTTTGAGGGCGTGGAGACCGTCACGGTGGGCATCCGCCCGGAAGACTGGCAGCTAAGCGATACCGGCAATGGCGGGGCAAAGTTCACCGTCGCGCACGTCGAGGAGCTGGGAAACCAGACCTATGTCTATGGCGAGCTTGACGACGCCGCCGGCAACAGCTCCGCCGACTGCGTGTTCAAGTCCTCGACCCGGATGGGTGGCCAGACCGGCATTTTGGTCGATGCCCGCGGCCGCTATGCGGTGGGCGATACTTTCTACGTTTCCCCCGACCCGGACCGAGTGCATCTATTTAGCACCACTACTGGCGAACGCCTGAACTAGAAGTAGAAAATAGGCAGTTGACACCTTAGATTCTTATTTTTCCCTTTGCAGACAATAAGAACCTGATATATGCTCGCACGCATAAGAAACCCACACAATGCCATTTACCACGGATATTGCTGGGAATATCGCACTCAGCGAACCTTAAAATCAACCGAAAGGTAACTCACTGCCTATGTATTCTTTCAAGAAGCTTTCTGCCGTCACTCTGGCTGCAACCGCAATCCTCGGTACCGTCGCCGCACCGGCCGCCAGCGCCAAGAGCGACCCAGTTCGCTCCCTCATTGATCCAGGCACCTGCAAGACCATCACCAAGCTGGCCAACGATGGCAAGCCGGTTCCGGATCCTTCCATCCTCCACGATGAAGACTCCGTAAAGCCGTACTTCAAAGATGGCGTTTTGGAGTACAAGGTGGTCGAAAACTTCCCGTACCGCAAGCAGCTGGATGCCGCGGTTGCCGAGTGGAACAAGGCCCTCAAGGGCAAGGCGTCTCTGAAGGAAGTTAAGCCTTCTGAGGCTGATGATGACACCATCGCCATCATCTTCAAGCCCGACCCAAATGGCTACGTCCAGGGCGCCGCCTACCCGGATCACAAGATGGTCTTTATCAAGATTCCTAATGCCCAGTACCCAGAGGCAGTCCAGGGCACCATCGCCCACGAGCTGGGCCACATGATGGGCGCGGGCCACTCCTGCGCCGGCGCGCTCATGGCCGGCGCCAACCAGAATCCCATCTCCTACCACGTGACCCCACTGGATGCGGCGGCTGTCATCCAGGGTCAGTTCGACTAAATCGTTTGACGCCTCCTTTCCCCTAGGCCCAGTACGGTGCCTAGGGGATTTTTCTGTCTTCATCCGGCTACGTGTTGGGTAGGTCGCATTTAGCCGATTGCTTTAGGCAGCGCACAGGACCACTGCTAACGTTTCTTTTATTCAAAGGTTTGCAAAGGAAAAGGAACTCTCTATGGAAACGTGGGAACCTACACTATCTACCGGCCCGCTGCTAGGAATTGCGGTGGCCGCCATCGCCGTGATTTTGGTGCTGGTCATCTATTTCAAGCTCCACGCTTTTCTCACCCTGCTGGTAGTCTCGGCCCTTACGGCGCTGGCTGCTGGCATTCCGTTGGAGGGCATTGTGCCCACCATGACTGAAAGCTTTAGCTCCACTCTGGGCTCGGTAGCATTGCTGGTGGGACTGGGTGCCATGATTGGCCGGCTCGTGGAAGCCTCCGGGGGCGCCAAATCGCTTGCCGACGCCATGGTCCGCCGCTTCGGCGAATCCAAAGCGCCCCTTGCACTCGGCCTGGCTTCGCTGATCATGGGCTTTCCTATCTTCTTCGACGCCGGCCTGATCGTGATGCTGCCGGTTATCTTCGCCGTTGCTCGCCGCTTGGACGGTCCGGTCCTGGCCTTTGGCCTGCCGGCCGCTGGTGCGTTTTCGGTCATGCACGTCTACCTGCCGCCGCACCCGGGCCCCGTTGCAGCCAGCGAATTCTATGGCGCTGACCTCGGCCTCGTCCTGCTCGTCGGCCTGCTGCTTGCGCTGCCTACCTGGTATATTTCCGGCTACCGCTTCGGCCTGCTTTCCGGCAAGAAATTCCCGCTGAAGGTTACTGATGCCATCGCCGGCCCGGTGCTTTCGGAAGAAGAGCAACCCCTCAAGCCGGCCTCTGCCCCAACGGTAATTTCCCTCTTGCTCATCCCGATGGTGCTCATCTTCTTCAACACCGGCCTCAACGCGCTGGCTTCCAACGGCACCATCGATGCCGACGCCGCGTGGGTGCGGTTCTTTGTCATGCTGGGCCAGACCCCGATCGCGCTGCTCATCACCGTGCTCATTGCACTCGTGGTCCTGGGCCTGCGCCGCGGCGTAGAAAAGACTGCGCTGGAAAAGCTCGTCGATTCCTCGCTCGGGCCCATCTGTTCCGTTGTGCTCATCACCGGTGCCGGCGGCATGTTCGGTGGAGTACTGCGCACTTCTGGCATTGGCGACGCCCTGGCCGATTCCCTCTCCGGCCTTGGCATCCCCGTCATCCTGGCCTGCTACCTCATCGCCGTGGCCCTGCGCCTAGCCCAAGGATCCGCCACCGTGGCACTAACAACAGCCGCTGCCCTCATGGTTCCCGCCGTGGAAGCCGGCGGCTTCAACGAGCTGCAGCTCGCCCTAATCGTCGTGGCTACCGCCGCCGGTTCCGTCTTCGGCTCTCACGTCAACGACTCCGGCTTCTGGCTCGTCGGCCGCTTGATGGGCATGGATACGGTCACCACACTGAAGACCTGGACGGTCAACCAAATTCTGATTTCCGTCATCGGCTTTGCCCTAGTCTTGGTGCTCTACGCAGTAGCAGCGCTCTTTTAAACCCCAGTCTTAATCCAAGCAGCGGCCTTTTGGGCAATCTCCTCGACTGGCCGCGTCACATCAAAGACGCGGCCAGTTTCGTCTTCTTCCAGCGGTTCCAAAGTATCGAACTGCGACTGCAAGAGCGACGCCGGCATAAAGTGCCCCGGCCGGTGCTGCATCCGCTCATGCAGCACATCAAAATCGCCGTGTACGTGAACGAACACCACGGCTGGGCAGTACTCGCGAATCAAATCCCGGTACTTGCGCTTCAGCGCACTGCAGCCCACCATCGCTCCTTCTGGCCTATCCGCCAGCCACTGACCAATCTGCTTCAACCACGGTTCCCGGTCCGCATCATTGAGCGGTATTCCCGCCGCCATCTTGTCGATATTGGCCTGCGGATGCATATCATCGCCATCGCGGTACTCCAGACCTACCAACGGCGACAGCGCCTCCCCCACCGTTGTCTTTCCCGAGCCGGATACTCCCATCACTACGATGTGGCGGAAACAGTGCTGGTTCATGGTAGCTCCTTGGGTTGGGGTTCTTCCTCCCGAGTTTATCCTCCTGAGATTCCCAATTGAGATACGCACATCCCCTGTGAATCGTTCTCCTACTATTATGAGAACGCCCCCTGCTTTGACTTCTAAGGATGCTTTGATGCGTAACCGACAGCAATCTTTTTCCTGGAGAACCGTTCTTCCCGTCGTCTTAGAAACGATGCGGGGTACGTCAGTAGTCGCTTACCCTGAACTATTTGAACACGTTCAAGAAATTGCTGAAGCGGACTTTCCAGGACAAGCTCACCGCCAGCTCAAAAGCCGATCAGTTGTGGAAGACCGAACCCGATGGGCGGTGTTCTACGCAAGGAAAATAGGGTTTGTCAGTTCCTCTAAGCCGGGATCCTTTTCCTTGACCGCCGAAGGCGCCAATTGGCTTGCTTCCAACCCATATCCTTTGGACAAAGATCAGATCCGAGAAATCAATGGTCTTATTTCTAAGGCGCATAAGCAACAAGACGCCGGTTCAAGCCCGCAGGAAGAAGTTCCTGAAGAATCTAGTGCGGATTTTTTCTGGGTACTTCGCGCGGGCCGCCAGGGCGAGCGCGAAAAGAAAGCTTTAGAGTCCAACCTAGGCATCCCTGGCATGGACTATGGCCCAGAGGTGAACAAGCAAAATACCTTGGACTCTATCAAGGCTGCTATGGTCCGAGAGCACCCAGATCTCAAAGCACAAACATCCACAAGCTACGCTTCTCAACTCAACCGGTTTAAAAACCAAATGCAGGTAGGCGACCTAGTTCTGATGCCGAGCAAGTTGCACAAAGGGCGAGTTTATTTTGGCTATGTCTCCGGCGATTACGAGTACCGCCCTCATGAGCCGAAAGAGATGCGGCACGTCCGACCGATCAACTGGTCAAGCGATTTCTTCAATCGTGATGACCTAGGAATAGACCTCCAACGATCTCTAACTTCACTGCTTACTATCTGCCAGGTTTCACGCAATCATGCTTACGACCGAGTAGAATCCGTCATCCAAGGCATGGGAGATCCCGAATTTTCCTCTGAGACTCCATTGTCACCGTCGTTTGACTGGCCGGAATTTTTCGAAGAACTCGCCACCAAGCTACTCGCATTCAAAAATAACCGCGCGGAGCTACTCGAAAAGCTAAAAGAGACCGCTGAAATCTCAGGACGCCCGCTCCGGTTCAAGCACCTATGGAATTGGCACATAGATGATAAAGAAGTGCCTGCTACTGATATGGATCCTTTTACCATCCTCGGTGTTGCTAACCGGCAAATTTCGGCATCTAATAAGGTGGCAATTTGCCAAGCCTTTAAAACCGTCTTCGGAATTGAAGCCCCAGCACCAACGGATTTTTCGGGACTGCCCCAACTCAACAACTTACGCTCGTGCTTTGCTACGAAGCCGTCAGATGTTATTAATCTAGATTTTTGGGAGAATAGCTGGAGTCTTTTCGCTTCGGCCCTCGCGGTGAGCCAATCAGATACGCCCGAAAATCGAGCTCAGTTTATACACGATTTCGACGTGATGACCAAAGACCGCCAGATCACGGCATACACCATGGCATTGTTCTGGGCACGTCCCCGGTATTTCCTCACTTTCGATTCAGTCATCACCAAGTATCTTGCCCAAGACTCCGCGCTTGGAATCAATATTCAGAAAAATGTTTCGACGGGTAAAGATTATTTGCTTACACTCGATGAAATCCGAGACTGGCTTACTACCGCCGAGATCGAACCGGCTAATTTTCCGAGATTGTCATATGAAGCTTGGGGTTTTAACCAAGAACCAACGGATGCTACTGCCCAAACCGTAGAGTCCTCGTCGGAAGAAGACCTGTATACCATTTCTGGACTTATCGAAGACGGCTGCTTTATCTCAAAAGACTATATCGGACTAATGCTGGAACGCCTGAAGGAGAAGAAGAACCTAATTCTCCAAGGCCCACCAGGTACAGGCAAGACTTGGCTTGCTCGCCGCTTAGCTTATGTCTTGTGTAAATCAGATGCGGAAGATGTCGTCACCTCCGTTCAATTCCATCCATCTACGTCTTATGAGGACTTCGTTCAGGGCTTTCGCCCCAGCAGTAATGGAAAACTGGAATTGAAAGATGGACCGTTTCTCCAGGCTGTGGAAAAGGCTAAAGAGGACTCCAATCCACACGTAGTAGTGATTGAAGAGATTAACCGCGGCAATCCCGCGCAAATTTTTGGCGAGATGCTCACCCTCTTAGAAGCTGACAAGAGAAATCCAGAAAATGCACTCACCACGCTATATAGCCAGGAAGGAGAAGCAGTTTTCTTACCTGATAACTTCTTTGTTATCGGTACGATGAACCAGGCAGACCGATCCCTCGCCATGGTAGATATGGCTTTACGACGCAGGTTTGCCTTCATAAATCTCGAACCGCAGTTGGGTTCTACTTGGCGAAATTTCTGTGTTGGCCAACGCAACCGCAATGACCAAGCTCTCAGGGAAATCGCGCGAAGAATCGAAGAGGTTAATCAATTAATTCGAGACGATTTCAATCTCGGTGATGACTACCTAATCGGACACAGCTTTGTTACTCCACGCCGAAAGCTAGCAGACAGTTCCTACGATGCAACTATGGAATGGTTTAACCAGGTAGTAGCCTCGGATCTCAAGCCGCTCATAGGAGAGTACTGGTTCGACAATCCTGCGAAGCGAGAGCAGGCTCTCAATGTCCTCATCGGCTAATTCGCTACAACCGGAAGACATATACGTTCCTATCCGTAGTGTATGGATGCTCCAGTTATACGCCTCGCAGTCTTTCGTTGATGGGCATATATCTAATTCCGCGGCGGAAGACGCAGGCGTTGAGCTTCCAGAGCTCATTGGAACAATGCTGTGTGACGCTGTAGAAGAGCGTTTCCGGAGAGAATTAAGCATCGGATTTACGCTGACCGAACGAAATATAACTCGGGTGCGAGGCCGAATTAACATGTACGAAACTGCCCGCCGCCAACTCCTTGAGAAGGGGCTTATTGCCTGTGAGTTCAATGAGCTCACCATCAACAGCGAAGTTAACCAATTCCTTCGATACGCCCTCGAATACGCAGCGCAACTACTGTCCAGCGTGGACAGTGACGCCAGTGCCCGACGGTGTAAGGTGCTTTCTCGAAGGCTTTCTCAAATGGGCATTTCCAAACCAAAGTCGACGGTATTTCCTCACTCTAGGCTATCCCCTGCAGACAAGAAACCAGTTGCCGTAGCTAGATTGCTTTTAGAATTTGCCGTCCCCACGCGCGGGGACGATGCCCTTTCGCTGTTCAGCAGAAAGCACTTCACGCAGCACGAGATCCGCAAGCTTTTCGAAAAAGCTTTATTTGGTCTGTTCCAATACCATCTCTGCCCTTTAGGTTGGAAAGTAAGTAGCGGCGAATGGCTGTACTGGAGTGCTCAACAGGTGCCCAAAGAATTACCGAGCATGCAAACGGACATCATTTTGCGATCACCAGCAGGTGAAATTTCCGTTATCGATGCCAAGTTCACGCATATGCTCATTGAGAACCGAGTAGGAAACGAATCCTTAAAAAGCCCGCACCTTTATCAGCTTTACGCCTACTTACGCAGCCAAGAAATTCTCGGCGAAGAATGGAAAACCGCTAAGGGCATCATGCTCTATGCTTCTTCGGGACGAAACCAACAGGATGAGACGATCTCATTCCTTCTCGACGGACACCCTGTAGCTTTCGCTAGCGTCGGTCTCGAGACCTCAATTCGCGAGTTTCGCCAGAAAGTGCTTCATCTTGTGGCCCCGAATCTCGAATTTCCCCAGAAAGAACCTCACGATATTCCTTAAAGAATCTCCAAGGTACGCAAGCCTAGAAGAGGTGAAACATAAGGGCCCAAGCAGCCACGTTGCCTCCTCTAACTGGTGGTTCTAGGGCGATAACGTGGCTGAAAGTTGGATGGCTCGCGGAGCCGAAGGTGACCTAGCCGAGGTTTTTGAGGGCGTCGGTAACCAGGCACCAGAAACCGGCGTGGTCGAGGGTGGTGGCGACCTGGGTGTGGCAGGAGGCGTCGGCAGGCTCGCGCAGATCGGTGACGGTCATCCCGGTGGTCAGTGCGCCGGCGAGCTCGACGTGGACCGGTGCCTTGCGAGCCTGGACGATGTCCGGATCGATGAGGTAAGCGATGGTGCACGGGTCGTGGACCGGTGGGTTACCAAAGCCTTGGTTGGCCTGGTAGGCCTTGCGGAAGAAACCGAAGAGACCGCCGACGAATTCTGAGACTGGGGTACCCAGAGCCTTGATTTCGGCTTCGACCTCCGGGGTGGCAAGCGCCTGGTGGGTGAGATCGAGGCCCACCATAGTGACGGGCCAAGGCTCTTCGAAGACGATGTGCGCGGCCTCGGGATCGATCTTGATATTGAATTCGGCGACTGGGGACCAATTGCCCTCGTGATAGCCGCCGCCCATGAGAACTACTTCCTTGACGCGCTCGACGATGCGCGGCTCCTTGCGCGCGGCCATCGCGATATTGGTAAGCGGGCCGGTGGGCACCAGGGTGATGGTGCCGGGCTCATGGGACATGATGGTGTCGATGATGAAGTCGATAGCGTGGGCGTCGGCAAGCGCGGTGCTTGGCTCCGGAAGTTGGACGCCTTCCACGTCCATGCCGGTGGAGCCGTGGATCGCCTCGGCAACCTCAACGGGGCGCACGAGCGGGCGATCGCAGCCGGCATAAACCGGAACCTCAGGGTGACCAGCGATTTCCTTGACGACCAGGGCATTGCGGGAAACCTTATCCAAGGTCTGGTTGCCGCCCACGGTGGTAATGCCCAGCAGCTCGATGGTGGGGTTGCCCATGGCTAGGAGCAGGGCCACCGCATCATCGTGGCCGGGGTCGCAGTCCAAAATGATTTTTCGCGTCATGCCACGAGCCTACTTTCGGGCGTTGACGGCCGCCACGGTGTCATCGATGGACTCCGGGCGCGGAATGAGGAAGGACAAGCCCAGGGCCGCAAGCAAGATGATGACGCCGGCAATCATTCCCGCGCGGTAGCCGTGTTCGAAGGAACCGGAAACCGCAAAGAGCACCGCGAAGGACAGGCCCGCGCCTAGGTTGAAGGCGCCGGCGTTCATGCCGGGAAGATAGCCCTGGTTATCGGCCGGCGAAAGCACAATACCCAGTCCGTTGAGCATGATATTGGCAATGCCCGCGTAGGTCACGCCCAAGAAAATTGAGACGAAGAGCAGGCTCCACGCGTTCGGAAAGCCCACGACGAAAATGGAGATAATCAGGCCTACGACGGTGCCGATCAAGCCGGTTTGCAGGACGTACTTATATCCCAGCTTGGACGCCATCCAGCCAGCAATCGGGCCGAAAACCAAGCCCGCAAGAGCGTATGGAGTAAGGGTGACCCAAGAAATGGTGCTGGCAGAAATTCCAGCACCGGCCTCTGCCTCCTGACCGAGGTTTGGAATGAGGCCGTTCATTACGGCAAAGACGCCGGTCATAGTGAGCAGAGTGGTAGAAAGCAGCGCCCACGTGCGGCGTTGTTTGAGGTAGGCCACCGGAACGAGCGGATCGGCGACCTTCTTCTCCACGTTCCAGAAGGCCCAGAAGCCGGCGGCGCCAATGAGGATGAGGATAATGACGAGGAACCAATTGGCCTCGGCAAGTTTGCCGGCCTCGTTGAATGCGGTGAGAACGCAACCCAGCGCCACGGCTAGGGGCAGCACGCCCGCCCAGTCCATACGCGGGGTTTCGGTGGCCGTGGATTCCTTAGTGAATACCTGCACTGCTACTACTGCGATGGCGCATAGTACTGCCATGGTCCAAAAGACCGAGCGGTAGCCAAAATTGCCCGCCAGCCAACCGCCGGCCAGGGCATCCACGCCCGCAATACCACCGTTTACCGAGGTCACAATGCCCAGCAACAGGGCGTACTGCTGCTCATTGAGGACCTGCTGGCGCAGCATAATCAGGCACAGCGGAACCGTAGGCCCTGCCACGCCTTGAATGATGCGGCCGATAAGCAACACAGCGACGTTCGGTGCAATGGCCGAAACCACGCAGCCCAACGCAGCTACCGCCATCATGCCGACGAGGACCTTCCTGCGTCCGATGAGATCGCCCCAGCGCGGCAGGAACAGCGAGAACAATGCCGCGGCGGTAAAGAAGGCCGTCTGCGTTAGGCCAATCTGGGCGGTGGTAGCGCCCAGCTCGTCTTCCATCGTCGCCAAGGCAGGCGAGAGCATCGACGCATTGAGCTGGAAAGCGAACACCGCCGTAAGCAGTGCAAACATCAATGGAATATAGGAGCTGGGCTGGAGCTTTGCTGGCTCGGAGGCGGTGGAAGTCATGGCTTTAAACGTAGTTGATGAATCCTGCGCTCGATAGTGGAAAGCTTGGCTCAGCTAATTCTCGCCCAACACATGAAAAGTACTGCTTAACGCTCCAGATATTTTCTAATTGTCTACTATCCATAGTTTATGAAGACTCTCTCCTATATCGTCACTGCCGCAACGGTGATGCTTTCTTTAGCCTCCTGTACCTCTCCGGATTTGCAACCGGAAGGAGCGACTGCAACTAGCTCCTCCAGCACGAGCAATAGTTCAACTATCAGCTCTAGTTCCACAAGCTCTGCGGCCGAGTCGTCCTCTTCGGAGCCGCAACCGGCAGCGGAAGCTGAGCCTTCGCTTGCCGACGCTCCCCTAACGAACACCGCCCAATCCACCACAGAACCCACCCTGACCGAGTGCGTATATGGCGGCGGTAGTTGGACCACCAACGGTTTGTACAGCGATGGGACTATTCGCTGGGCACAAGAATGCCAGAACCTCCACGACGAGCAAATGGCAAAATACCCCTACCGGTGCCCGCAAACGGATCACTACGTCTCCGATCCATCTCAGTGCTCCTCCCCAGTAGGCATCGGGAATGACAACTCAGATTCGGATTTGCCTGCAGCGATGACGCGGACTGGCGAGGTAGAAGAAGAACATATGCGGGCACATAAATGGTGGGCGGATTGTGTAAGCACGTACTCCCCAGAGTACTGCCGAGAGAACGATCCATGGCAACGGGACGCCTACTGACGTTCTCTTACTATTGCCGCAGAATTAACCAGCGATTCACCGCGGCTACTTAGGCTGAAAAGGTTCCTTTTAAACCTCTTGTGGAGCTTTATATGCCTTATTCAAATAGTCGTCCTTCTTTTAACCGTCGTAACTTCCTGCAGATTGCCGGTGTTTCAGCCGCGGCGGTGGCTGCGGGTATTAGTGCACCGGCAAAGGCGGGTGCGCAATCGAGCCTGAGTTCATGGGGTTCTTCACGGGATGGTGATCTGCCGCAGGATTCGGAGCTTTTTGGTCTAGGTGTAGCGGCGGGTACGCCGCGGCACAATTCGATGATCTTGTGGACCCGCCTGGCCCCGGAACCACTGGCCGAGGATGGTCACGGCGGCATGACCGGCGGCGATGTCCGCGTGGGTTGGGAAGTTGCGAAGGATGAGAGGTTTGGGGACGTCGTCAAGCAGGGCGAAGCCCTAGCCCAACGCGAGCTGGCGCACTCGGTACATCCACAGGTAACTGGGCTGGAACCTGCAACTGAGTACTTTTATCGCTTCCGCGTGGATGGCAAGGTGAGCCCCGTAGGTCGGTTTAAGACTCTGCCGGCGCCCGGTGCGAAGGTGGATAATTTCACCTTCACAGTGGCTTCGTGTCAGGCGTGGTACCACGGCTATTTCACCCCGTGGAAGCATATTGCGCAGGAACCGGACCTGGATATGACGATTTTCGTGGGTGACTACATTTACGAATACGGCATTGTGGAAGGCGATAATCTCTGGCGCCAGGGCGCAAGCGTGCCCAATGTTTTCAAGGCAACGGTGGAGACTCTGGAGCAGTATCGCCTGCGCTACTCGCTCTTCAAATCTGATAAGCACCTGCAGGCCGCGCACGCACGCGCCGCGATGGCGATTGTGTGGGATGACCACGAAGTAGAAAATAACTACGCCGGTAGTTGGTCCGAGATTGGCACCACGGCCGAGCACTTCCTGTACCAGCGCGCGGCTGCCTACCGTGCCTTTTATGAGAATCTTCCGGTGGCCCCGCCGGCGCTTCCCGAAGGCCCCAATAACCGCATCTATGATTCTTTCGACGTGGGCACGCTAATGCGTTTCAATCTAGTCGATACCCGCCAATACCGCGAAGAATCCGCGGAGGATGCCAGCATCTTGGGCGCGGAGCAAGAGCAGTGGCTCAACGATAAACTCACCACCTCCCCGGCACAGTGGAACGTGGTGGTCAATAGCGTGGTCGTCGTACCGATCGCCGATAGCACCGACCAGTGGGACGGCTTCCCAGCAGCCCGCCGCCGCCTTATCGAGTCCCTCTCCAAGGTCAGCGATCCCGTTGTCTTCACCGGCGATATTCACCAACACTGCGCTGCCGAAATCCAATCCGAATCCGGCCAGCCCGTCGGCGTGGAATTGGTCGCTACCTCCATTGCTTCCGATGGCGATGGCTTCGCTGGTTCCAAGAGCACCGAGTGGCTGGAAAAGCCGTATGTGAAGGCCATGGATAAGCGCCGTGGCTACATCAAAGTGCGCGCTACCCGCGAGCACCTCGATTCCGAATTCGTTGTCGTGCCCTGGATCGAGCGCGATGATACCGCCCCGCGTGAGACTGCTTTCTCCTTCCGTACCAATGCCGGCGAGCACACGCTGCGCTCCCTCTAAGCCCCGAAAGGACAATTCATCATGGGACTTTTTAGCTCGCTTTCCTCTTCTTCCTCTCGCCACGGTTCTTCCCGCAAACATTCCTCTGACCAGGGTTCCTCTGCTCCAGCTCCTACCGCGAGTGCTGCTCCGCCGGTCGTAACCGGCATTCAGGCAGAGCCGCAGCTCATGGAAAACTACATCACCTGGGAACCTGTTTCTTGGAACGTCGTTTTGGATCACTACCGAGTCATCGGCACCGATCCTAATGGTGTAGACGTGCTGCTGGGCAAGACCATCTTCCCTTTCTTCCACCACTCACGGCGCGATGTTGCCGGTGAAAAATGGTCATATTATGTCAAGGTGGTTGATGCTGCCGGTGCTGAGTCCTCTCCTTCTGGCAAAGCGACGTCTACCTCCCTGCCTTCGGTCACTGCCGGCAAAGCGCTAGCCACGATTGGTTCCTTTGACCGAAAGGGCACGGAGTTTCAGTACTCACCAAAGGACTATAAGAAGATCGTCACCGCGCACCCAGACCAGACAATCACTGTTGGACCGGATGCTACGCCTGCCGAGGTCCCCTATCTCCTCCCCGGCCCCGGCGACAAGTGGGCGGGCAGCAAGTCCTACACGCTGAAGTGGACGGTGAAATTGGATAAGCCTGCTTCAAAAGCGGCGCTGGCATTGTGGCTCATTGATACCACCAAGCTCGGCGGTGTTCTCGATATCACGATTAATGATTTTCATAAACAAATAGAGCTCCCACAGGGCGCAACGCAAGGTTCGCGCCAAGGCGATGCCAGCGGGGACCCGACCCCGCTGCGCCCCGCAGCAATCGAGTTTGATCTCGCCGAAGATACCCTGAAGGAAGGAGAGAACCAGCTGGTCTTCACCCTGCGCGAAGGCGGCTGGCTTGCATGGGATGCGCTGGGAATCTTTGCTAAGTAACACCGCGCAGGCGGTGCTTTGCCTGGAAACGGGAAATTGTTCACCGATTCCTGATGTACGGTAGTAACATCTGCACCCTTCTACTACATCGTCAGCAGCAAAGGACGCCGACGTTGAAAGGACTTAGCTTCCGTTATGCCTACAGTTTCTGATCGCCTGCACCGAGCCCAGCAGGATTTTAACGCGGTGATCACCATCATCCCGTTTGATGAGCACGCGGTGGATGAATCGCCCACGCTCATGGGACAACCGGTGGCATTCAAGGACATCGTTGATGTGGCGTGTGTGGCTACTACCTGCGGCACCAAGGTCAATGTTGGCCGCGCACCGGTCAAGGATGCGCCAGTGGTGCAGCGCTTGACGGCGAAGGGTGCGCTGCCGGTGGCGAAGGCGAACCTGCAGGAATTTTCCTATGGCATTTTGGGCGATGCCTCCGCGTATGGACGAGTTATCAATCCGCGGGATCCCGAAGTGTGCGGCGGTGGGTCTAGCTCTGGGTCCGCAGCTTTGGTGGCGTGCGGCGCGCTGCAGCTTACGGTGGGGTCCGATAGCGCCGGCTCGGTGCGTGTGCCTGCCGCATGCCAGGGCGTGCTGGGTTTCAAACCCACCTTTGGTCTCATTCCGGTAGAAGGCGTCTTTCCCTTCGCCCCGAGCTTTGACTGCGTTGGATTCTTTGCCAGCTCAATTGACCTGATTGAGCAGGCCTTTATTGCCACCGCAGATGAGGAACCAGCCGCAGCGCAAGACGTTTCTACAGTTGATATCACGGCCCTCAAGGCCAAGGGAGAGCGCTTCGCGGATCTTTTGGCGGCGCTGGAGCACTCGGACTTTGAGCTCACCGAGAGCGTGGATTTGGAAGACACCATCGCCGCCACGGCCAAGCTCTACGAGCCGATGCGCTTGAAGGAGGTCTATGACGTCCACCGGCCGTTGCTGGACCAACGCGATAAGTACCAGGACGTGATCCTGCAGCGTGTACTGGGCGGAGAAAATATCAGCCAAGAAGATTATGACGCGGCCGCACAGGGCGTGAAAGAGCTGCGCGAGAAAGCGCTTGCCCTGCTCGGCGACGCCCCCGTTATCCTCACCCCTACCCTCGATTCCGGCCCCCTCAAGTGGTCCGATATCACCGCGGAAAATACCGCGGAATCGGCCGCGAGCCTGCGGCGCTGGACCGAGCCTTTCAATGTGCTCGGATGGCCGGCGATTACGCTGCCGCTGCGCGGCGAAGAGGAAGAAGGCGTGGGTGATGCGGTGCAGGTCGTCGGCAAGCCGGGCGAGGACCTGACCGTGCTGCGCGTTGCCCGCGCTCTGCAGGCCCTGCTCTAGGCCTCGGCCAGCACTGTCTTTTCCTGCGTGCGCGGCCGCCAATAGGCGGCTTCTACGGCGCTAAGCTCCTTGAAATGCGATGAGGTGAGCTCATCCATTGCTTGGATATAGCCAGGAACCTCCTCACGCGGCAGGCGCAACCCCATGGTCAGATGCGGGGTCCACCGCGGCCCGCGCCCATCCGGATTAGCGGCACTGATTTTTCGCGCGGCAATTTCTAGCTCGTTAGTCGTTTCAAGGAGCCAAGCCACCGTCTGCTTGCGCTTGGTGCCGAAAATGACGTTTCCTACCCGCCGGAAATCTGCCGGTATGACGGCCGGCAACAGCTGCGCTGCTAAATCCACGACCTCCGGCTGCATATGCGGCGAAAAGGTCACAGTAATATGCGGGCGTTGCTGCTGGACAGGAAAGCCGCGCTCTGCAAGGCCGGCAAAGATTTCGCGCACCTGTTCCTCCTGCTTTTGCGGCAGGTAGAGCAAGATATTATCCGGCGATGCTTTACTCACAGGCGAGCATTCCCTTTCTGTAGTGGAGTGCTTCCAGCGTACAGTCCAAGAAGTGGATCACTGCCTCTTGTGCCAGCGCAAACGTTTGCCGTTTAATGAGAGTCATGAGCACTTCAGAGTCATCGCCCCTCATCCTCGCCATCACGGCGTGTCCGACGGGCATCGCACATACCTACATGGCAGCCGAAAACCTCGAGGCCGCAGCCCAAGAATTGGGCTACCGCATCAAGATTGAAACTCACGGTTCCATCGGCGTCGAAGGAACCTTTAGCAAGCAAGATATCGAAGACGCTGATGCCATTGTCATCGGTGCCGATACGGTAATTTCCAAAGACCGCTTCCACGGCAAACGCCTCGAGGCCACCGGTGTGGACGAGGCCATCAAGCACCCGAAGGAACTGCTCAGCAGGTCCTTGAGCGCCTCGCGCTGGGAGGGCACTTCCGAGCAAACGGAAGAAGAGGCACCGCGTAAAAACAACGTTGGTCAAACCATGTATAAGGCGCTGATGAACGGCGTCTCGCACATGATCCCGTTCGTGGTAACCGGTGGTCTGCTCATCGCGGTCGCCCTCTCCATCGGCGGCACGCCCACGCCTGAGGGCATGGCGATTCCAGAAGATAGCTTCTGGAACACAGTCAATGAGCTCGGCGCCCTGGCGTTCTCGCTGATGGTCCCAGTGCTCTCTGGCTATATTGCGGTGGGCATCGCGGACCGGCCGGGCCTTGCCCCTGGCCTTATTACTGGCCTCATCGCCACCACCGGCTCGCTTTACGGTTCTGAGGCGGGCGCCGGTTTCTTGGGCGGCATTGTCACCGGTATTTTGTCCGGTTATGTGGCTCTTGCCATTAAGAAGATTCCGGTACACAAGTTCATTGCACCGATTTGGCCCATCATCGTCATCCCGATTTTCACCACGCTGATCGTGGGGCTCATCTTCATCTTGCTCATTGGCGCACCAGTTTCGGCCGCGTTCGAGGCAATGACCGACTATCTCGCTGGCATGCAGGGCTCCTCCGTCATCGTGCTGGGCCTTATCCTGGGCGCCATGATCGCCTTCGATATGGGTGGTCCCTTTAATAAAACAGCCTTCCTCTTTGGCGGCGGCATGATCGCGGCCGGCAATGCGGCACCCATGGGCATGGCAGCATGCGCGATTGCCGTACCGCCTCTCGCCGTTGGTGTAGCTACGCTCCTGCGCCGCCGGTGGTTTACCAAGGCTGAAAATGATGCGGGCATCGCCGCATTGTTCATGGGATTCTTCGGCATTACTGAGGGCGCCATCCCGCTCGCGGCCGCACGCCCGCTACAGGTTATCCCTGCCAACGTTGCCGGTGGCGCCGTAGCTGGTGCGCTCGCCGGTCTATTTGGTGCACAAGACCACGTCATGCACGGCGGCCCGATCGTCGCGGTGCTCGGCGCGGTAGATAACGTCGTTGGTTTCTTTATCGCCATGCTTGCCGGCATCGCTGTCTGTGCTGGCCTTATTCTCCTGCTAGTGGGATTGACGCAGCGCAAGGATAAGCCGCTTGTTGCTGTCGATACGATTAGCCTCGATAAAGACCTGGGTTCTTCCAGCGAAGAGGTCATTCGCTCCATGGTGAAGCTCACCTCTTCGCGAATGTCCGATGCAGAAGCGGTCGCCAGCGCCGCGTTGAAGCGCGAATCTACCCGTTCCACTGGAGTGGGCCACGGAGTGGCCATTCCGCACGCTCGATCTGCGGGGGTGAAGGTACCAACTCTCGCCTTCGCGCGCCTGCCCCAGGGCGTCACGTGGGCCGCGGGTGAGGACCCGACCACCTTGGCCTTCCTTATTGCCGTTCCGGATAACGCCGGAAAGCAGCACCTCAAGCTGCTCTCCAAGCTGGCCCGCAGCATCATGAAAGAGGACTTCCGAGCCCAGCTCCACGGTGCGAAGACGCGCAAGGAAGCCGCCGACATCATTTCAAAGGTGCTCTCCCCTGCACCATCGACTGACAACGCAGCCGCAACCTCCCAGGCCTAAATTGTCTTGCAGCTACTAGCGCTCAGCGGTTATACCCGCTGGGCGCTTTTCTTATGCCAACACCGCACAGGAATGGGGCGAATGGGGCGGTTTCGCGGGAGGAGCAGCGGTAGCGCGGCGGGTTCAAACGAGACCCGGCATCACCCTGATGCTCTCTTACACTCCTTAGACAGCCAGAAATACACAAGGTTTCTCATAGGCTCTTTCAAGAAAATGGCCAGCTTTACCAGAGACGGGCTTAAAACTAAGGCTGTATGTCTTAAAAGAACCTCACTCCTCTGGGAACCTGAGATACTGGTTGAGATCTACCCCCGTAGGGGCGGGGAACTGAGCGACATCACTGAGGAAATTTAGGGGTTTCCTAGCTCAAATCGAGAAATAACTAAGAGGCAATTAGTTTTACGCGACATCAACTTCATGAATCCTAATATTTGCTGGTCAGCTGGATTTTACCCGAGCGGAATTGATTAACTTTTAAGTGAAGGGGAACGGAAGTTAGCGGTTAACACTCCGAGATTCCCGCCCTCTTGATTTCCGCTAGGTCCCAGCAGAAAGGTGCCGCTCATGTTTACCCCCAAAATTCACTTCTCCGCCAAGAAGTTCTTTGCTCCTGCACTTGCAGCAGCCGTCGCCCTCAGCGTTGGCGCAGCTCCAGCAGAGGCCTCCAGCTCCTTGAGTAGCTTCGGTGGTGTAAAGCTTCCGGTACCGTCCGCCAGCCAGCCCGTCGCCCCAGCTGCCGCTGCGAAGCCAGTTGCCCCAGCTTCCAACCGAGTCCAGAGCATCATCAACCACACCAACGCCTACCGCCAGGCACACGGCCTGCGCCCGGTTCGCGCCAACGGTGCACTCAATGCGCTGGCTCAGGATTGGGCCAACCAGCTGGTTCGCGCCGATAAGCTCAGCCACCGCCCACAGCACTGGAACTACTACCCTTCCAACATCCCGGCCGGCGGCGAGAACGTACTGCAGGCATGGAGCGACTACTCCGATGCCCTCCTGGTCAAGCTTTGGTACGAATCTCCGGGTCACCGCAAGATCATGCTCGACCCACGCGCCAAGACCATCGGCGTTGGTGTTGCCATAAACTCTGAGGGCAAGCTCTACGCTGTCCAGAACTACGGCCGCTAAAGATTACACAAGCTAGGGCCTTCGGCCCCTTGGGCTCTAGCGGGCCACCCCGCCCCCTCCCGGACCTCTTTGAACTGGCCCCCGAAAGTTGGACTGGTTTAATTCTAGGCGGTTAGGGCTTCAAG
>ERZ1031176.59-NODE-59-length-21002-cov-5.568148_pt1 | contig 21002 bp, 20 predicted proteins | sample MGYA00518586_ERZ1031176 | MGnify/ENA primary metagenome ERZ1031176 (study PRJEB33718, sample SAMN03159775) | human skin metagenome | collected 2014-05-20 | study: EMG produced TPA metagenomics assembly of the PRJNA266117 data set (Human skin bacterial metagenome and... | reverse complement strand
CACCGGTACGGAGCCATGCACCTACTGTTCGGCAGCTAGCGGATTAATTGCCGGCGTATGCGTCTTCGGTGACAAAAAGAATTGTCTTGGCGAGCTCCGGGATACGAGTCACTGGCCATTCGTCCGAGACCTTCTCATCGAGAAGGTGGCTAATCGCATCCGCTTTCTCAGCGCCGGAAACGAGCAGCCACACCTGCTCTGCGCGTGCGATTGCCGGGTAGGTGAGTGTGATGCGCTCGGCGGGAGGCTTCGGGGAGTCGTCGACACCCACGACGAGCTTCTCGGTTTCCTGCAGCTGTGCAGACGACGGGAACAGGGAGTTGATGTGCCCGTCTCCGCCCATGCCCATGAGATGCAGGTCAAAACCCTTGGGTGCGTGTTGCTCGAGGGCGTTGGAGTAGTTCTCAGCAGCTTCCTCGAGAGTGCGGTTCGCGGGGCGGTAGCCGTGGATATTGGCCTCCGGGATGTGGACGTGGTTTAGCAGCGCATAGCGTGCCTGTCCTTCATTGGAGTCGGGGTCGTAGACGGGGACGTTTCGCTCGTCACCGAAAAAGACGTGGATGCGGGACCAGTCGAGGTTCTTGGCGCGTACCAGTCGGGAGAGAAGCTTGATTCCGGCGCCGCCGCCGGTGAAGACTACGCGTGCGATGCCGTCCCCATGTACACCACCGGTGTCGGAGGCGATGATCTCCGCGATGGTGTCGACGAAGCGGGTGGATGCTTCGTCGATAAGCACATCGAGGTTGGGGACTTGTTCGACGGTAATCATTGCGTATCGCTCCTTAGATGTCTCGTCCTATGACTCTAGACAAAATTCACGTCGGACAGTGAAAGCAGCGCCTGCGAGTAGGCCCAATCGGGGTCGAGGTGGCGGAGTTCCTCGGAAAGGCAGTCGGCGTCGCTGCGGGTGCTCATGGCCACGAATGAATCCGGCTGGCCGGGGACGCGGACGCGGAAGGTCTTGTCGTCTTTGACGCTGACGGTGACGGGTCCGGAGTTGCGCGTCATGGTCATGCGGCGGATTGGGAAGAGGCGGGATGGCTCGGACGTGGTCTGTTCGCTGCAGATTCGCGTCACGGGGATCTTCAGGCAGTGCGATAGCCATGCAGCAGCGATATCGACGCTGGGATCATCGAGTGGTCCGTCGATCTCGACGGCGGTGACAGGCTCGTGCGGGTAGCGCTCTAACGCAGAGGCGACGACGCCGCGCCAGTGAGTGATGCGGGACCAGAGCATGTCGGAGTCGCCGGGGCAGTAGCCGTTGGCCAGTCGCATCAGAGCGTTGCCATCGACGTTTTCGCGGGCGTTGGTGATGCGTCGGTGCGCGAGCTGCCCAAGCGGGTGGTCTGCCGGTCGTGCCGGCGCGGTTGAAGGCCACCATGCGACAACGGGAGTGTCCGGAAGAAGCAAAGGCGTGACGACGGACGCCAGGTTGTTAGCCAACTCTCCATGCAGGTCCATCACGATGATCTCGGACGCCCCTGCATCATCGGCGAGGATGGCGTGTGCGTCGAGGACGTTCTCGCTCTCGGGGTTGCCGGTGATCAGCATGAGCACGCGTGAAGGATGCTCATGCGAGGCGGTGCGCACATTGTCCAGGATGGATTCGACATCGTCGTGGATATCGGCGACGACGATGAGCGTCAGCACACGACCGGTGGCCAGCGAGTGGTTCTCCTGGGTGTCCAGGAGCAGCTTGCCGATGGCGCGTGTGGATGTGTCGGACATGGTGATGATCATGTGTGACTCTTCTCGTGCGGGGGTGTCAGGGAGCGATTATCGGAAGGCAACTAGGGGCGACGCCACGTATGACCGTTGATGGCGAGCATTTCATCGGCGGAAGACGGGCCCCATGTGCCGGCGGCGTATTCGTCGGGACGTCCATTTTCTGCCCAGAAGTCGAGGATGGGGTCGAGGATTTGCCAGCTGCGTTCGACTTCGGCTGCGGTGGGGAAGAGGCCGGTTTCGTCGAGAAGCGCGTCGAGAATGAGGCGCTCGTAGGCTTCGGGGGACTCTTCGGTGAAGGCTTCGGTGTAGGAGAAGTCCATGTTGACGTCGCGGACTTCCAGGGTCGATCCGGGGACTTTGGAGCCGAAGCGCAGCAAGATGCCTTCGTCGGGCTGGACGCGGATGACCAGTGTGTTGGCGCCGAGCTGGCTGGTCAGTCCCGGGCCGAAAGCTTCGTGGGGTGCCTTCTTGAACACCAGCGCGATCTCGGTGACGCGGCGACCGAGGCGCTTGCCGGTGCGCAGGTAGAAGGGAACTCCTGCCCAGCGACGGGAATTGATGCCCAGGGTGCACGCAGCGTAGGTCTCTGTGGTGGATTCAGGGTCGAAGCCGTCCTCTTCACGCAGGCCAACGACCTGTTCAGAGCCCTGCCAACCGGCGGTGTATTGACCACGAGCAGTGGTTTCTTCGAACGGGCCGATGGGTTTGGTGGCGCGAAGGATCTTGAGCTTCTCGTAGCGCAGTTGGCGCGGGGAGAAGGAGACGGGCTCGTCCATGGCCACCAGCGCAAGTAGCTGCAGCAGGTGGTTCTGGATGACGTCGCGGGCCGCGCCAATGCCGTCGTAATAACCAGCGCGACCGCCGAGGCCGATGTCTTCAGCCATGGTGATCTGAACGTGATCGACGAATTGTGCGTTCCACAACGGCTCGAACATCTGGTTGGCAAAGCGCATGGCCAGGATGTTCTGGACGGTTTCTTTGCCCAGGTAGTGGTCGATGCGGAAGACGGCGCGCTCGGGGAAGACCGCGTTGATGGTCTCGTTCAGCTCGCGGGCGGTGGCCAGGTTGTGGCCGAATGGCTTCTCGATGATCACGCGACGCCACTGGCCTTCTTGCGCCTTTGCCATGCCAGTGCGGTCGAGCTGGTCGATCACATTAGAGAAGTATTCCGGCGGAACCGACAGGTAGAACGCCCAGTTACCGGAGGTGCCGCGGGTGGCGTCCATGTGTTGGAGGAGGGCGGCCATGTTGTCGAAAGCGGCGTCGTCATCAAATGCACCTTGGACGAAGTGCATGCCTTCGGCAAGGCGTGCCCAGACGTGCTCGTCGAAGTCGGTGCGGGCACCGTTTTCTACTTGTTCGCGGACGTAGTTTTCGAATTCTTCCTTCGACCAGGGGCGACGTCCGAAGCCGACGAGGGTGAAGCCGGCTGGCAGCAGGCCACGGTAGGCGAGGTCGTAGATGGCGGGAAGCAGTTTCCGCTTGGCTAGGTCGCCGGTTACTCCGAAAATGACCATGCCGGAGGGGCCGGCAATCCGCGGGAGGCGGCGGTCGGCGTGAGAACGGAGTGGGTTCTTCCAATCATCGGGTGCCGGGTTTGACACAGGCATTCGCCTTTCAGGGATGGGCGTCGTGAGCCGCGTATGAGTATCGCGGCCGTTTTCCTATTGAGAAGATTAAACCTCAAAAGGGCGGCCGCGACGAAGGTTTTTTCTATTTCAGATTCGCGAGCATGGATTCGAGCAGTTCCTGCCACGCATCGACGAACTTATCGACGCCCTCGCGTTCGAGGACAGCGACGACGTCGTCAAGCTCAATGCCCACAGCGGCTAGCTGTTCGAATACCTTGCGGGCATCGTCGGCGGTGCCGTTGAGCGTGTCGCCATGGACGTTGTCACCGCTGATGACTGCGTCGATGGTGGGCTCCGGCATGGTGTTGACGGTGTCGGGCCCAGAGAGCTCGGTGACGTACATGTCTGCTGGGTAGTCCGGGTTCTTCACCCCGGTGGATGCCCAAAGTGGGCGCTGCTTATTTGCACCTTCCGGCAGGTCGCCGAGTGTGTCAAGGAAGAGCTGGTAGGCAAGACGCGCGTTGGCGATGCCTGCTTTGCCCTTCAGTGCACGTGCTTCATCGGTGCCGATGGCGTCGAGGCGGTTGTCCACCTCGGTGTCCATGCGGGAGACGAAGAAGGAGGCAACCGAGTGGATGGTGGAAACGTCGTGACCGTTGGCTGCTGCCTGCGTGATGCCAGCGTTGTAGGCGTCGATGACTTGTTTGTAGCGGTCGACGGAGAAGATCAGCGTGACGTTGACGGAGATTCCTTCGGCGAGCACCTGGGTGATCGCGGGAAGGGAAGCGTCGGTGGCGGGGATCTTGATCATGACGTTCGGGCGGTCCACGAGTGCCCACAGCTCTTTGGCGTGAGCTACGGTGGCTGCCTCGTCATCGGCGTGGCGCGGGTCGACTTCGATGGACACGCGGCCGTCTTGGCCGTTGGTCGCCTCGAAGACGTCCATGAAGAGGTCACAGGCGTCCTGGACGTCTTTGACGCTCATGGCGTAGACGGCTTCATCGACGCCGACGTTGCCGGTCTTGAGCTCGGCGATCTGTTCGTCGTATGCGGAGCCAGACGACATAGCGTTAGCGAAGATCGCCGGGTTGGTGGTCACACCTGCCAGAGACTTCGCGGCTTTGATTTCAGCGAGGTTGCCGCTGACGATGCGTTCGCGCGACAGATCATCAAGCCAGGTCGAGGTGCCAGCTTCAGCAAGGCGGTCAATTGCGGTCATGTTTTCTCCTTTATCGCTTATCGACGTTTCCCCGGTCCCTTAAACCCCATCACCACGCACTGGGCCGCGCTGCGGATCAGCGGCAGATTCAGCGGTCTCGGTTCCGGCCTTGACAGAGTCGAGGGACTCGTGTGCTGCGGACACGACGGCTTCGGTGGTGATGCCGAAGCGTTCGAAGAGCTCTGCACCCGGGGCGGATGCACCGAAGTGCTCGAGGGAGACGTTTCGGCCCTGGTCGCCGGTGAAGCGGAACCACGGCATGGCCACGCCTGCTTCGACGGAGACACGCGCACGAACATTGCGCGGGAGGACTTCGTCGATGTAGGCGCGGTCCTGCTGCAGGAACCAGTCCATCGACGGCATGGAGACAACGCGGGTAGCAATACCGTCTGCCTCCAGCTCCTTGGCTGCTGCGACTGCGAGCTGTACCTCGGAACCAGAGCCCATGAGGATCACATCAGGTGTGCCGGTGGATGCTTCGACGAGTACGTAAGCACCGCGTGCGACACCGTCGATGGCCTTTTCCTTGGTGCCCTCGAGAACCGGCAGGTTCTGGCGGGACAGTGCGAGTGCCTTTGGGTGCGGCTCAGCCTCGAGAGCTGCCTTCCATGCAGCGGCGGTCTCATTGGCGTCTGCCGGGCGGATCACGGACAGGTCCGGGATCGCGCGCAGGGCAGTGAGGGTCTCAACGGGCTGGTGCGTCGGACCGTCTTCGCCAAGTCCGATGGAGTCGTGGGTGAAGACGTAGTAGCCATCAATGCCCGACAACGCAGCAACGCGAATGGACGGGTAGAGGTACTCGGAGAAGATCAGGAACGTACCGCCATAAACACGGGTGTTGCCGTGCAGAGCGATGCCGTTCATGATCGCGCCCATGCCGTGCTCGCGGATACCGAAGTGCAGGTTGCGGCCGTAAGGGTGCGCGGTGAACATTTCGGTGGAGATCGCTTCCGGGCCGAACGACGGTTCGCCCTTGATCAGGGTGTTGTTCGAGCCAGCCAAGTCAGCGGAACCGCCCCACAGCTCCGGCAGAGTCTTTGCCAGGGCCTGGATCGCAGCTTCGGAAGCCTTACGGGTAGCCACGCCCTTCTCGTCCGGCTCCCACGTCGGCAGCTCATCAGCCCAGCCTGCGGGCAGTTCGCGTGCAGAGAGACGATCGAGGAGGGACTTGCGGTCGGGGTTGGAGGCAGCCCATGCGTCGAAAAGCTCTTGCCATTCCTTGTGCGCTGCGGCGCCGCGCTCGACGAGCTTGCGGGTGTGCGCAATGACGTTGTCTTCGACCGGGAAGTTCTCGGAGGCGTCGAAGTCGAGGACCTCCTTGACAGCAGCGACTTCGTCTGCGCCGAGGGCTGCGCCGTGGACTGCGCCGGTGTTCATCAGGTTCGGGGCAGGGTAGCCGATGACCGTCTTGACGCGGATCATCGTCGGCTTCGACGTTTCGGCCTTTGCCTTCTCGACGGCCTCAAGGATCGCAGCGACATCCTCGCCGGATTCGACGGTGAGCGTCTGCCAGCCGTATGCCTCGTAGCGTGCGAGCACGTCCTCATTGAAAGCGATCTGGGTGTCGTCTTCGATGGAAATGCGGTTGTCATCCCAGAAGGCGATGAGGTTGCCCAGCTGCTGGGTGCCGGCGAGCGAGCTGGCTTCGCTGGTCACGCCTTCCTGCAGGTCGCCGTCGCCGGCGATGACGTAAATGAAGTGGTCGAAAGGCGACTTGCCGGGAGCCGCTTCCGGGTCAAACAGGCCACGCTCGCGACGAGCAGCCATAGCCATGCCCACTGCAGATGCGAGCCCCTGACCAAGCGGACCGGTGGTGATCTCCACACCATCGGTGTGGTTGTACTCCGGGTGGCCCGGGGTCTTGGAGCCCCAGGTGCGCAGTGCCTTTAGGTCCTCGATTTCCAGGCCGAAGCCACCGAGGTAGAGCTGAATGTACTGGGTCAGCGACGAGTGGCCGGCAGACAGCACGAAGCGGTCGCGACCAATCCAGCGCGGGTTAGCGGGATCGTGGCGCAGAACGCGCTGGTAAAGGGTGTATGCCAGTGGCGCCAGCGACATCGCGGTGCCGGGGTGGCCCGAGCCGCAGTTCTCCACGGCGTCGGCAGCCAGCACACGCACGGTGTTCACGGCGCGGGTGTCTTCCGCGGTCCAGTCCTCCGGGTAGCGGGCCACAGTCAAGGCCTGCAGCTCGACGGGGAGCGACGCTGCGGCGTCGGAGACCCCGGTGGTCGGCTGGGATGAGTTATCGGAAGAGGTAGTCACAGTGTCCTCGCTTACCAGTGTGTCGGAGCTAACTAACTCTTTACACACTAGTGGTAAAGCTCGGGCGAGTATTGCGACAGGCCCGTCAACCCTGTCACCCTGCTCAGTCGAGGTAGTCGACGACCTCAACGGGCGTGTACGTATTCTCCTCACTAACCGGCACAGGTATTCCGTTCGTGCCGTAGGTGTAGGCAAGGAACCCCACCTTCAGCCCGTTCCGCTCAATAATCCGCGGTTTCGCACGGTCCTGCGGGGAGGCGAAGCTGTCCGTGTACAGCATTCCTATTACGTAATAGACCCAGAAAGAAGAGCAGCTCCCGAGAGCAGCGCAAGAAGTTTGGTGGTGACACGGGAGGACATAGACAAATATTTAACAACACGGAACTCATTCCCGCGCGGTGATTTCATGCGGGTGGGAGCGGGGACTAGGATGCGTAGGGCGTAAGGAGACGGGGCGTCGGATAAGCGCGGGAACTTATGCGTGCACGGCTGCGACTAGTCCCCAACGAAGAAAACCGCGCTGAATGAGGAGTTGTGTTGGAGACCGTCAAGGCGTACTTCGCGCTAACGAAGCCGCGAGTCATCGAGCTTTTGCTGGTCGCCGCTATCCCCGCGATGCTGCAGGCTGACCGCGGTGAAGTGCACGTCTGGCTGATTTTGGCGACGTTGTTCGGCGGCTGGATGGGTGCTGCTGCGGCGAATACGTTCAACATGGTCGTTGACTATGACATCGACCAGAAGATGGGTCGTACTCGCGCGCGTCCGCTCGTGCGCCACAAGGTGACTAAGGAGCGTGCGCGGATCTTCGCATTCGCACTGCTCATCGCTTCTGTCCTGTGGCTCGGGCTGGTGTGCTCCTCGTGGCTAGCCGCATTCTTTATCCTGCTGACTAACTGGTTCTACATCTTCGTGTACACCAAGTGGCTGAAGCGTCGCACCTGGCAGAACGTTATTTGGGGTGGCGCGGCCGGCTGTATGCCTGTGCTTGTTGGCTGGGCCGTGATCCGTGGCTCGGTCGACGACGGTAGCTCTGATCAGTGGTGGCAGGCAATCGTGCTGTTCATGATCATCTTCTTCTGGACTCCGCCGCATACCTGGGCGCTGGCCATGAAGTATCGCGATGATTACGAACGCGCTGAAGTCCCCATGCTGCCCGTTGTTGCGACCCCAGTTGCGACAACCCGCCAGATCGTCTTCTACTCCTGGCTGACCGTGATCACGTCGCTGCTGCTCGTGCCGGCTGCATCATGGATTTATTTCGCGGTGGCGCTGCTGTCCGGTGGTGCATTCTTGGTTATGGCGACGCGACTGCACAACAGCGTGAAAAACGGCGGCGACGTCAAGCCGCTCAAGCTGTTCATTCTGTCGAATAACTACCTGGCGGCTTTGTTCTTGGGCCTGTCTGTTGACGCGGTGCTGGGCCTGGAAACCCTCGGCCAGCTCATCGGCTAGCCGAGGTTATTCAGCGACTTTCAGGACGATCGAGCCTGTCGTCTTGCGGGCTTGCAGGTCCTTGTGGGCTTGGGCTGCATCGGCAAGCGGGTAGGGTTCTTGGACGCGAAGGTTGAGCGTCCCATCGTCGACAGCGCGGACTACGGCTTGGGCGCGCATGCGGAATTCATCATCGCTGGCGGTGTATGCACCGATGGACGGGCGGGTCAGGAAGATCGATCCGTGCGTGTTCAACAGCTGTGGATCAATCGGTTCGACCGGGCCGGAGGCCGCACCGAATAGGCAGACAAGACCGCGGGGACGGACCGCTTCGAGGGATTCATGGAAGGTGTCTTTGCCCACGCCGTCGTAGACCACGTCGACACCGCGGCCACCGTTGCGGCGGCGCACCATCTCAGCGAGGTCGTCGCTATAGCGGAAAACTTCGGTGGCACCGGCTTCGTAGGCAAGCTTTTCTTTTTCATCGGTGGAAACGACCGAATAGACCGTGGCTCCTTGTGCAGCGGCCAGCTGGGTGAGCAGCAGGCCCACACCACCGGCACCGGCGGTGATGAGCAGCGAATCACCTTGTTGCGTATCGCGTACGCCGTACAGCAGGTAGTGCGCGGTGATGCCTTGGAGCAGCATCGTCGCAGCAATGTGCGGCGGAATGGTGTCTGGCACCGCGACGAGGCGTCCACGATCGACGCACACGTATTCGGCGTACGAGCCAGGAGCGGAATCCCACGCCACTACAGTGCCAGGGGCGATTTCACCGGCGGGGTCTTCAACGACCTCGCCACAGCCTTCTAGACCTGGAGTGAACGGGAGCTCAGAGTGGTAGATGCCTTCGCGGTAATAGGTATCGATGTAGTTGACACCCGCGTAGGCAAGCTTGACCAGAACTTGGCCGGGGTTGGGGGAGGGGACGGGGACGTCGGCAAGCGTGAGCACGTCCGGGCCGCCATGTTCGGTGATCTGGATAGCCTTCATACATATCCAGGTTACGCGTGCGCGCCCGTGCTCAAAGCGAATTGTTTTACGACGTACTCGTGTTGAACTGTTCCGGCTTCAGCAACGGCAGACGACGGTTGCCGTGGGCGTAGAGGAACGCCGTGAATGCGACGACGACGCCAGACATGAGAATGTGCAGGGGAACAGTCCAGCGCGGCACACCCAGGTAGTACTGGCCAAGCCCGATTGCCCACTGGATCACGATCATGGCAACCAGCACCATGGAGGTCTTAAACGCATCCTTCGGGGCCTTGTCACGGCGCAGAATGAAGACCGCGAAGAGCGTGAATGCAAGGTAGGCGTACATGGAAGCGGCGTGGACGTAGGCAAGCGTCTGGGTGGGCAGGTCGAGGCGACCTTCCATGCCAACAGCTGCATCGCCAGAGTGAGGGCCGGAACCAGTGACCATTGTGCCGGTGATCAGCACGAGGCTGAGGGCAACAGCCGCGATGACAACGAGCCAGCGGGCAGTGTTGGAGAAACGTCGCTCAGGTGCGACATCATCGGCTTCGGCTACTCGCATGTAGAGCACAGCAGCGACGAAGACGAGCACCATTGATGGCAGGAAGTGGATGGCCACGGACCACCAGCGAAGCTCGAGGAGGACGGAGATTCCGCCGATGATCGCCTGGATCAGAACGCCGATGCCAGAGATGACGGAAAGCGTGATGATTTCGCCCCGGCGCCTGGCGCGGAGTACGGCGATGAACAGCACGATTGTTGCGGCAGCCACGACGAATGTCAGCGTGCGGTTGCCGAACTCGATCACTTGATGCACCAGTGGATTCGCGCCCGGCACTGGGAAGAGCGAGCCTTCGTGGCACAGCGGCCAGGTATTGCAGCCAAGGCCTGAGCCGGTCACGCGCACCAGCGAGCCGGTGAAGGTGATGCCCGCCTGCGCGAGCAGCACGATGAGGGCGAAGATGCGCTGTGTCTTCACCGTCGGGACCTGCTTGAGTCGTTCCCAGAAGGTCATCGATTCAGCAGACGAGGTAGTTGGGGTGGTGGTGCTCACGGTCAGATCGTGCCTTTCACGTGATCGAAGTAAACAAAATAGAAAAGAAGTCTCGTACTATCCGTCGAATTTGAACCAGCGGATAGTTCCCGCGATGGCGAAAATGGCCCAAGCGATAAGCGCGAGCCATGCCCATGGGTGGATGACGGCACTGAGTGCTCCATCCATTGCGCTTGCTAGGGCGACGGAAGGAACGAGGTTCCACACTCCTGCGTCGCTAAGACTATCGGAGTAGACAACCCACCCAAGGATGGCGAGCAGAAGCAGCCAAATAAAGTTCGCGCCAGCTAGGACGAACTCGGAAGATTGGGTGCCACCGAGCAAAAGTCCGAGTGCTGTGAATGCGGTTACGCCGGCGAGTAGCGTGAGAAAACCGAGTACTGCACCGCCCAGTGAGATACGCCAGCCCAATGCCAGAGCAATTCCGCCCAGGACAATGATTTGGACCAATACGGTGGCTAGAACACCGAGGACTTTTCCAGCGATGATTGTCCACGCGGGAACGCCCGACGCGCCAGTACGCTTTAATGCGCCGTATCGACGATCAAACGCCAGCGAAATCGCCTGCCCCGTGAACCCAGCGGAGGCCGCTGCGATGGAGAACACCATGGTGACGATCTGGTCCAGGGTCGCGTTCTCACCCAAAACTGGAATCAGGCTCGCACCAATGAGGATCGCTGCGGGAATGATCAGATTGACCAAAATCTGCTCGCCGTGGCGGAGCAGCAGTGTTGCTTCGATGCGACCTTGCGATGCGATCATCTGGGCAGCACTCGCCCGTTTGGGTGCGGGAGCAAAGGTGCCCGGTGCGAAACGTTCGCTGGTGGTCTTCTGAGCTGAAGTCGTCATGGTTCTAGGCCCTCAGTTCTTTGCCGGTGAGGTCGAGAAAAACATCTTCAAGTGTGCGGTGGTGCACGCCCAACTGCTTGATCAGGACATTCTGCCGTGCTGCCTCAGCGGCGACAGTGGCGATGATCTGTGGGTCGCCGGCGGAGTCGAGGCGGTAGGTGGGGGAGTCGGTGTCGTCGATAAGCGTTGCGCTAATACCCACGGCCGAAAGGTCGAGTGGTGCGGAGGTATGTAGGCGGAGCTCGGGCGCTGCGCCGCTGTCGATGAGCTCGGCTGGAGTGCCGGATGCGACGACGTTGCCCTTATCGATGATGACCACCTGGTCTGCGAGCATTTCCGCTTCGTCCATGAGGTGCGTGGTCAAGATGATGGTGACGCCGTCGCGTTTGAGTGCTGTGACGAGGTCCCACACGGCACGCCGTGATTGTGCGTCCATACCCGCGGTCGGCTCATCGAGGAATACCAGCTCCGGTCGGCCAATAAGGGCGAGCGCGAGCGACAGTCGTTGCTGCTGTCCACCGGAAAGGCGCCGGTAGGTGGTCTTGGCCACCTTGTTCAGACCCAGGATGTCCATGAGCCACTCCGGATCAAGAGGATCGGCGTTGTAGGAAGCGGTCAGATCAAGCATCTCTTTGACACGGATGCCGGAATAGGACCCGCCACCCTGAAGCATGATGCCGATGCGCTCGCGTACTTTTTCGCCCTCACGCTGTGGGTCAAGTCCCAGCACGGAAATCGATCCGCTCGTGGGTGTGGTGAACCCTTCGCACATTTCAATGGTGGTGGTTTTGCCCGCCCCATTGGGTCCAAGCAACGCGAGCACTTCGCCCCGGCGGGCGGTGAAGCTCAAACCATCCACAGCAGTGTTGGCCCCAAAAGTTTTGACCACGCCGCGCACATCGAGAGCAACGTCATGTGTTGCGTCGGAAGCGCTGCCGTCGGAAAATCGTGCAGGTTTCATCGCGCATTAGTGTAGAACTTTTTGTCCACGGAACCGGAACCACGCCCAAGCGAGCAGGGCGATCACGATCACAGCGATGAGTGCGTTGATGTAGATCATGGCCACCGCACCCGCTGGAAGTGCCAGCCCACGGGGGAGAACGACGAAGCTGAAGAGCGCCGAATATGCCGCGGTACCTGCTCGGAAGAAGGTGCGGTTAGCCCACCCGGCGAGCGGCATGATGCCCCAGAGCGGGTACCACGGGTGCACCACGGGGAAGAGCAGGACGAGCATCAAGGTGGCCACGCCGAGCCCCCCAACGGGGTGAATCGTGCCCTTGAAAGTCGCCCAGAGCATGCGGAGGCAGAATGCGACGGCGATGATGAGTCCGCAGGTGCGAGTGATCACTAGCGTCGCTTCGGAGTGATCGCCAAGCCCGAGAAGTTGGCCGAAGAATGCCGAGATCACGCCGACATCAGTAGTCACGGACAGCCAACTGCGGATCGTTGCTGCTCCGCCTTGGCCTGTGATCCAACCGAGCCCGATCCCGGTGATCACAGTGGCAGCGGCAATCGAGCACACCATCACGACAGCTTGGAATGCAGCAGCGCACACGATTCCCAGCGCGCCGCCCCAGCGCCGTGCAAGCGCCATGCCAACGAAACCTAGCGCGAGGAAGCCTGTCACCTTGACCATTCCGGCGCAGCTGATCAGCACACTTGAAATGACTAATAAGCACCATCCGGAAGGCGCACGAAGCCGGTCGACTCCACGCAAACCGAGCTCGAGACCGACGAGCAAAATGCCCATCATGATCGCCTCATTATGAATGCCACCAACGAGGTGGAGGATCACCAGCGGGTTGAGCACGCCCAGCCACACAGCGGCAGAGCGGTTGACCCCACAGCGATTGGCCAGTGCCACGATCGCCCATGCTGCCGCAGCCACGCCGAGCAGCGACAACACCCGGTGGCAGAACACGCCCCAGAAGATATTCGTACCGGTCAGCTGTGCAATGAGCGAAGAAATCCCGAGCGCGATAGGCCCGTACGGTGAGGGCGATTCAGCCCAAATAAAAGGCACACTGCGCGCGAGTGGATGCTCGTGGCCGAGCAGCTGGACTGGGCCTGCAGAATACGGGTCGATGCCTTCGGCAACGATCGCGCCTTGTGCAAGGTACGAGTAAATATCCTGAGTGAACAGCGGAGCGGTGAAAACCAGCGGGAAGACCCACGCGCCGAAGGTACGTAAAAGCACCGACACACCAACTCGTGAAGGGCCGCCAGCCGCGCCGACGAATGCGCCCATAAGCAGCCACGCGACAACGAGCAAAGCAACGCCGACAAGCACAATGCTTGACGACGCCAACATCATCCGCCCCATCATCGCCCCGAAGGGGAGTGACCCGAATGAAGTATTCGAAGCATCGACCACAGGCAGTGCTCCGCCGCCGATACCGCCAAGACCCATCAGCAACGTGCCAATGAGGCCGAGGACGCGAAGCAGCTCAAACCGGTTGCGTTCCCAAATGGATGGCGTAGCCGATGGGGCCATCCCGCTAAGAGGATCGGAGTGGAGTTCGGCTGAGCGTGAGCCCGGCCGGCCGAGACGAGGTAGTTCGCGCAGGATCCGGTAGATGCCGGCGGGTCGGCGACCGGAGGAGGGCTGCTGTGCGCTCTCCTCAGAAACGGTTCGACCGGTCTGCGATTTCACAGATGCAGTGTACAAAAGCCCGACGGTGTGGAACCAAACCTTGAAGAAACCCTGAAATTAACGCACACTAGTGTTGTCTAAAGGTGAGCTGCCCACTTCAGCGAGGGCAACTGGCGTGGTTTTCCTAGTTTTCTAGGTTTTCTAGGCGTTTTAGAAAGGAGCTGGGACGCGACAATGCCTGGTGCACAGCGGTCGACCGATGGTCAGACTCGTCGACGCATCATGTCCACGATGTTGCGGACTGGCCCGGCCACGGCAGCAGAACTCGCTAAGAAGGTGGAGCTCTCGCCAGCTGGTGTACGCCGGCACATAGACAAATTGCTCGATGAGGAACTCGTGGAAGCATGCTCGCCCCAATCACAGTCGCCGTCGGCGAAGCCAACACGTGGTCGCCCAGCACAGCACTACCGCCTTACTGAAGAAGGGCGAGACAGCTTTGGCAACGGCTACGACGAACTCGCCCTCGAAGCCATCGCCGAGATTGAAGAACTCGGTGGCAGAGAGGCAGTGCGGAAGTTGGCGCGGAAGAGGGCGCAAAGGTTGCTAGGGAGCGTCGATAAGCGAGATTCTGGTGTTGCTACCGGCGATGTTGCTGGTGCCGCAACCCGTGTTGCAGATGCATTTGCAGCCCATGGCTACGCGGCTGAAGCGAACCACGTAGGCTCAAGCCTGCAACTGTGTCAGCATCACTGTCCGGTTCATGCGGTTGCTGCCGAGTATCCGGAAATTTGTGAAGCTGAGCACGAGCTAATCGCGGAACTGGTGGGTGCGCATGTCGCGCCGCTGGCACTGATTGCCAACGGTGATGGTGTGTGTACTACGCACATCAGTCTCGCAGCGAGCGAAAGACCCAAGCTGGAGGAAACAGATTGCGAAAGGAGCGGAGACGATGACTAGTACGACTCCCGCACCCGGCCTGGAAAAGCCGATGAATGATGATGAGATCATTGAGTCGATGGGGCCGTACAACTACGGCTGGCACGACTCTGATGAGGCAGGTTCTGTTGCCCGTCGTGGTCTCAATGAAGAGGTCGTCCGCGACATCTCTGCGGCCAAGAATGAGCCGGAGTGGATGCTGGAACAGCGCTTGAAGGCGCTGGAGATGTACAACAAGAAGCCCCTGCCTAACTGGGGGCCGGATCTGTCTGGCATCGACTTTGACCAGATCAAGTACTTCGTCCGCTCCACCGAGAAGCAGGCGACGAGCTGGGAAGACCTGCCGGAAGACATTAAGAACACCTACGACAAGCTGGGTATCCCGGAAGCTGAGAAGCAGCGCCTCGTTGCAGGTGTTGCTGCGCAGTACGAGTCTGAGGTTGTCTACCACAAGATCCGTGAGGATCTTGAGGAGCAGGGCGTTATCTTCGTTGACACCGATACCGGTCTGCGCGAGTACCCGGAGCTGTTCAAGGAATACTTTGGCTCTGTCGTCCCAGCTGGTGACAACAAGTTCTCCGCGCTGAATGCTGCTGTGTGGTCTGGCGGATCCTTCATTTACGTCCCGAAGGGCGTGCACGTGGAGATCCCGCTGCAGGCATACTTCCGCATCAACACCGAGAACATGGGTCAGTTTGAGCGCACCCTGATCGTCGTCGACGAGGACGCATACGTCCACTACGTCGAGGGCTGCACCGCGCCGATCTACCAGTCTGACTCGTTGCACGCTGCTGTAGTTGAGATCATCGTGAAGAAGAACGCGCGCTGCCGCTACACCACGATTCAGAACTGGTCCAACAACGTGTACAACCTGGTCACCCAGCGTGCACGCGCCGAGGAAGGTGCCACGATGGAGTGGGTCGATGGCAACATCGGCTCCAAGGTGAACATGAAGTACCCGGCAGTGTGGATGACCGGCCCGAACTCCCGTGGTGAGGTCCTGTCCGCTCAGTTCTGCGGCGAAGGCCAGGTCCAGGACACTGGTGCAAAGGTTGTTCACATGGCACCGAACACCTCTTCCAACATTGTGTCTAAGTCTGTTTCCCGTAACGGTGGCCGTGCTGCCTACCGCGGTCTGGTGCAGATCAACGCAAACGCGAAGAATTCCCACTCCAATATTGAGTGTGACGCGCTGCTGGTGGACAACATCTCGCGTACGGATACGTATCCGTACAACGACATCCGCAACGACCACGTGACCTTGGGCCACGAGGCGAAGGTGTCGAAGGTCAGCGAGGAGCAGCTGTTCTACCTGATGTCGCGCGGCATCTCCGAGGAAGACGCAATGGCAATGATCGTCCGCGGCTTCATCGAGCCGATTGCTAAGGAGCTCCCGATGGAGTACGCGCTGGAGCTCAACCGACTCATTGAACTGCAGATGGAAGGATCGGTGGGTTAAACCCTCATGACTGAAGCAACCGCAACTCCCGCTAAGAAGCGCGTTGGCAACGCGACCTTCCACGACAACAAGGGCGACCTGTTCGCTTCTTATGACGTGAATGATTTTGAGGTTCCGCAGGGCCGTGACGAAGTCTGGCGCTTCATCTCCCTGCGTCGCCTTCGTGGCCTGCACAACGGCAAGTTCGCTGAGCAGACCGACGCGCAGGTGGATATCAAGGCCCCTGCCGAGGTCACCGTCGAGGAGGTTTCGCGTGATGACGAACGACTGAAGTCCGTCACCGCCCCGACCGACCGCATCGCTGCTCAGGCATGGACCTCCATGCCGCATGCATCGATCGTGACCATCCCGGCGAATGCTGACCTGGCTGAGCCGATCGTGATCACCACGACCGGTGCTGGTCTGGACAACACCACGTTTGCTGGCCTGCACATTGAGGCAGGGGAGAGCTCCCGTGCCACCGTTATCGTGCAGTACACCGGCTCCGGTACCCACGCTGACAACGTCAACTTCAATATCGGCGACAATGCGCACATCAACGTGGTTGTCGATGGCGAGTGGAATAACGACGCAGTCCACGTCGGTGCCCAGAGCATCGTTGTCGGCCGCGACGCTGTCCTGCGCCACACCGTGGCTACCTTCGGCGGCGAAGTTGTCCGTAATACCCCGCGTGTGAAGTACGCAGGTACCGGCGGCGACGCTGAGCTGAATGGTGTGTACTACGCCGACGACGGCCAGTACATCGAGAATCGTCTCCTGGTTGACCACAACCACCCGTACTGCCGTTCCAACGTGCTGTACAAGGGTGCACTGCAGGGCGACAAAGACTCCAAGCTGCCTGACGCACGCACCTGCTGGGTCGGCGATGTCCTGATCCGCTCCAACGCATCTGGCACCGAGACCTACGAGGCGAACCGCAACATCGTGCTCACCGACGGCGCACGCGCTGATGCGATCCCGAACCTCGAGATCGAGACCGGTGACATCCCTGGTGCTGGTCACGCCGCTACCGTCGGCCGCTTCGATGAAGAGCAGCTGTTCTACCTCAAGTCCCGCGGTATCCCGGATGGCGAGGCGCGTCGCCTGATCGTCCGTGGCTTCTTCAACGAAGTCCTCAACCGCATCCCTGTTGAGTCCGTACGCGAAGAACTGATCAATCGCGTGTCCGGCGAGCTCGAGCAGGTCAACCTGTAGGGCCCTGGCTAAAGGGAACACACTTTAAAGACGAAAGAGAAACGAGTTCTATGCCTACTCTGGAAATCAAAAACCTCCACGCCTCGGTCCTCCCACTTGAGGAAGGCCAGGATCCGACTCCGATCCTCAAGGGCGTCAACCTGACCATCAACTCCGGTGAGACCCACGCCATCATGGGCCCGAACGGCTCCGGCAAGTCCACGCTGGCCTACACCCTGTCCGGCCACCCGTCTTACGAGGTGACCGAGGGCGAGGTGCTTCTCGACGGTGAGAACCTCCTCGAGATGGAAGTCGACGAGCGTGCACGCGCTGGCCTCTTCCTGGCTATGCAGTACCCGGTCGAGGTCCCTGGCGTGTCCTCCTCCAACTTCATGCGTTCTGCTGTCACCGCTGTTCGCGGCGAGGCACCGAAGCTGCGTGAGTGGGTCCAGGAGCTGAACCAGGTCCGCGACGAGCTGAAGATCGACCCGTCGTTCAGCGAGCGCTCCGTCAACGAGGGCTTCTCTGGTGGCGAGAAGAAGCGCCACGAGGTCATGCAGCTCTCCCTGATGAAGCCGAAGTTCGCAGTCATGGACGAGACCGACTCCGGTCTTGACGTTGACGCACTGCGCATTGTCTCCGAGGGCATCAACCGCTACCAGGAGGAGACCAACGGCGGCATCCTGATGATTACGCACTACCAGCGCATCCTGAACTACGTGCGCCCGGACCACGTGCACATCTTCGCCGACGGTGTGATCAAGCACTCCGGTGGCTTCGAGCTGGCAGAGAAGCTCGAGGCTGAGGGCTACGAGGCATTCGTTTAAACCCTCAACGAACGGCCGGCCCTTTTCGCCGGCCGTTTTCTATTCCCCATTCATTATCTAGTTGAGAACCGAGCTCCATGACTCAGTACGTAAACCCCAATGGCACTTTGAACACCGACGCAATCCGCGCGGAGTTTCCGATCCTTGCGCGCACCGTGCGTGAGGATACTCCCTTGGTGTACCTCGACTCTGGCGCGACTTCGCAGCGCCCGGAACGTGTGTGGCGTGCGGAAGAACAGTTCGTGCTGAATACTTTTGCGCCTGTTCACCGTGGCGCGTACCAGTTGGCCGAGGAAGCCACGGATGCGTACGAGTCAGCTCGCGGGAAGATCGCTACGTTCGTCGGGGCAGAGGGCCACGAGATCGCGTTCACGAAGAATGCGACCGAGGCGCTCAACCTCGTCGCTTACACGCTTGGCGACGATCGTGCTGGCGAGCTCCAGATCCGTGAAGGCGACACCATCGTGATCACGGAACTAGAGCACCACGCCAACCTCGTGCCTTGGCAGGAGCTCGCTCGACGCACTGGCGCAACTCTGAAGTGGTACGGGATGACCGATGATGGCCGCATTGATCTCGATTCCCTTGAGCTCGATGAGACGGTCAAGGTTGTCGCTTTTACCCACCAGTCGAATGTCACGGGTGCGATTGCCGATGTTGATGAGCTCGTCCGACGCGCAAAGGCTGTCGGTGCTCTCACCGTGCTGGATGCATGCCAGTCGGTGCCGCATCAGCCGGTCGATTTCCACGCTCTTGACGTCGACTTCAGCGCCTTGTCCGGCCACAAGATGTGCGGTCCTTCCGGCGTCGGGGTCGTTTACGGCAAGGGAAAGCTTCTCGACGCACTGCCGCCCTTCCTCACCGGTGGCTCCATGATCGAAGTTGTCCGTATGGAGGGTTCGACCTTTGCGCCGGCACCGCAGCGCTTCGAGGCCGGCACACAGATGACTAGCCAGGTCGTCGGTCTGGGCGCCGCGATCGATTTCCTCAATGAGATCGGCATGGACAAGGTCGCTGCTCACGAGCACGAGCTCACCGCTTATGCCTTGGAGCGAATGAAGGAGATCGAGGGTCTTCGCATCATTGGTCCGGAAACAGCCGATTCGCGTGGTGGCGCCATCTCCTTCGTGGTTGACGGCATCCACCCCCACGACTTGGGGCAGGTCCTCGACTCGAAGGGCGTGTGCATCCGCGTTGGACACCACTGCGCCTGGCCAGCCCACCGTGGCTTGGACGCACAGTCCACCGCACGCGCTAGTTTCTACCTGTACAACACAAAGGCAGAGATCGACACGCTTATTAGCGGCATCAAGGCTGCCAAGGAATTCTTCGGCGCCTAGCGTCGTTGAGCAAGGTAGAACTTAAAGCAATCAGAAGTTTTAAAAGGTCAAGGCAGAAGAAAGAAACGCATGAACCTAGAGTCGATGTACCAAGAGGTCATCCTCGACCACTACAAGAACCCGCAGAACGCGGGTCTGCGTGACCCGTACGAGGCCGAGGTGCACCACGTCAACCCGTCGTGCGGTGACGAGCTCACACTCCGTGTCCATCTGTCTGAAGACGGCAACACCGTCGAAGATATTTCGTATGACGCGGAAGGGTGCTCGATCTCGCAGGCGTCGACAAGCGTGCTCACCGAGGAAGTGATCGGTCTGCCTGTCGCTGAGGCGATGAAGAAGCTCGATGCTTTCGAGGAGATGATCACGTCCAAGGGCGAAAAAGAAGGCGACGCTAGTCTCATCGGCGATGGAATCGCCTTTGCCGGTGTGGCGAAATTCCCTGCACGCGTGAAGTGTGCACTGCTCGGTTGGAAGGCATTTCAAGCTGCAACGAGCGATGCGATCACCGAGATTGAAAACAACCAGAACAAGGAGTGACCAGTTATGACCACCCCGAATGAAGAAAGTACCTCCAAGTCGAGCTTTGACGGTCCTGGCGAGCGCCCAGAGCAGACCGAAAAGCAGATCCAGATCGCCGCTGATGTCGCCGAGTACTTGCACGACGTGATTGACCCGGAGCTGGGCATCAATATCGTTGACCTCGGTCTCGTCTACGACATCTGGATCGAGGAAGAAGGCGACAAGAACCGTGCCGTGATCAACATGACGCTGACGTCGCCTGCTTGCCCGCTTACCGACGTCATCGAAGAGCAGGCCGAGCAGGCCGCTGTTGGCTCCGGCACCGTCGACGCCATGACCTTGAATTGGGTTTGGATGCCGCCGTGGGGCCCGCACATGATCACTGAGGAAGGCCGCGAGCAGCTTCGCGCACTCGGCTTCGCCGTCTAGTTGGGTGATTTGACCGCAGCGGTAAACTGACCCGTTGTGATTGTCACCAACGACCTCGAAGTTCGCGTCGGCGCCCGCACCCTTTTGTACGCGCCTGGCCAGCACCTGCGGGTGCAGGCGGGCGACCGAATCGGCCTAGTAGGCCGCAACGGTGCGGGCAAGACCACCACGATGCGCATTTTGTCGGGGGAGACTGAGCCCTACGGCGGTTCGGTGACGCGTACAGGCGAGATCGGCTACCTGCCGCAGGATTCTCGCGAGGGCAATATCGAGCAAACAGCGCGCGATCGCGTCTTGTCGGCCCGCGGGCTCGATCAGCTGCGTTCTTCCATGGAGCGGCAACAGGAGATTATGGAGACCGAAGACGGCTCCAAGCGCGATGCTGCGATTGCTAAATACTCCCGCTTCGAGGAGCGCTTCCAGGCTCTCGGTGGCTATGAAGCGGATGCTGAGGCCGCGCAGATCTGTGACAACCTCGGGCTTCCCGCGCGCATTCTGGATCAGCCACTCAAGACACTGTCGGGTGGTCAGCGCCGACGCGTGGAGCTTGCTCAAATTCTCTTCGCAGCCAATGATGGCGCGGGCAAATCCTGTCTCTTATACACATCTCCGAGCCCACGAGACTCCTGAGCATCTC
>ERZ1031176.58-NODE-58-length-21079-cov-43.964897_pt1 | contig 21079 bp, 19 predicted proteins | sample MGYA00518586_ERZ1031176 | MGnify/ENA primary metagenome ERZ1031176 (study PRJEB33718, sample SAMN03159775) | human skin metagenome | collected 2014-05-20 | study: EMG produced TPA metagenomics assembly of the PRJNA266117 data set (Human skin bacterial metagenome... | reverse complement strand
TCGCGGACGTGGTGCGCGGCGTGATGCTGGCCATCCAGTACTTCACCGAGGGCGATGTGGTGGTCCCGGTCCCCGCCTACTTCCCCTTCCTGGATGTGGCGGAGGTTGCGAGGCGCAAGCGTATCGACGTCAGCTCCGCTGGGGGCCTGGATCTGGCGGAAGTGGAAACCGCGTTCCAAAACGGCGCGGGCAGCATCATCGTGACCAACCCGTTCAACCCGGGCGGCTACGTGTTCACCGAATCGCAGCTCGACGAGGTCTGCGCGCTGGCGCGCAAGTACAACGCCCGGGTGATCGTGGACGAGATCCACGCCCCGCTGGTCTACGACGGCACCCACGTCTGCGCCGCGGCGAACAACCCGGACGTGTGCATCACGGTCACCGCGACGTCCAAGGCGTGGAACGTCGCGGGGCTGAAGTGCGCGCAGATGATCTTCTCCAACGACGAGGACGTTAAGACTTGGAACGCGATGTCGGGCGTGGCCAAGGACGGCGTGGGCACCCTGGGCATCGTCGCGGCGGAGGCCTGCTACGACCACGGCCGCGAGTTCTTGGACGAGGAGATCGCGCAGCTCAAGGCCAACCGCGACTGGCTGGTGGAAAACCTGCCCAAGGCGGTGCCGGGCATCGAGATTGAGGTGCCGGCGGCGACCTACCTGATGTTTTTGAACTTCAAGAACACCAAGCTTGTCGACGAAAAACCCGCCGCGTGGCTGCGCCGCCACGCGAAGGTGGCCATGAACGAGGGCGTGGACTTCGGACCCGGCGGCGAGCACCGCGCAAGGCTGAACTTCGCCACCTCGCCGGAGATCCTGGAGGAAGCGGTGCGGCGGATGGGCGGAGCCGTCCCAGAGCTTTAGCATCCCACTTCATGGAACCCTGTTCCCATCTAGCGGTCGGTTGGTCTAGACTCTAGGGAACTTCAACCCAACTAGAGAGGAACGACCATGGGTTCCACAGTGGCATCACAGCCCGAAGGCGGCTCGAAGCGCTCCACCAGCGCGATCGTCGTCACCGGGCTGGCGCTGTTTTCGATGTTCTTCGGCGCGGGCAACCTCATCTTCCCGCCCATGCTGGCCGTGGAGGCGGGCGACAACTTCTGGCCGGCGCTGTTCGGCTTCCTCACCACCGCCTCCCTGCTGCCGGTGCTGGCCGTGATCGCCATCGCGCTGTCAGGCTCGAACCTGCGCGACCTAGCGCAGCGCGCCGGCTCCATCTTCGGTGTGGTCTTCCCGGTGCTGGCGTACCTGTCCATCGGCGCGTTTTACGCGCTGCCGCGCACCGGAGCCGTCTCTTTTGAAACGGCGATCACCCCGCTGTTCGGCTTCGAGTCCTTCGCCTCCTCCGGCGTGTTCAACGTGCTGTTCTTCGGCATCGCGCTGGCGCTGTCCTGGAACCCCACCACCATCATGGAGAAGCTGGGCAAGTTCCTCACCCCGGCGCTTCTGGTGCTGTTGGTCGTGATGATCTCGGTGGCCGCGTTCCGCTGGAGCGCCGAACCGGCCGCGCCGAACGAGCCGTACGACGATGGCCCGCTGACCGCCGGCTTGCTCGAGGGCTACCTCACCATGGATTCCATCGCCGCGCTGGCGTTTTCCATCGTGGTCATCTCCACCCTGCGCCACCGGGGCTTCAACGAGGGCAAGGAGCTGGTCGGCGGCACCATCGCAGCGGGTGTCGGCGCAGGCATCATGCTGGGCCTGGTCTACATCGGCTTGGGCCTGATCGGCCGCGTCATGCCGAACGCCGGCGAGTTCGACAACGGTGCCGGGCTGCTCGCCGAGGCCGCCAACCTGACGATGGGCGGCGCCGGCCAGGCCGTGTTCTCCGCCATCGTGCTGCTGGCCTGCCTGACCACCGCGGTGGGCCTGATCACCGCGACCGGCGAGTACTTCTCCGAGCAGTTCCCCGGCTCCTACCACGTCTGGGCCGTCATCTTCGCCGTGACCTCCATGATCATCGCCACCCAGGGCCTCGAGTTCGTCATGACGATCGCCGCCCCGGTCATCGGCTTCCTCTACCCGCCGGCGATCACCCTGATCGCCCTGACCCTGATCGAGCCGGCCTTCCGCGCCCGCACCCGCTTCAGCTGGGCGTTCTTCCTGCCGCTGTGGACGGCCGTGGTGTGGTCCGCGATCGAGACGTTGATCTCGCTGGAGTGGGGCGCGGATGCCTTGACCCCGATTGTGCAGTGGGCGCCGATGTTCGACGCCGGGCTCGGCTGGGTCGTGCCGGTGGTCATCGCCTTCGTCATCGGCCTGGTCGTGGACTTTGTCCGCCCCAAGCCCGCCATGATCCCGGGCACGATGGAATCCGTCGAGGGCGAGGACCTCTCGGCGGAGGGCGACGCTGTCCCCGTTCTGCAAACCAGGGACTAGTACGGTGGGGCGCATGAACGCCCCACTTTCTCTCATCGATTTCTGCACCCGCTACCCCGGCGAATCCGTCGGCGAGGCGACGCAGCGCTCCGTGGCCTTCGCCCAGCAGGCGGAGGCCTTAGGTTATTCGCGCATCTGGTACGCGGAGCACCACAACATGTCCAGCATCGTCTCCTCGTCGCCGGCGGTGCTGATCAGCCACATCGGCGCGAAGACCAGCCGCATCCGCCTCGGTGCGGGCGGCGTGATGCTGCCGAACCACTCCCCGTACGTCATCGCCGAGCAGTTCGGCATGCTGGAGGAGCTCTACCCCGGCCGCATCGACCTGGGCCTGGGCCGCGCGCCCGGCACCGACCAGCAGACCCTGGGCCGGGCGCTGCGCCGCGACCCGCGGGCAGCCGAGAACTTCCCGCAGGACGTGCAGGAGCTGCAGGCGTGGCTGTCCAACACCTCGCCTCTGCCGGGCGTGACCGCCATGCCGGGCTTCAACACCAACGTGCCGCTGATCATCCTGGGCTCGTCCATGTTCGGCGCGTCTTTGGCCGCGCAGCTGGGCCTGCCGTACGCGTTTGCCTCCCACTTCGCCCCGCAGCACCTGGAGCAGGCCACCGCCTACTACCGCGACAACTACCAGCCGTCCGAGCGCTCCCCGGAGCCGTACTGCATCGCCGCGGTCAACGTCACCGCCGCCGACACGGAAGAGGACGCGAAGCGCCAGACGAAGGTGGTGCACCGCAACCGCGTGCGCGCGTTCATGGGCCGCCAGGGCAAGCAGCTTTCCGACGACCAGCTGGACACCGTGGTCAACTCCTACCAGGGCCGCCAGATCATCGACATGCTGCGTTACACCGCCGAGGGCACCGGCGAGCAGGTCGCCGAGTACTTGGAGGCGTTCCGCAAGTCTGCGCAGGCCGACGAGCTGATGATCTCCCTGCAGGCCGGCAGCCACGACGAGGTGAGCCGGTCCATGGAAATCCTCGCCAATGCCTGGGGTTAATCGGGACAGGCCTCCAACTAATAGGACTTATGCGCTGGCTGGTTTAGTATCGGGGGACGTTACATTCCCGGTTGTCTAAGAAGGACGTGATCCTGCACATGGCGCAACTGCCTACCGGCCCACTCCGCCGCCCGCAGCAGCACGAGGAGATCGCGGACTACCTGCGCGACGAGATCTTCGCCGGCCACATCCCGGCCGGCGAGTCGCTGCCCAGCGAGGTGGAGCTGTGCGAGCAGTTCAACACCTCCCGCGGGCCGGTGCGCCAGGCCGTGGCCACCCTGCGCGCCGAGGGCCTGCTGTCCTCCGGCCGCGGCCGCCGCTCCCTGGTGCTGTCGAACACGCGCACCGAGACGTTCGAGGAGATCCTGTCCAACACCTCCTGGATCTTCCGCATGGGCAAGGACCCGAGCGAGGACATGGAGCAGTTCGGCCTGGACACCGCCAGCGAGGAGCTGGCGGAGTGCATGCGCATCACCCCCGGCGACGAGGTCTTCGTTGTGCGCCGCGTGCGCAGCGCCGACGGCGAGCCCATGGTGATTGAGCAGATGGCGTTTCTGCCGGTGCTCTCGGAGGTCATCGAATCCGTGGACACCTCCGAGCAGTCCATCCACCGCGAGCTCATCCGCGCCGGCGCGGACTTCAACAACATCTCCCGCGCCTTCACTATCGAGCAGGCGGATGCCGACGTCGCCGGCAAGCTGGGCATCGCCGAAGGCGCCCCGGTGCTGCGCGTGAAGATCAAGGCGCTGACGCACAACGGCGACGTGCTCGAGGCCGCGGTGCACACCTTCCGCGTGGACAAGCTGTCCTTCGGTCTGAACAACGTGCGCGGGCACTCATCCCCGCTGTGGTTCCAGGCGGAATCAGAGATCCGCTAACCTCTTCATACATGCATGCAAGGAGTCTGGTGGCCGCCGTCGCCTTGGCCCTCCCCCTGGCCGCCTGCGGTGATGCCGCGCCGCGCGACAACGTGGTCGTGGCCGCCTCCGGCGCACCGGCCGGGCTGGATTTCACCACCACCGGCGGCGCGGCCGCGCCCCAGGCGCTCGTGGGCAATGTCTACGAAACGCTCGTGCGTATCGACGCCTCCGGTGCCCCCGTGCCCCACCTCGCCGAACGTGTGGAGCGCGATGGCGGCACGTTTACCTTCCACCTGCGCGACGGCGTCACCTTCGCCAACGGCAAACCGTTTACTGCGGACGATGCCGCGTTTTCCATCCACTACGTGCAAAATGAGTGGACCAACGGGCTGAAGGCCCAGATGGATCCGGTCACAGGCGTCGAGGTGGTTAACGAGCGGACGCTGCGCGTGACCGTCGAGGGCGGGACCGCTGCCGAGGACGCGTGGCTGTGGTCCATGGGCACCCTGACGGGGGCGATGATGACACCGGCAGGCGTCGACAAGCTTGCGACCGCTCCCCTGGGCACCGGGCCGTACACCGTGGCCCGCTTCGATGTGGGCGAGGCCATCGAGTTCGACGCGCGGGAGGACTACTGGGGCGGCGACGTCGCGCGAGACGGGCTGATCCGCTACTTCGACGACCCGGTCTCCGCTGTGAACGCCTTGCGCGTGGGCGATGCGGACGTGGTGTGGGGCATGCAGGCGCCGCAGCTGATCGACACGCTGCCCGAGGACATCCGCGTCGAGGTCGGCACCACCAACGGCGAGGTGCTGCTGTCCATGAACAACACCCGCGCGCCTTTCGACGACCCGAACGTGCGCCGCGCCGTGGCCTACGCGGTGGACCGGACGGCGGTCAACCAAGTGGTCTACAACGGCCTGGCCACCGACACCGGCGGCGCGCCCGTGCCCCCGACGGACCCCTGGTACCCGGGCCGCGACTTCTACCCCTTCGACCCGGACAAGGCCCGCGAGCTACTCGCCGGGCGCACCCCGGAGATCACCATCACCGTGCCCAACCGGCCGTACGCCCAGGAAGCGAGCGAGCTGATCTACTCGCAGCTTCGAGACGTCGGCTTCCGCGTGCGCCTCGAGACCGTCGAGTTCCCCGCGGTCTGGCTCAACCAAGTGCTGAAAGGCCACGACTACCAGGCTTCGCTGGTGGCCCACGTGGAGCCGCGCGACGTGCCCATGCTCTTTGGCAACCCGGACTACTACCTGGGCTACGACAACGCGGTGGTGCGCGAGCGCATCGCCGCCGGCGACATGGCCGGTGCGGTGGAGCAGATCATGGACGACGCCGCCGCCCTGACCCTGGCCAACGCCCCGAACATCGTGCTCTACGCCCCCGGGGTCTCCGGCCTGGACCCGAACGTGGTCACCGACTCGCTGCCCTTGAACGAGGTGGAGAAATGATCCGCACCGCGGCCAAACACATCCTGCGCTTCGTGCTGCTGCTCGCCGCGGCCAGCGTGGTCATCTTCGCCCTGCTGCGCGCCGTTCCCGGCGACCCGGCGCGCGTGGCGCTGGGGGTCTCGGCCACCGAGGAGGCCGTCGCGGAGCTGTCGGCGCGCCTCGGGCTGGATCAGCCGCTGCCGGTGCAGTACGTCGACTGGGTTTCGGGCCTGCTCACCGGCGACTTCGGCATCTCCATGTCGTCCGGCAAAGACATCACCGACACGGTGATCGAGCGCGCCGGGGTCTCGCTCACGCTCACCCTTGTGGCCATGGCGGTCTCGCTTGCGGTTGCGGTGCCGGTAGGCGTGTACCTGGCGCGGCGCACCCACTCCCCCGACGGCGCGGTCGTCGGGGCGCTGTCGCAGGTGGGCATCATCGTGCCGTCGTTTCTGGTCGGCATCGCCCTGGTCGCGCTGTTTTCGGTGCGCCTGGGCTGGCTGCCGGCCAACGGCTGGGGCACGCCGGCGCACGCGGTGCTGCCGGTGGCCTCGCTCGCGCTGGTGCAGGCCTCGATTCTCACGCGCTACGTCGCCGCCGCGGTGCGCGAGGAGATGGGCAAGGATTATGTGAGGACGGGCAGGGCCCTTGGTGCGTCGATAGGCAATGTGCTGTTCACCTCGGCGCTTCGAAACGCCGCGCTGCCGGTGATCACGGTCGTCGGCGTGCAGCTGGCGTCGCTGGTGGTGGGCGCCGTGGTGATCGAGCGGGTGTTCACGATCCCCGGTTTGGGCACCATGCTTCTCGACGCAGTAGGCAACCGCGACCTGGCCACCGTGCAGACCGTGATGATGGTCATCGTGGCGTTCACCCTGGTGGTGAACCTGATCGTGGACCTGACCTACACGGTGGTGGACCCACGGATTCGGAGGCAGGCATGAGCTGGCAGCGCAAAGTTGGCGCGGTGATCGTCGCGGTGGTGGCCGTCGCGGCGCTGCTGTCGCTTGCGTGGACGCCCTACGACCCGCTGCAGACGGAGGTCGCCGTGCGTTTGCAGGGAACGTCCGCATCGCACTGGATGGGCACCGACCAGTTCGGCCGCGACATCCTCTCGCGCGTGATGGACGGCGCGCGGCTGACGCTGACCGTGGCCGTGGGTGCGGTCGCGCTGTCCGGTTTGGTGGGCGTGCCGCTGGGGATCTGGGCCGGCATGCGACGCGGCGCGTCGAGGTTTGTCATGGCCGGCGCCGACTTGCTGCTCGCCTTCCCCGCGCTGCTGCTGGCGATTGTGTTCACCGCCGTGTTCGGCGCCTCCATCTGGATTGTCGTGCTGGCCATCGGCATCGCCGGCATCCCCGCCTTCGTGCGCGTGGCGCGCGCAGGCACCCTGCAGGTGATGCAGCGCGACTACATCCTGGCCGCGCGCATCGCCAAGGTCTCCGGCCCTGCGATTGCGTGGCGGCACATGCTGCCCAACATCTGGCCGCTCGTGCTCACCCAGGTCTCCGTCGCGGTCGCGCTGGCCATCCTGGCGGAAGCCGGCCTGTCGTTTCTGGGGCTCGGCGCGCCCGCGCCTTACGCCTCCTGGGGCCGCATGCTGCAGGCCTCCCAGCCGTACCTGGCCACCTCCCCGCATCTGGCGCTGTGGCCGGGTGCCGCGATCGCGCTGACCGTGCTGGGCTTCAACCTTCTGGGACACGCTGATGATCGACGTTAAACACCTTTCCATCCCCGGCATCCTCGATGACATCACGTTTTCCGTCGCGCCCGGCGAGCGCGTGGGCATCATCGGCGAGTCCGGCTCCGGCAAGTCCGTCACCGCGCTGTCCATCATGGGCTTGAGTGACCTGCCAGCAGTTGGCTCCATCACCGTCGACGGCACCGAGATGGTGGGCACCCCGGACCGCGTGCGCCGGCGCGTGCGCGGCAAGAAAGTCGCGATGGTGTTCCAGGAGCCGATGACGGCGCTGGACCCGCTGAAGAGGATCGGCAAACTCGTCTCCCGCGAGCTGTTGCGCGAGGTCGGCGTGGACCGGCCCGGCGCCTACCCGCACGAGCTGTCCGGCGGGCAGCGCCAGCGCGTGCTGATCGCGCTGGCGCTGTCGCAAAACCCGGACGTGCTGATTTGCGACGAGCCCACCACCGCCCTCGATGCCATCGTGCAGGCGGAGATCCTGGAGCTTCTCGACCGCCTCGTGCGCGAGCGCGGCATGGCGCTGCTGTTCATCTCCCACGACCTCGCCGTGGTACGCCGCATGACCGACCGGGTGCTCGTGTTCAAGGGCGGGCGCATGATGGCGCCGGATTCCGACTACGCCAAGGCGCTCGCCGCCGCTGCCGTGCCCGGCCCGCCCGCCGAGCCCGTCGCGCTCGGGGAACCGGTGGTCACACTCGACGGCGTCTCGCTGCGCCGCGGGCAAACCCTGGCCGTCGACGACGTTGACCTGACCGTGCGCGCCGGCGAGCGCCTCGCCATCGTCGGCGGCTCTGGCTCCGGCAAGACGTCGCTGTTGCACCTCATCGCGGGCCTGCGCGAGCCGACCGCCGGCACCGTCAACGTTGCGGGCGACGTGCAGATGGTCTTCCAGGACCCGTACTCGTCGCTGGATCCGCGGATGGCCGTGAGGACGTCGATACGCGAGGCAGGCGTCGATGCCGCCCGCGCCGACGAAGTGCTCGCGCGCGTGGGGCTCGAGGGCACCGGCGACCGCACACCTAGGCAGTTTTCCGGCGGACAGCGCCAGCGCATCTCGATTGCGCGCGCCGCGGCACCACGCCCGAGCATTTTGCTTGCCGACGAGCCCGTCTCCGCCCTCGACGCCACCATCCAGGACCAGGTGCTGGACCTGCTGCGCGATACCGTCGGCAAACACACGCTCATCTTTGTCACCCACGACCTGAAGGTCGCGCGCGAGCTGTGCCCCACCGTGGCGGTGATGCGGCACGGGCGCATCGTGGAGCAGGGCGCGACCGAGGAGATCTGGGCTGCGCCGCAGCACCCGTACACGCGCGAGCTGCTCGACGCTGTGCTGTAAGTTAGCGCCCATGAGTATGTGCGTCGTCGGATCCATCAACGCCGACCTGACCGTCAACGTCGAGCGCCACCCCACCCCGGGTGAGACCCTGCTGGGCTCCGGCGGCGGGATCACCGCCGGCGGCAAGGGTGCGAACCAGGCCGTCGCCGCGGCGAAGCTGGGCACCCCGGTGGTGATGGTCGGCGCGACCGGCACCGACGCCAACGCCGACCCCGCCACCGCGATCCTGCGCGAGGCCGGGGTGGACATGCGCCACGTCGAAGAGGTCGAGGACGTCACCGGCCTGGCCGTGATCACCGTCGCCGCCAACGGCGAGAACACCGTGCTGGTGGTGCCGGGGGCGAACGCGCGGGTGGGCGCGGAGTTCGTGGACAGGCACGCCGACGCCGTGGAAACCGCCGAGCTGGTGCTGCTGCAGGGCGAGATCCCCGCCGACGGCTTCGCGCGCGCCGTGGAGCTGGCGCGCGGGCGCGTGGTGATCAATCTGGCGCCGGTCGTCGACGTGCCGCGCGAGGCGCTGCTTGCCGCCGATCCCCTGATGGCGAACGAACACGAAGCCGGCCTGATCCTGCAGCAGCTCGGCCTCGACGGCGCCGGCACCCCGGAGGACCTCGCCCGCCGCCTGCTCGAAGCCGGGTTCGCCTCCGTGGTGCTCACCCTCGGCTCCGCCGGCGCGCTCATCGCCACCGCCGAGGAGCTGACCCACATCGACTCACCCAAGGTGGAGGCGGTGGACACCGTCGGCGCCGGCGACTCGTTCGCGGGCGCGTTCTGCCACCGCATCCTCGAGGGCGACAGCATGGCCGACGCCGCGGCGTTCGCCTGCCGCGTCGGCGCGTTCTCCGTCACCCGGCCTGGCGCACAGCCGTCCTACCCGTCCGTGGGAGACGCGCTGCCAGAGATCTAGGCCCCTTTACACCCCGGCCATGTCCAGCAGGCGGCCCAGCACCGCCTCGCCGTGGCGGCGCAGCCCGTCATGCTGGAACTGGTCGGTTTCGAACACCTGCGCGCCGATCGCCGACGCGATCTCGAGCGACAGCTCGCGCGGGACGAAGATGTCGTCGGTGTACACCGCCGCATACGCGTCGTAGTCGCTGCCCAATCCCGCGTACAGGTTGGGCCAGTCGTCCTTTTCCGCCAGGTCGTGGGCGACTTGTGCGAACGGGCGCAGCGCCGGATCCTCATCGAATTGGAACGGGAAGATGTGCTCGCCGGTGAGGTAGAACTCCGCATCGTCCGGGTGTGCGTGCGGGCTGAACCCGTCCAACTCGGCCGATACCCGCTCGGCCGCCCAGTTGGTCGCACCCGGCACCGTCCCGCCGTAGATGCTCTCGTGCACCGCGGCGTACAGCGGGCCTTTGGCAAAGCTGACGCGCTCGCCCACCTCCGCCAGGAAATCGGTGCGCAGGCGCCCGTTTTGGTGGAACGGTGCCTCAAACAACCTGGCCAGCGATTCGAAGCCGCCCTCGCGCCCCAGCTCGATACCTACGGTGCGCAGCCGGCGCGCGCTGAGGCGCTCGCCCGTCGGCAGCAGCTCCTCCTGCGCCTCCAGGTGGCGGCACACCTCGCGCACCATCGCCTCGGCGGCCGGGTATTGCTCGTTGAACTGCAGGTGGCGGCGCTTCAGCTTGGCAAAGGTCGCACGGTACACCTCGTCGGGCCCCTTGCTTATCGATGGCACGCCACCGGTAAACAACGCCCTACCCACACCCTCCGGGTGCGCGGACAGGTAGTGCATGAGGCAGAACCCGCCGAAGGACTGCCCCAGCACGTCCCACCGTTTCAGCCCCATCTCCTCGCGAAGCGCTTCGGCGTCGGCGACAATCTCGTCGGCGCGCAGCTGCGTGAGCACTTTAGCGTCGATAAGCGAAGGTGTAGCGGCGTCGATGCGGGTGGAGCGGCCGGTGCCGCGCTGGTCCAAGAGCACCACTTGGTAGCCGCGGGACAGCGCGTGGGTGACCCACTCGAAGCGCTGGCGCGGTGCCGGAAAACCGGGCCCGCCCTGCAGGTACAAAAGTGCGGGCGCGTGCGAGTCGCCGATGACGCGGGCGAAGACGGTGAACCCGCCGCGGGTGAATTCGATCTCGCGCATACGGCGATTGTAGGAACCGAGGCGCAGCTCGGAGCGTCATATACCTATGCACGACGGCATGGAAATTGAATTCGACCCGGTGATCCTGCGCGCCGACCAGATGCAACCCAAGCAGTACTACCTGCGCGTGAGCAAGCGACTATTCGTTCACGAACGATTTGGGCACGACGAGTGGACAACGCAACTGGCCGCGCGACACCACCCGCGCCGGGAACGCTACGACGTCGCCGCAGCCGTGCGCGCGGTGGTGCACGCCTCCGAACGGCCCGGCAGCGTGGTCTGCGGCTTCTCGGCGCTGGCGCTGTACCGACTGCCGTACCTGGTGGAAGGGGCGGACACGACGCTACGGGCGGCCGTCCGGGCGACACTGCCTGCCTCCACCTTCCGACCCGCGGTTGCTCGGCTGCGAGCGCCCCACACCGAAACCTGGACACTCACCCACCGCGGCATGCCTATCCGCACCGCCACGCCGGCCCGGGCAACCATCCAGGCCTTGCAGCAGATTCGAGCCGGCGAACATTCGTGGCAGACGGAGCCGGTCCCGGGCGTTGCAGCGGAGGTGGTCCGGGCGGTGCAGCTCGTGGACTGCGTCCGGCGCCACCTGGGGCTGCAGGTCCCGGAGCTGCAGCAGGCCGCCGCGGGCCAACTGAGCAAGCGGTGGCTCTCGAAGGTACTCAATCTCTCCCGCGACACCGCCGATTCGCCGAAAGAAACGGAGCTGCGCCTGCTCCTGCAGCCAGTGGTGGAAAAATACAACCTGATGCTGGTGGAGCAATACCCGCTGGTAGTCGGCGGCAGGGTGGTCACCACCTTCGACTTCGCCATCCCCGAGCTGAAATTGGGGATCATGTACGACGGCAGCCACCACTGGACCTACGAACAGCGGCAATTGGACTCGTCGATCAATCTGACATCGATAATGCACGGCTGGACGGTGCCACGCACTGCCTCCAGGAGCATGCGTCAGTGCGTCGAGGTGGTGGAGGCGGTGCTGAAGCAGAAGCTCGGGGTCCGGTGACGGATGTGCCATCGGCTTCTTGCGCGACCCGGGAAGAGTGCCAAATGTGACATTCGTTCTGTCACATGTGGCACCGGCGGCGGGTGGGGTGGGCGCTGGCCGCTACTCCTCGCCGTCGGTGGACAGCGCAGCCACGAACGCTTCCTGCGGCACGGTGACAGAGCCGATGTTCTTCATGCGCTTCTTACCGGCCTTCTGCTTCTCCAAAAGCTTGCGCTTACGGGAAATATCGCCGCCGTAGCACTTGGACAGCACGTCCTTGCGCAGCGCGCGGATGTTTTCGCGGGCGATGATCTTCGAGCCGATGGCGGCCTGGACCGGCACCTCGAACTGCTGGCGCGGGATGAGCTCCTTGAGCTTCTTGGTCATCTTGTTGCCGTACCACTGCGCGGAGTCCTTGTGCACGATGGCGGAGAAGGCGTCCACCGGCTCGCCCTGGAGCAGGATGTCCACCTTGACCAGGTCCGCGAGCTGCTCGCCAGCCTCCTCGTAGTTGAGCGAGGCGTAGCCCTTAGTGCGGGATTTCAGCATGTCGAAGAAGTCGAAGATGATCTCGCCGAGCGGCATGATGTAGCGCAGCTCCACGCGGTCCTCGGAGAGGTACTCCATGTTCTTCATCTGGCCGCGCTTGGACTGGCACAGCTCCATCGTGGAGCCCACGAACTCCTGGGGCACGATGATGGTCATGTTCACGATCGGCTCGTAGACCTCGGGGATCTTGCCGCTGGGCCAGTCCGACGGGTTGTGCACGATCTGCTCGGTGCCGTCCTCGGCCACCACGCGGTAGGTCACGGACGGTGCGGTGGAGATCAGGTCCAGGTCGAACTCGCGCTCCAGGCGGGTGCGCGTGATCTCCATGTGCAGCAGGCCCAAGAACCCGCAGCGGAATCCGAAGCCCAGCGCAACGGAGGTTTCCGGCTCCCAGGTCAAGGAGGCGTCGTTAAGCTGCAGCTTCTCCAAGCTCTCGCGCAGCGTGGGGAAGTCTTCCTGCGAAACCGGGAACAGGCCCGAATAGACCATCGGCTTGACGTCTTCGAAGCCCTCCAGCGGCTCTTCGGCGCCCTTGGAGGCCCAGGTGACGGTGTCGCCGACGCGGGTGTCGCGCACGTCTTTCACGCCGGTGATGAGGTAGCCCACCTCGCCGGGGCCTAAGCCCTTGGTCTTTTTCATGGTGGGCGAGACGACGCCGATTTCGAGGATCTCGAGCGTCTTGCCGGTGTTCATCATCTGCACCTTCTGGTTCGGCTCGAGCTTGCCGTCCATCATGCGGATGTAGGTGACCACGCCGCGGTAGGTGTCGTACACCGAGTCGAAGATCAGGGCACGCGCCGGTGCGTCCGCGTCGGTCGCTGCCGCGCCCGACGGGGAGGAAGGAGAAGGAATCAGATCCACCACGCGGTCCAACAGCTCCGGCACGCCCTCGCCCGTCTTGCCGGAAACGCGCAGCACGTCCTCCGGCTCGCAGCCGATGATGTTGGCGATCTCCAGGGCGTACTTCTCCGGGTCCGCCGCCGGCAGGTCGATTTTGTTCAGCACCGGGATGATCTCGAGGTCGTTGTCGATGGCCATGTAGAGGTTGGCCAGGGTTTGCGCCTCGATGCCCTGGGCTGCGTCGACAAGCAAAATTGCTCCCTCGCACGCGTCCAAGCTGCGGGCGACCTCGTAGGAGAAGTCGACGTGGCCGGGGGTGTCGATCATCTGCAGCACCATCTGCTCGCCGACGTGATCGCCGGTCTTGGGCACCCACGGCAGGCGCACGTTCTGCGCCTTGATGGTGATGCCGCGTTCGCGCTCGATGTCCATGTTGTCGAGGTACTGGTCGCGCATCTCGCGCTCGTCGACGACGTTGGACAGCTGCAAAATGCGGTCTGCCAGCGTTGACTTGCCGTGGTCGATGTGCGCGATGATGCAGAAGTTACGGATCCGGGCGGGGTCCGTGAACGTTTCCTCTGCAAAGTTTTTCGATTTGGCGGCCATAGTTGCCACATCCTACTTTGCGCACCCCGCGCTACGGTATGCACCATGCCTTACCACCGTTTAGGACTTGTTGCCCGCCACCGGCCCGCTACGTGGTGGCGCGCGCTGATTGAGCTTGTTGTGCTGGTCGCGTTCGTGGCCCTGTTTGCGGTTGCGTCGGTGATCGCCCTCGGGCTGGCCGCGGGGATCTCCGGCCGCGACTTCGAGATGCTCGTCGAGGGCGGGGCGGACCCGCTCAGTCCGCTTGTCCAGGTGCTGATCATCGCCGCGATCCTGCCGGCGCCGTTTCTCGCCGCGCGCATCGCCGGGCGCCGCCCATCGGCGCTGTTCAGCACCGCGCTCCACATGCGGTGGGGTGTGTTCGGGCGCGCGCTTGCAGTCGTCGGCGCGGTCTACGGGGCGCAAGTGCTTATCGACGCCTTCCGGGGCGCCCCCGCCGAAGCCACCATCAACCCGTTCCGGCTGACCCTCCTCGCGGCCCTGCTGATCGCCGTGCCGCTGCAGTCCGCCGCCGAGGAGTTCCTCTTCCGCGGCGCGCTACCGCAGATCCTCGGGCAGTGGCGGGCGCCCGCGTGGCTGGCCTACCTGCTGCCGGGCATCGCCTTTGTGGCGGGCCACGCCTACAACTGGGTCGGGCTCATCGACATCGCCATATTCGCCGTGTGCACCGCGGTGCTGACCTGGCGCACGGGCGGGCTCGAGGCGTCGATTGCGCTGCACGCCGTGAGCAACACGATCTTCTTCGGCTACGGGGCGCTGGACATGGTGGACCCGAACGCGACGGAGATCGGGTGGCAGCAGATGCTGGGTGCGTCCCTGATGACCGTCGTGTGCACCGCCCTCCTGCTGTGGGCGCTGCGGGGGATTTCAGCAGATCAGCAGAAACCCCTTGTCCCGGCAGGCGCGAAAGCTTAAGGTTGCAGATAACTGCAATGTGGAGGTGCCAACGTGGCGTTCGAGCGATTTAAGCGCAAAGGCGCGCGACCCCGCACGGCATCGCTCGACCAAGGCCTGGCCCTGCTGCACGACCGGGTGACCAACCAGATTGAGATGCGCCGCAAGCGCGCTTCGCGCGTGGACGTGCGCCCCACCGGCTCGGTGCCCCGCAACGTCTACTACGCCCCCGACATGGACGGCGGCGCCGAACCCGGCGAAGTGGTGTGGGTGACTGTGCCGTCGCACCCGCCGAAGGAGCGCTCCATGCTGGTGGTGGGCCGCGAGCACAGCGACATTTTGGGGCTGCTCATCTCCCCGGAAAACGAGCACGCGGAGGACGACCGCTGGTTTGAAATCGGCCCCGGCGACTGGGACGCCTCAGGCCATCCGTGCTGGGTGCGCCTGGACAAAACGCTCGTGGTACCGGAGGCCGACGTGCACCGGCGCGGCACCACCGTGCCACAGCGCCGCTTCGAGCGGGTGGCGAACACGCTGCGCGAGCGCTTCCAGTGGCTGTAAGGGCAGTTTGGCCCGCACCGCCGGTGCTGTTATCCTGCTCGAGTTGACCGTTACCGGCCACCTTCGGGTGCGCACTGCTACGCGGGCAGGACCTTGGGTTCGCGTTCATAGCCAAAGCTGTGCGCAAGATACCCCGGCTGGGACGACGACATCCGCGTTCGATTGAGAAACCAAGAGGTATTTCACACAGATGGCTAACATCAAGCAACAGAAGAAGCGCGTCCTCACCAACGAGAAGCGCCGCATGCGCAACAAGTCCGTCCGCTCCGCCACCCGCACGGAGATCCGCAAGTTCCGCGAGGCTGTGGAGTCCGGCGACAAGGCTGCCGCTGAGGCGCAGCTGCGCGTGGCTTCCCGCAAGCTGGACAAGGCTGTGACCAAGGGCGTGTTCCACCGCAACTCCGCGGCGAACAAGAAGTCCAACATGGCCCGCGCCCTGAACAAGATGGACTAGTTCCGTCGTGTTTCGCCCCGTGCATCGTTGAATCGGTGCGCGGGGCGTTTCGTGTATCAAGACCCCATTTGAAGAGAAAAGAATACTGCCGTGAAACACTCCCGCCGCGCGCTGGCTGCCGCGCTTGCCACTTCCCTGTCTCTGTCGTTGCCGGTACCGGCTGAGGCGCAGCAGCTGAGCTCCTCGCCCGAGTTCGAGGCGCTGCTGGCCCGCTACGCCCCGGGCGTGGACCCGGAGCAGGTGCGTGCGCTCGGGGTGCTGGCCGCACTTGTGGCCAGCATCGCCATTGCGATCCCGATGGTGAAAAACGGCAAGGTCACCTCCCCGTCGCGCGAGCACACCCACTCGCTGACGGTGGACGGGCGCAGCCGCACCTACGACGTGGTGCTGCCGCGCGGCTTCGACGCGGAGAAGTCCTACCCGGTGGTGCTGGGCTTCGGCGGCTGGCACCACACCTCTGCCAACATGCACGACTACTCCAACTTGGAGAGCCAGTTCACGGACGCGATCGTGGTCTACGGCCAGGGCGTGGACAACGCGTGGGGCGGCGCGCCGTACGCGGCCACCAGCATCGATGAGGATGTCGCGTACACCAAGGCCGTGCTTCGCGACGTCGCTTCGCGCTACAACGCCGACACCTCCCGCACCGTCGCCGTAGGCCTGTCCAACGGCGGCGGCATGGTCGCCGCGCTCGCGTGCCACGCCCCGGAGACGGTGCGCGGTATCGCGTCGGTGGCGGGCGCGTTCTACTCCCCCACCGTCACGGGCTGCACTTCCGGCGAAGTGCCGACGATGATCATGCACGGCACCAACGACGGCGTGGTGGGCTACAACGGCGGCTTCCGCCACGGCGCGCCTTTCGAGTCCGTGGAATCGGTAGCGCGCACCTTCGCCCGCAAGAACGACTGCTCCATGGTGGCGTCGCAGTCGCGCTCCGGTGCCATCACCACCTTCGACTTCGAGAATTGCTCCGCGCCCGTGCGCATCGAGCGCGTCGAAGGCGGCGGCCACACCTGGTTCGACTCGCCCGACGCGACGCGCCAAACGGCCCAGTTCTTGCGCCGCTACCTCTAGAGCACGCTGACAAGCCCGCGGGCGATGAGCACCGCGCCGACCACCATGAAAAACGCGCCCGCGGCGATGTCGATGTAGGGCCCGGCGCGCAGGAACTTCCGGCGCACACGCTCGGCGGAAGTGACCTGCGCGATCGCCCCAAACAGGGCGAACGAGCTGAGCCAGAGCGAGGCAATGACAATCAGCGCGGTGGAAAACGAGGGGTTCGCGGGCAGAAGCGGCGCGATCATCGCGGTAAGCGCGACCACGATTTTGGGGTTGGCCAGGTTGGTGACCAGGCCCCGTCGATAGGCAGCCTGCACCGAGCCCAACCGGTGGACGGCTTCGTCCAGGTCCGCCGGCGGGTCGTGCCTGTCGCGCAGCCCGCCGCGCAGGTTGTGCTGGCCCATCCAGATCAGCGCCGCGCCGCCGACGACCTGGATCACGGAGACCGCTTGCGGCACCGCGTGCAGCAGCGCAGCCGCGCCCACGACGGTGAGCGTGAACCACAGCGCGGCGCCGGTGTGGATGCCTAGGTTGGTGGCCCATGCGTGCTTGCGCGAGCGGGTCGCGGTGCGCATGAGCAGCACCATGTCTGGGCCCGGGGCGGCGGCGCCGACCAGGTTGAGCCCGACGATGACCGCGAGATCGCCCGGCGCGATCATGCCAGCTCCGCGATGCGGCGCACTGCATTTTCGAGGGCGAACTCCGGGTCGCCGCCCTGGCCCTTCACCTCAGCGTCCAGGTCGGAGACAATGATCACCGCGTGCGAGACCGCGTCCCCGCTCCACTGGCGCGCCACCTGCATGGTCTTCTTCGCCACGTACGGGTGCATGCCGACGGTGCGCGCGAGCTGGTCCGGGTTGCCGCGCACGCCGTGGAGTTTGGCGATGTCGCCGACCTTGCGCGCGAGCGCCGCCGCGATGGACACCGGGCTAGTGCCCAGCTGCAGCGCGCGGCGCGTCGACGCGAGCGCCCGGTCCGCGCGGCCTGCCACCGCCTGGTCAGCGATGTCGAAGCCGGCGACCTCCGCCACGCCCACGTAGTAGGCGCGCACGGCCTCGACGGTGAGCTCGCCCTCGGTGTCGCTGACCAGCTGGCTCACGGCGGAGGCGAGCTCGCGCAGGTCCGAGCCGACCGACTCCAGCACTGCGGCGGCCACGTCCGGGGTGGGGCGCACGCCGTGGCTGCGGAATTCCTCCATCAGCCAGGAGCGGCGCTCGTTGTCTTTCAGCGGATCGGCCTTGTGCACCTCGGCGACCTTGGCGAACTTCTTCACCATCGCCTTCTGGCGTCCGCCGCCGGTGTGCTCGACGATCAGCGTGATGCCCGGCGCGGGGTTCACGCAGGCCTGCAGCAGGATCTCGGTGGGTTCTTTGCCGGCGAGCTCGGCGTGCTTGACCACCACGACGCGGTCCTCCGCGAACAGCGACGGGCTGGTCGCCATCGCGATTTCGCCTTCGGAGACGTCGCCGGCGCGCAGGGTGGTCACCTCCACGCCCTCGCCGGCTTGGGCAACGAGGGCTTTGGTTGCGCGCTCGGCGAGGAAATCGTCCTCGCCGAGCACCAGGTGCACGGGGTTGAGCATGCGCGCCATCTTACGTCCTGTCGTTGGGGAAGATGACGGGGATCCCCTCGCGCGTGGCCACCGGTCGGCCGCGCGGTGGGCCGCCCTCCAGCACGACGACGATCTGCGCCCACTCCGGCACCGGCTCCGCATTTTCGATGGTCTCCACGACGTGGGCGCGGAGCCCCGTCGGGTCGACGGGCGCGGGCTCGCCCGGCGCGACAAACAGCACCAGACCAACGACGGCAGCGCAGACCGTGGCGCGGGGCCGGCCCGCCAAGAACCCGGCGAGCACCCACCCGTAGACCACCAGCGCCGTCAGCGGGGTGGCCGACACCGTGGCGCTGGGCAGCCCCGCGCCGATTTTCGCCACCGTGTGCACCCACCACGCCAACGGCTCGACGCACCACAGCACCGGCACCTCCAGCCCGCCGGGCAAAAGCGACGCCACCGCCGCGACGAGCCCGAGCACCGTCACCGGCCCCACCACCGGTGCGACCAGCACGTTGGCACCGACCGAGACCAGCGAGACTTTGCCCGCCATCATCGCCACGATGGGCATGGTGGCCAGGTCCGCCGCCACCGCCACAGCAAGGGCGCGGACGAGGATTTCCGGCCAGCCAGTCACCGCCAGCGCGCGGTACAACAGCGGATAGAGCGCCACGATGCCGGCCGTCGCCGCCACTGACAGGGCGAAGCCGTAGTGCACCGCAAGGTCCGAATCCACCAGCACCAGCCCGATGACGGACAGGCACAGCGCGTGGACGGGCTCGGCCTGCCGGGAGGCGAGCACCGCCACAAGCCCCACCAGGCCGGACACCGAGGCGCGCAGCACGCTCGGCTCCGGGCCAACCAGCGCGGCGTAGATCAAAAGCGCCACCGCCGAGGCGGCGATCCTGCCGCGTAGTCCCGCCCCAATTGCGGCCGCCGCCACGGTGGCGAAGGTGGCCACGATCGCAATATTCGCCCCGGACACGGCGGACAAATGTGACAGGCCTGTGTCGATGTACATCTGTTGTTCGGCTGGCGGTTGCAGGGAGACGTCGCCAAGCACCATGCCCGGAATGAGCCCGCGCGCACCCTCGCCCACCTGCGCCTCCACCGCCGCGGCGAAAGTCGTGCGCACGTGGTGGGCGAACGCCGCTAATCCGCGAGGCGGGCCAAGGACCTCGACGTCGCCGTTGAGCACGAACGGGTTCACGCCCGGCACGCCAGATTCTTTGGACACACCACGGCCCACCACGTGCGCGCCGGCGACCGCACCGTCGGGCAGCTCCTCGGCAAACACCGGCGTCGTCGACGGCTGGCCGGGCACCTTCACCCTCACCAGGTAGGCGCCCGACTCGGTCTGCTTCGGGGTGCCGCTGACGGTGCCCACGATCTCGGAGGCGGAGACGCTTGCGTGTTTGCGCACCGCCGCCGTGAGTGTCGCCGCCGCGCCGAGGCCCGCGGTCAGCACCGCCTGGCCATACTCGCGCGCGAGCAGGCAGCCGGCGGCAACCAACCCGACAACAAGAAGCGCCGCCCACACCCCGAACAGGACGCAGCACGCCGCCGCGGCCCACACCGCCAGCGCCGCCGGCACCAGCCGCAGCTCCGACACCGCTACAGCCCCACCATGTCACGCATGGCCTCGAACTTCGCGGGTCCGATGCCGCGGACGTCCATGAGCTGCTCCACCGCGGTAAACGGCCCGTTGGCCTCGCGGTGGGCCACGATCGCCGCGGCGGTCGCCTCCCCCACCCCGGGAAGCGCGGTCAGCTCGGAGGCGGAGGCGTTATTCAGCGACACCGTTCCAGTGTCAGGCGCGGCCGCTCCTCCGCCGGCCGGGGGCGCCGCGCCGATGGCCTGGACGTGGATCTGCTGGCCGTCTACAAGCAGCTGCGCCTGGTTGTGCGCGAGCAAATCGGCGTGCGGCAACGGCTCCGCGATCTGCAGGGCGTCGGCGATACGGGAGCCCTCGTTCAGCGTCATCAGCCCCGGATTAGCCACCTCCCCCACCACGGCTACCACGACAACCCCGCTGACCTCGGTGGGCGAGGCCACCTGCTCCCAGTCGACGTCCCCCTCCGACCCGCCGCCACGCAGCAGCGCCCACGCACCCACCACAACCAGCAGCGCGACCACCGCCGCGGCGGCCGGCTTCACCGGCACGGACACACGCGGCGCGGGGTAGCGCACGGCCAGGAGGTCCTCTTCCCCGGTAGGCCGGGTGAGCTCCTGGAGGCGGTCGATGGCGTTCATGCCCGGCACGCTAAGCCGAGAACCCCCGCACCGGAAGCCCCCAACCGCAAACCTGTGGATAACGTTGTTGCGGCGTCACCTATCAGGGCGGGTTATCCACACCTACTGGGCAGATTCCCGAGAAGAAAAGACAACCGACAGGCCAATGGCGCCGGGGCCGGTGTGGACCGCGAGGACGTCGACAAGCGGCTCGCACATTACCCGCGAGCCCTGCGGCAGCTGCTCTTCAAGCGAGGCTGCCAGCTGCTCGGCCGCCTCCTCGGCGTCCGCGTGTTGGATCGCCGCGAACACCGGCTGCCCCTCGGCGCGCTCCACCACCAGCTCTGTGAGCTTGGCAAACGCCTTCGACTGGGTGCGGGTCTTGCCGGCGAGCTCCAGCTTGCCGTCGTGGATGCGCAAAATCGGCTTGTTGGCTAGAAGCGCCGCCGAGAGCACCGCGGTGCCGGTGGGCAGGCGTCCGGACTTGCGCAGGTCGTCGAGCTGGTGCAGGTACACCCACGTCTCGGAGCGGGC
>ERZ1031176.57-NODE-57-length-21272-cov-55.355658_pt1 | contig 21272 bp, 14 predicted proteins | sample MGYA00518586_ERZ1031176 | MGnify/ENA primary metagenome ERZ1031176 (study PRJEB33718, sample SAMN03159775) | human skin metagenome | collected 2014-05-20 | study: EMG produced TPA metagenomics assembly of the PRJNA266117 data set (Human skin bacterial metagenome... | reverse complement strand
AAGCCGACTACGCCGAAGCCGACTACGCCGAAGCCGACTACGCCGAAGCCGTCCACGCCGAAGCCGACTACGCCGAAGCCGTCCACGCCGAAGCCGTCCACGCCGAAGCCGTCCACGCCGAAGCCGACTACGACGAAGCCGACCACCTCGGCTCCGACGTCGACTGCGAAGCCGACCACGACGAAGACGACTACGACGAAGCCGACCACCTCGGCTCCGACGTCGACCACCGAACCTGCTCCAACCACGGACTCCAAGCCGGAGCCGAAGAAGCCGAGCATCGTCGGCACTGTCACCGACCCGGAGGGCAACCCGCTTCCGCCTACGAAGGATAAGGACGGCAAGCCGCAGCCGCCGACGGTGACCATCAAGGACAAGGACGGCAACCAGGTCGTCGACCCGATCGAGGTCGACGAGAACGGCAACTTCAAGGTGCCGGCGCTGCCGGAGGAAGGCGATTACGTGGTGATCGTCGACGCGCCGGACGGCTTCAACGACCCGAAGCCGCAGGTTGTGCCGGTGGAGAAGGACAAGACTTTCGAGCTGCCGCCGATCAAGGTGGGCAAGCCGGAGGTTGAGCTGGACAAGGACAAGCCGGCTGCAAAGCCGGGTTCGGTTCACGGCTGGTTGGTCGATGACTCGAACCGTCCGATCACTGGCTCCGACATCAAGCTGGTGAAGAAGGGCGTTACCGACCCGGAGACCGGCGAGAAGTTCGACTACGAGGTCCCGATCAAGGTCGACGCGGACGGCTACTTTGTCACCCCGCAGATCGACTTCAAGTACTTCCCGGATGGCAAGGCTGACTTCGACCTCGAGGTCACCCTGCCCGAGGGCTGGCCGGATGTGGATGTCAAGGGCGACAAGATCAACCGCACCGTAACCGTCAAGTCTGGCGAGTCCACCCCCGTCGAGATCAAGGTTGAGGCACCGAAGACCCAGTCCATCGTCGGCCGCGTCGACGACGGCAACGGCAATGCTGTGCCGGGCACCGTCGTTGTGGTCACCGACCCGCGCGGCAACTCCCGCGTTATCCCGGTCGAGGACGACGGCTCCTTCGAGATCGACGACGTCATTCCGGGCGTCCACGACGTGGAAATCCTCACCCCGGGCCGCGGCAATGACGTGGACCCGATCAAGGTGCCGGTCCGCGCTGGCGAGGACGTCGAGCTGCCGGAGATCCACCTGACCAAGAACCAGTCCCTGAAGCTTGAGAAGCGAGTTTGGGGCCGTGACGCCGACAACAACGGCAAGGTCAAGAACAAGGACGGCGAGCTTGTCGACGATGTCATGACCGTCAAGGACGGCGAGGACCTCCTCTACGCCCTGATCGTCACCAACGATGGCGACGAGCCGATTAAGAACATCACGTTCGACGATCCGGAGCTGGATAAGCGCAACATCGAGCTGACCATGCCGGAAGGCTGGACCGCCGAGTCTGAGCTGGCTCCGGGCGACTCGAAGGTCTTCAACGCCAAGATGAAGGCGCCGGAGGACGCGTTCGACTTCAACAACGTCGCAACCGCAAGTGGTGTCACCTCCAAGGGTGAGAAGGTCAGCTCCCTGCCGGATTCCGCCTACACGAAGTTCCTGCGTGGCGCTGTGGAGAAGAAGGTCAATGCCCGCTTCGCCACCAACAAGGACAAGCCGGTCAAGGCCTCGGCGAACTCCCCGCTGGGCTTCACCTACGAGGTGAAGAACACTGGTTCCACGCCGATGGTCAACGTCAAGCTCACCGACATCGTCTACGAGGACGGCGTTGATGAGGACAATTGCAAGCCGGTCAAGGCGTCCGAAAAGGCAGAGGACGGCCAGTGCTACCAGCTCGACGTGAAGGAGCCGGAAGGCTTCACCGGCACGCTGCTGCCGGGCGAGCGCGTCGTCTTCAGCGCTGAGTTGCCGGAGGGCCTCAACCCGGGTGCGAAGCACCACAATGCCGCCGAGGCTCGTGGCGAGCTGCCGGCACGTCCGGGCCGCGGCGACGGCTACACGGGTGAGCCGGAGTACGGCGAGGATCCGTCGTCCGTGCTGATCATCTCTCCGAAGGACAACATCAAGGGCAACGCCCACGTTGTGGTCTCCGAGGGTGCAGAGCTGGACGCTAGCGATGTCCAGGTGGTTGCTTGGGTCGATGAGAACGGCAACGGCAAGCAGGACCCGGACGAGGGCCTGTCTGGTCTGAAGATCTCGCTGGCACCGACCGACGGCACCCCGTCCTTCGCCGGTGAGTCCAACGAGGACGGCAATGTCCTGTTCGAAGGCTCGCCGTACGGCAAGTACACGCTGAAGATTGACAGCCCGGGCAACCTGCGCCTGGTCGATCCGAAGGATCCGGAGAACAACTCCTTCGATCCGGGTGCGGTCCTCGAGTCCAAGGAATTCGAGGTCAACAAGGCCGAGCAGGTGATCAACCTGCAGCTTGAGACCCCGCGCACCGCTGGTATCTCCGAGGGCGGCGCTCAGGGCGAAGAGGAAGACAGCTCCCTGGGTAAGTGCCTGGCGTCTGCGTCCTCCGTGTCCAACCCGGTGGCGTGGCTGGTCCCGCTCGGCCTGCTCGGTGCCGTCATGGGCGGCATCGGTGTGATGTTCGAGGACGAGCTGAACCAGATTTCCGCTCAGGCCAACGCGGCAATCCGCGAGGCTATGCCGAACGTCGACCTTGGCATCGGCTTCCAGCAGCCGGAGTGGGTCACTGAGATCCAGGGCCAGTGGCAGGCGCAGATCGACCAGGTGAACCGTCAGCTGGCACAGATCAACCCCGCAGCCCCGGCTGCTGCGGGCGGCGTCGCTCTGCTGGCTATTGCTGGTTTGCTTACCGGTATCTTCTACGCCGGCTGTGAGGCTGGCTGGTTCGAGCCGAGCGAGGAGGGCAGCTCCGCTGGTAGCTCCTCCAAGGCAGACGCTGAGGACACTGAAGATGTTGCTGGCTCCAGCAGCTCCAGCTCCGAGGGTGGCAGCTCCAAGAAGAATGAGGCTGACTCTGAGCCCCAGCCGGAGGCAAAGCCGGAAGATGCCGCCAACTAAGGCCCCGAGGGCTCTAGTCCATGGCTGAGTTCTAGTACGTGCCCCGGTCTCGTCGATAGGCATCGGCGAGACCGGGGCGCTGTGTTTTTACAGGCAATAAATATTGAGACAGCGCGATGAAACGTATACATTCGTAGGTGCTTTTTGGGCTTTCGCGCGCTTTTTCACATTCGAGAGGTAATAATGGCTGCAAACTCCAAGGTCAACCGCATCGCCGGGCTGTCGCTCGCCGCTGCTGTCGCGGGCACGCTGACGCTCGTGCCCGTTGCGAAGGCGGAAACCACGTCTCCGTCCTCGGAGTCCACGACGTCGAAGGCTCCGGTCGTCTCCACGGAGGACACCAGCTCCGCCGCCCCGGCATCATCCTCCGCTGCCGCGCCGGTAACGACGTCAGTGAAGTCGGTTGAGGGGACACCGAAGGCGTCGACAAGCAATGTTGCCCCCACGACCAAGGCTGACAAGTCTGAGGAGTGGGCCGACATCCTCAAGGGCTTCGCCTCCCTGATCGTCTCGGCGACGGCCGCCGGCTCTGGCACCTCGGGTGTGCAGCTCACCTCTGACAACCACACCTACAGCGCCGTGGCCAGCAACCCGACCAACGGCCGTCTTTACGCCGTGTCCGACGAGGGCCACCTGCTGCGCATCCACCCGCAGACCGGCAACCTGAAGGACCTGGGCGAGATCCCGGGCGTCGAGGCGAAGGAGATCACCTCCGCAGCCTTTACTCAGGACGGCACGCTCGTGCTTTTCGACGGCGAAACCGTCTACGCCAAAGACCTCGCCGACGACGAAACCGGTCCGAAGAGCAAACCGGAAAACCTCGAATTTGTGAAGAAGCCCGTCGAGGGTGTGCGCGACCTGCCGGAGCTTGCGTGGGCTCCGACCGACAATGACGGCGAGCTGGTTGCCCTGGCCGCCAAGGACGGCAAGGCGACGCGCTACACCCTGAATGTGAAGGACGCGAAGGCTGCTGAGGCTCCGGCGGAGGTGAACAAGGGCGTCGACCTGGCCGACGTCGCCGCGTTCAAGTACGCCTACCTGGCCGACGACGCCACCTTCTTTGCTGACGGCGAAGGCAACGCTGTCAAGCTTGTCGACGGCAAGATCGTCGACGTTGAGACCGACCGCACCGAAGAGGACAACTACAAGGCCGTGGCCGGCCTGGAGGCGAAGCCGGAGTCCGCCGCTGGCGAGACCCCGGCCTCCGGTGAGCCGACCACCACGGCTGCTGATGCGTCTGCCGGCGCTGGCTCCGCGACGGTTTCTGCTACCACCACCGCTGAGCCGACTCCGTCCAAGAAGGCCCCGAGCGTTGGTCAGCGGGACGCCGAGGTCGTCGAGCTCGACGTGGAGGTTGTCACCGACGATGGACGCGCGGTGGAGGGCGTCAGCTTTGTCAGCGCGAACGGCACCGTCGACGGCGCGACCGACGAGTCCGGCAAGGGCAAGGTTTCCCTGAAGCTGGACGATGCGTCCCGCGGCAAGGACACCTTTAACCTGGCGATTGATCAGGCGCCCGACGGCTGGGGTGGCTCCGTGGCTGAGGTTCAGCGCGGCGCCAAGTCCGTGAAGTTCGTCCTCCCGAAGGGGGAGGACGCTTCCGCGACCACCACCGTCTCGGCGCCGAAGGACACCACGTCCTCGACCACCACGAAGACCGCTGCGCAGGGCGACGACGGCCTCATCGAGGTGGACGTCCTGGTCAAGACCGCCGACGACAAGCTCGTCGAGGGCGCCGAGTTCAAGAGCGAGGATGGCCGCGTCTTCGGCACCACCGACGCTAACGGCCGTGGCAAGGTCACTATCGACCCGAAGAAGGACAACGCGAAGCTCGTCCAGCTCACGCTGAAGGAAGCTCCGAAGGGCTACAAGAACGCTGACGTGGTTATCCGCCGCGGCGACACTGAGGCCGAGCTCGTGCTTCCGCGCGACCCGAACGCGACCCCGTCCTCCACTCTGAGCAAGCCGGATCAGGTGCTGAAGGTCCTCGACCAGGTGCGTCCGGTGGCGTCGTCCTTCCTCGCCCCGGCGGCCGCTCTGGCTGGCGCTGGCGGCTTGGCGGGCGCGGGCGGCTCGAAGAGCACCAAGAGCACCAACACCACGTTCGGCGGCACGAAGGTCACTTCCAGCAGCACCACGGGTCGTTCCACGGGCCGCTCCACCAGCGTGACCCCGTCCGCGAAGGTGGTCACCCGCAACGGCAACTCCACCAAGGTGGCCAAGGCGAACACGTCCACCCGCGCAACCTCCTCCGACGAGGACACGGAGCGCGACGGTGATCTCGCGGATACCGGTACCCCGATGCGCGCAATTATCGCGATCGGCGTGCTGTCCGTGCTCATCGGCGGTGCTTACCTGGCCCTGGGCCGTCGCCGCGAGAACCAGTAAGCCCGCGTAGAACACAAAAGGCGGTTCCCAGCCTCGGGAGTCGCCTTTTGTCATCCCGGAAAGCTAGAACACTTCGACGCGCCCGCCCACGGACTCGATCTGCACCAGCTGTTTCTCCCAGCCCGGGGTGCCCGGGTGGACGCGCATGATCGGGCGCGAAGAGATCTCCACGGGCGAGACGGATTCGCGCCGCGCCCCCTTGCGCGCCGCCATGCGCAGGTGGGCGCGGTGGCCAGACTTGGTCAGGTCCTCGAGCGACGGGCGCTCGCCGCACAGGGAGTCGCGGGCGCCCTGGAGGAGGGTGATGAACTCGTCGAGCACCGGCACCAGGGATTCCGCGTTTGTCTCGCACATGTTGCGCACGAGCTCCGGGTCGGTGCTGGCCACGCGGGTGGCGCCGCGGAAGGACCCGGCGGACAGGGATTGCGCCAGTGTGCCGCCCCGGTCGCCGACCAGCGCGAGCGCTTCGGCGATCACGTGCGGCAGGTGGGACACGCGGGCCACGGCTTCGTCGTGGCGGTCCACGGACACCGGCACCGCCTCAGCGCCCACCACGGCGGCCATGCGGCAGACCACGGTGAACAGCTCGGCCCACGCGGGGTCGCCGGGGTGCTCGCGCGCGTAGTCGAAGGTCACGGCCCACGCGGCGCTGGCGAACAGGCCCTCCTGGGAGGCGGTCCACCCGGAAAACTCCGTGCCGGCCATGGGGTGCCCGCCCACGTAGCGCGACTCCAACCCGCGCTCGACCACCAGGTCGTAGACCGGCTTTTTCACGCTGACCACGTCGGTGATGCCGCACGACGGCGCGAACTCGGCCACCTGGTCCAGCACCGAGGCCACGGCCCGCATGGGCACGGCCACGACCACCAGCGCGCCGTCGTCCTCGGCGCGGCGCAGCACTTCTTCCACGGAGTCGGACACGTCGAAGCCGTCCCTGCGCGCGGCACCCGCGCCGTGCAGCGTGAACCCGTAGACGCGCTCGCCGCGCGACTGTAAGTCGCGCATGAGCGATCCGCCGATGAGTCCGAGGCCGACGATGCACACTGGGGGCAGTTGAGGGGAAGTCACCGCACACAGTCTAGTGACACCTCCGCGTCCGCGGACTACGCTTCGACACCATGAGCCAGGATTTCCCGGACGGGTACGCAGTCACCGTCGAGCGCACCGGCGGCGCGTGGCGTGTGCGCGAGTTCGACGACGACTTTTCGGACCTTTCCACATCCGTCACCGCGGTGCGCAACCTGCGCGCGGAGGGGCCGGCGTTTGCGCTGCTCAATGTGGAGGAGGACTACCTGGTCATCGTGCGCCCGGGGCCGTCGCAAACCCGCGTGCTCATCTCGGATGCGACGATGGCGGTGGACGACGATTTCGCCGCCGACATCTTGGATGAGGCGGGCGCCGAGATCCCGGACATCGACCCGGACGAGCTGGACAATGTGGACGCATGGGCGGACGGGGACTTCGACATCCTCACGGACCTCGGCCTGTCCGAGGAGCAGATGAGCATTTTGCTTGACGACGACGCGGACCCGGCCGACCTCGCCCAGTCAATCGCCGACGAACTCGGCTTCGGCGACGAGTTGGACGACGTTGTCGGCTAGCCTGCGGCGCGCCGAGGAGCGCATGCGCGTCGCGCTCGAGACCGCCAAACAGACACCCGCCGGCGACGTGCCGGTGGGTGCTGTCGTGTTTGATGCTGGCGGGGAGGTGGTGGGCAGGGGCGTGAACCGTCGAGAAGCGAACTGCGATCCCACTGCCCACGCCGAGGTGGAAGCGATCCGCGACGCCGCGCGGACGTTGGGGACGTGGCGGTTGGACGGCTGCGAGCTGGTGGTGACGCTGGAGCCGTGCACGATGTGCGCGGGCGCGATCCTGGGGGCGCGGGTGTCCTCGCTGGTCTTCGGCGCGTGGGAGCCGAAAACCGGCGCGGTGGGCAGTGTGCTGGACGCGATCCGGGACCCGCGACACCTGCACACCCCCGAGGTGCGCGCGGGTGTGCTGGAGGCGGAAGCTGCCGGAATGCTGGGTGAGTTCTTTGAAGGTCTGAGGAGTAATTGAATCGTTACCCAACGCCGCGCCATTCGTACCTATAGTGGGGCACCTAACTGATTCCAACGAACAAAGGAGAACATCATGGGTATTGAGGACAAGGCAGACCAGCTCAAGGGTGGCGCTAAGGAAGCTCTGGGCAACGTCACTGATAACGAGAACCTCGCCAACGAGGGCAAGGCTGACCAGCTCATCGGCTCCGCCAAGGAGAAGCTCTCCGAGGCTGGCGACGCTATCAAGGACAAGGCCAACGAGGTCGCAGCCAAGGTCGAGGACAAGCGCGACGAGGCTGAGAACGAGGCTGACCGCTAATTTGGTTATCCGGCAGCGCTGCCGTTAATCTGTTCGGCGGTAGCGTGTCCGAGCGGCCGAAGGTACTCGCCTCGAAAGCGAGTGTGGGTAAAACCACCGCGGGTTCAAATCCCGCCGCTACCGCCAAAGTGTCAAGCCCCCGGAAACGGGGGCTTTTCGCATGTCGGGGGTGCCCACTAGGATGGGCCGGGTTACGCTCGCGCGGCCGCGGGCGGGAAGGAACGGGTCTTTTACGTGGCGAAACTGCTGTACAAACTCGGGAGCTGGTCGTACCTGCACAAGTGGCGGGTGATCGTCGCCTGGCTGCTGCTGCTCGGGGCGACGGCCGCCGGCGCGTTGTCGCTGATGAGGCCGTTCACGGACGAGTTCGCCATTGAGGACACACCGGCCATCGACGCGCTGGACTCCATGGCGGAGAACTTTCCGGACGCGGGCAACGTGGCCACCGCCCCGAGCGTGAACCTGGTCTTCGCCGCGCCGGAGGGCGAGCGGCTGGACACCCCGGAGCACATGGCGGCGATGGATAAAACCGTCGACTACATCCGCGACCACCTGGGCGTGGAGGGGCAGCGCTTCGGCAACCCGGTGCAGGTCAACGAGGAGCTACAGCGCACCATCATCGACCAGATGTCGCAGATGGGCATGCCGCCCGAGCGCGCTGAGGCCGACGCGCACAACATGCGGATGCTTAGCGACGATGCACGCATCGGCTACACCACCTTCGACTTCGATGCCCCGTCTTCGATGTCCGTGGACCAGGCGGACCGCGACGTGGTGACTGAGGCCATGCAGCTGGGCCGCGACGCCGGGCTGCAGGTGGAGGCGGGCGGCGCCGGCTTCGGCGACCCGATCGCGGTGAAGACCACCTCCGAGCTGGTGGGCCTGGGCGTGGCGTTTGTGGTGCTGGTGGTCACGTTCGGCTCGCTGGCCGCATCCGTGATCCCGCTGATCTCCGCCGTGGTCGGCGTGGGCATCGGCGCCCTTTTGGTGCTGCTGACCACGCACTGGGTGGAGCTGAACAACGTCACCCCGGTGCTGGCGGTGATGATCGGCCTGGCCGTGGGCATCGACTACGCCCTGTTCATCCTCTCCCGCTTCCGCCAAGAATCGCGGGATCTGCCGCCGGACGAGGCCGCGGGCATGGCGGTGGGCACCGCAGGCTCCTCGGTGGTCTTCGCCGGCACGACGGTGTTTACGGCGTTGGTTGCGCTGGCGCTGGCGGGCATCGAGTTCCTCACCTGGATGGGCCTGGCGGCCGCGGCCACCGTCGCGATCTCGGTGCTGGTGGCGCTCACGCTCGTGCCCGCGCTGCTGGGCCTGTGGGGCTCGAAGGCGTTCGCCGGCAAGATCCCGGGCCTGGCCGGCAACCCCGGGCCCGGCAAGCGCCCGGGCAAGGACCTGGACGAAAACTCCATGGGTCGGCGCTGGGTCCGCTTCGTGGAAAAGGCCCCCGGCCTGGTCATGGCCGTGGTCGTGCTGGGCCTCAGCGCCCTGAGCATCCCGGTGCTGAACCTGGAGATGGCGCTGCCGTCTGACACCACCTCCAACCTGGACACCACCCAGCGCAAGTCCGCCGACCTGATGGCCGAAGGCTTCGGCCCCGGCGTGAACGCCCCGCTGCTTTTGGTGGTGGACGCGCACAGCGTTAACCCGGATTCGGAGATCCTGCAGCCGTACATGGACGCCATCCCGGACGAGGCCGGCGGCGACGCCGAGAAGGCCGCGATGGCCAGCTTCATCTACACCGTGGGTGAGGTCGGTGCCGTCGGCGGCATCACCCACGCCCAACTCATCGGCGCCAACGATGACCTCACCGCCGCACAGATCCTGGCTACCCCGGACGGCGGCCCCGAGGAGCAGCGCACCCTCGCCGTCGCCCACGGCGTGCGCGACGTGGTCGGCCAGGTGGAGGATGCCACCGGCACCGACATCGGCCTGACCGGCCTGACCGCGGTGCAAATGGACATCACCGAAGAGCTCGCCGAGGCTATGCCGCTGTACTTGACCATCGTGGTGGGCCTGGCCATCGTGCTGCTGATGGTGGTGTTCCGCTCCATCCTCGTGCCGCTCGTGGCAGGCTTGGGCTTTTTGCTCTCGGTCGGCGCCGCGTTCGGCGTGACCGTCCTGGTCTTCCAGGAGGGCCTGTTCGGCCTGGTCAACACCCCGGGACCCATCCTGTCGTTCCTGCCCATCTTCATGATCGGCGTGACCTTCGGCCTGGCCATGGACTACCAGGTCTTCCTGGTCACTCGCATTCGTGAGGCGTATCTGAAACGTGGAAACGTCGATAAGCTTCGCGCCGTCCACGAATCCACCGTCGACGGCTTCGCGCAGGGCGCACGCGTGGTCACCGCCGCCGCGATCATCATGATCGCCGTGTTCATCGCCTTTTTGGACCAGCCGCTGCCGTTCATCCAAATCTTCGGCTTCGCCCTCGGTGTCGCCGTGCTTTTCGACGCCTTCTTCATCCGCATGGCGCTCGTCCCCGCCACCATGTACATCCTGGGCCGCTCCACCTGGTGGATGCCCACATGGCTCGACCGCCTCCTGCCCGAAGTGGACGTCGAGGGCACCGATCTAGAAAAGGAACACGCATGACCGACGTGACGTTTGAGGCCCGCACCCAACTCGAGCCCGCGCCGGGCCGCCACGGCCGCACCGGTGTGATCCACACCCCGCACGGCGACATCCAGACCCCGGCGTTCATCCCCGTGGCCACGAAGGCGACCGTGAAAACGCTCACGCCGGAGCAGATCCGACAGACCGGCGCGCAGGCGATTCTGTCCAACGCGTACCACCTGTACCTGCAGCCCGGCCCCGACATCGTGGACGAGGCCGGGGGCGTGGCCGCCTTTGAAAACTGGCACGGGCCCACATACACCGACTCCGGCGGCTTTCAGGTGATGAGCCTCGGCGTCGGCTTCAAGAAGGTCCTGGCCATGGACACCGCCGGGCTGACCGAGGGTGATATCCGCGCCGCCAACAAAGACCGCATGGCGCGCGTGGACGACGACGGCGTGGACTTCAAATCCGTCATCGACGGCTCGTCCCACCGCTTCACGCCCGAGGTGTCCATGCAAATCCAGCACCAGCTGGGCGCCGACATCATGTTCGCCTTCGACGAGCTGACCACCCTCGTGGATACCCGCGCCTACCAGGAACATTCAGTCGAGCGCACGCGCCGCTGGGCCCGCAGGTGCCTGCTGGAGCATGACCGCTTGACGACGGCACGTTCCGACAAACCCCTCCAATCCCTCTGGGGCGTGGTCCAAGGCGCCCAATACGAGGACCTGCGCCGGCAGGCGGTGCGTGGTTTGCTGGACCTGGATAAGGAGGCCCGCGACGAGGGCCGCCGTGGCTTCGGCGGCTTCGGCATCGGCGGCGCGCTGGAGAAGGAGAACCTGGGCACCATCGTCGGTTGGGTCACCGATGAGCTGCCCGTTTCGATGCCGCGGCACCTGCTTGGCATATCCGAACCCGACGACATCTTCACCGCCGTCGAAGCCGGCGCCGACACCTTCGACTGCGTCGCGCCCACCCGCCTGGGCCGCCGCGGCGGGGTGTACACCCTGGACGGGCGCCTGAACCTCGCCGGCGCCCGGTTCAAGCGCGACTTCGCCGGGGTGGACGAGGAGTTCGGCGGCTACGTCTCCGAGAACTACTCCCGCGCCTACATCCACCACCTGCTCAAAGCAAAGGAGTATTTGGCCGGCACGCTGTGTACCATGCACAACCTGGAGTTCATGATCCGGCTGGTGGACAACATCCGCGCCGCCATCGACGCCGGCGACTACGAGGCCTACCGTGACGAGTTCCTTGGCCGCTACTACGCGGGGAAGTAGCAGACACAAAAGCGGGCCCTTCCCTTTTTCGGGAGGGCCCGCTTGTTGGTTTATACCTACCTGCTGGCCTTAGCTTTCAAGCCTTAGCGCATTGCGAGGAATGCTGCGCCGATGCCGAGGGCTGCCAGGGCCGCGACGACGCCGCCGATGATGGCCGCGACGTTGACCTGGTTGTTAGCCTGCTTCGGGGCCTCGGCCTTGGCCTTGGCTTCCACCTTCTGCTCGGCCTTGGGCTGCTCGGCGGGGACGACGCCGGGTTGTGCCTCAGCCTCTTCAGCCTCGTCGACCTCAGCTACTTCTGCTTCGATCTCGGCGGGGACTTCGGGTTCTGCGACCTCGACGGGTGCCGGGGTTTCGATTTCGATGTCTTCTTCGACCTTTTCGGCTTCGACTGGTGCGGTGACGCGGGCGCCGATGGATTCGGCGTAGGCACCGATGCGCGGGTTGTCGAGTACCAGGGAGTCCCAGTCGGCGGGGACGAGGACCTTGCCCGCCGGGGTGTCGGCGAAGTACGGCTTTTCGGAGTAGTTGAAGTAGTCGAACTGGCGGTCGTAGTTCATCACCGAGTGGTAGCCGGCCTGCATCGGGGAGCCTTCAGCGATGTCCTCGACGTATTTGGCGGCGCCCCAGTGGCGCAGACCCAGGGTGTGGCCGAACTCGTGCAGGATGGTGTTGCGCACCTGCTCGTCGTTGGCGCGGCCGCCCGGGTTAGCCACGTAGAAGGAGTTATCGCCCACCAGCGACAGGCCCGTGGCGTTGGAGCCGGCGCGCATCCGGTCGCCCAGCACACCGGGGCGGAAGATGTTGGCGCGGTCACCAAGGTTGTTGATGGTGTTAATGAGCTGGAACGCTTCGTGGCGGTTCGCGTCGAAGTACACGTCGCGGTACTCCAGCGTCTCGCCGCCGAAGCGCTCGGTGTAGTTGGGAATGTTGGTGTAGTGCTCGCCGGCGTCGATGTGCAGGCTAATGCCGTGGTCGGCAAACAGGTCCACTAAATCGTCCAGGCTCTGCGTCGACGGGGCGTAAGAAGTGCGGTTGGCGTTGGCGCACTCGCGGGCAGCAGACGTGTCGCAGCCGAGGGTGTCGTATTCGGAGGCCATCCAGTTCAGCTGGAGGAAGACATCCGGGCGGTTGGGGTCTGCTCCCCAGTCCGGCAGGGGGATCTCGGTGCCGTCGGCGAGGACGACGCCTTGTTCTTCCCAGATGTCGGGCAGGCCGTCGCCGTCGGAGTCAACGAGGGTGGCGGTGTTGGTCAGCACCGGTGCGAGCTCGATCTCTTGGGCGGCGTGTGCGACGTCGGCGCCGGAGATGGCGATGGCTGCGGCAACCGCTGCGGCGATGGTGTTTCGGAATGCTGCTCGCATCTCGGTGACTCCTTGGTGTGTGTTTTTCTCTTTGTTACATCCATGAGTTTATGCACCGAATATGCGCAGGTAAAACGCTTCGCCGGAGGCTGAAAAATTCCGTAAATCGTTGAACATTCTTTCCGGATTGTTCAACGTTTCCACCCGTTTTGGCCTGCGGATTGTTCATCAATCCGGGGGCGCGGTCCGGGGTTTCGTCAGTATTGTTCAACGATCAATCCGGCAATGGTCGTAGATGGTTCAACAATCCACTATCACCGCATGTTATGCACCTTAAGGTGTTTTCCAGCATGGATCCCGGCAATTCCGCATCTACCTGCATGTTCCGGTTAACCATACAATTCATACACTCTCAGATTCGGTGGTTTTCCCTCAGGAACCCCCGAAACTCCCTGGATTGTTCAAAGATCCACAGATTGTTCAGCAATCCGGAAACCCCCACTACCCCCGTTTTTTACCCCCGCTGCGGCGGCAGGACGCCGTCGCAAAGCAAAAAGCCCGCAACCACAACGGCTGCGGGCGGAAGAAGCCTGGTTTAAACGGACGCCTCCGCGCGGCGTACTGCCGCGATGGTCGGGTAGGTCACCGGCAGGAGGAGCACTTCCATCAGCGTCTTCCACAGGAAGCCGACCGCCACGTAGTTTACGAACGCGCCGGCGGAGTCGACGCCGATGACGCTGGCCGCGATCGAGCAGAACAATAAGGTGTCCGCGAACTCGCCCACGATGGTGGAGCCGATCAGGCGCGCCCATAGGCGGTCGGCGCCAAATCGGTCCTTCATCTTCTGCAGCACCCACGCGTTGAGCAGTTGCCCCACCACGTAGCCGGTCAGCGAGGCCACCACGATCCGCGGAAGCAGGCCGAGGACGGCAGCGAAGGTGTCGTTCATGTCGTAGAAATCCGCGGCCGGCAGCCAGATCGCTATATAGAAGGACAACACTGCAATGACGGCGATGGCGAAGCCGGTGAACACGGCGCGCCTCGCCGCGCGAAACCCGTAGACCTCCGCGATCACGTCGCCGATGACGTAGGAGATGGGGAAGAGGAAGAACGCGCCGTCGGTGATCAGCGGCCCGAGCGCGACGCCTTTTTGCGCGGTGATGTTGGAGATCAAAAACACTGCGCAGAACAGGGCGAGCAGGTACGGGTACGGGGAGCGGGAAACGCGGGGTGACATGCGCTTTATCATGGCACACATGTCTGATTTTCAAGCTCCCGCCGGCCGTTACGCCCCGAGCCCCAGCGGTGATCTCCACTTCGGCAACCTCCGCACCGCGGTGTTGGCGTGGTTGTTCGCGCGCCACACCGGCCGCAACTTTTACCTGCGCGTGGAGGACATTGATTCGGAGCGCTCGTCCGCGGAGTCCGCGCAGCGCCAGATCGAGGATCTGCAGATGCTCGGCCTCGACTTCGATCAGCCGGTGATGTACCAGCACGACCGCGGCGACGCGTACGCCGATGCGCTGTCCCGCCTGGACACCTACGAGTGTTACTGCACGCGCCGCGACATCCGCGAGGCCGCTTCCGCGCCCCACGCCCAGCCCGGCATGTACCCGGGCACCTGCCGCGATCTCACAGAGGAACAGCGAGCTTTTCGACGCTCCGAGCTCCACGCCGAAGGCCGCCTCCCGGCAATCAGGCTGCGCGCGCACGTGAAAGAGTGGACGGTGCGCGACTTCTACCAGGGCGAATACACCGGTCCGGTGGACGATGTGATCTTGAAACGCGGCGGGCGCGTCGACCAGGCGCAGGCGGGGGATTGGGCGTACAACCTGGCCGTGGTCGTCGACGACGGCTACCAGGGTGTGGATCAGGTAGTGCGCGGAGACGATCTGTTGTTTTCAGCGCCGGCTCAGGCGTACTTATCCGACTGTTTAGGGCTCACAGTTCCCGTTTATATTCATGTTCCGCTCGTGGTGGGGCCGGAGGGGCGTCGATTGGCAAAGCGCGATGGGGCGGTGACGTTGCGGGAGATGCTTGCCGGGAAGAGCGTGGAGGATGTTGTGTCGCAAATCGCGGAATCGCTCGGCTACGTGGGCGTTTCGAGCGTCCAAGAGTTACTGGAGGAATTTGATCCGGCGCAGCTTTCGCGCGAGCCATGGTTGTGGACACCTCAACAACCTGAGGGTTTCTAATATATAACCTGACAATTATATCAAAAAATGTTGCAGAATGCCTGAAGTTTCTTCATATTGGGCGACACCCTTTAGTTAGCCTTTTGAGGAGATTTCAATGAACGCGAAGAAGATCGCCGCGAGCGCCGTCGCGCTGGCTCTCGGCACCTCCGCCATCGTCGCGCCGCAGGCGACTGCGCTGCCGGAAGAGTTTGTCAGCCCGCCGGGTGTGCTCGGCAACCCGGAGCAGGATGACTGCCAGATCACCATGGAGGACAACGTTTCCACCTCCCAGCCGGGCGAAGCCAGGGAAGCGGACCAGAACGGCGTTGCCGCTGGTGTCGCGCTCAACGAGGCCAACACCGAGTACCTGGCGTGGGTCACGCTGGACAGCAAGGGTGAGCGCATCTTCAAGCGTGCCGTGGCGAACGCCGAGATCGCGAACAAAGCGACCAAAGACGTCACGCAGTCGTTCACGGTGAAAGAGCAGCAGTCGGGCGCGCTCGCGTTCGATGCGGAACTCAAGGACAAGAAAGTCAACCTCGACGTCACCGACATTGTCCCGGTCGACAACGAGCAATTCTCGCTGAAGCCCGGCGATGAGCAGACAGTGTCCGCGAAGCTCGGTCTGAACAATTCCCTGGATAAGCAGACGTGGGCGTGGAAGATCAACCAGCCCACCTCCTCTGGTCAGTCGGTCACCCGTGTGAACACCTGGGCGACCGTCGACGTTGCGCCGTGGCCGATTGAGACGGACACCTGCCTGCCCATTACCGCGTCGTCCACCAAGTCCAAGGCGATCATCGCCGACGGCAACGAGTACGACACCGGCATCACCGTCGCCAACGCCGAGAACGACTTCGAGCGCCTGACCGGCAACGTCACCGTCGGCGGCAAGGCTGTCGCCGACGCGAAGGTGCGCGTGGACGCCGACGGCAAGGTCTACGTCACCCTGCCGAAGAACGCGACCGGCGGCGTCGATAACGACAAGCCTGCCAAGGTCGACGTGCAGCTGCTCGCCCAGCCGCGCGAGGAGACCAAGGACTCCAAGTTCGAGGCCTACAACTCGCCGCAGGTGCTGCGCGTGGTGGACGACCTCGGCCGCGTTACCCAGGATTCGCCGGAGTTCACCGGCGAGGTCCCGGTGCAGAAGTTCGCGCCGGAGTACAAGTCCCCGGCGACCGTGAAGCCGGGCAAGACCGTCAACGTTGCGCTGAAGACCCAGCCGGGCGACGTGCGCGGCAAGGCCGTGGACGCCACCTACACCGTCAAGAACGCCCCGGAGGGCTGGACCGCCGAGCCGGCCAAGGACGGCACCCTGAAGGTCACCGCACCGAAGGGCGCGAAGGGTGGCGACACCGCTGAGTTCACTGTTGAGGTGGCGTACCCGGACGGTTCCGTCGATACGCTTAAGCCCGTTGTCAACGTCAAGGACTTCGACACCACCGGCGCCACGCCGGGCTACGGCGAGGAGAAGGGCAAGCGCGGCACCGAGGTCACCCTGACCCAGAACGAGAAGCTGCCGAAGGGCTCCACCTTCACCATCACCGAGGACCAGGACCTGGGCGACTGGAAGCCGCAGGTTGACCCGAACACCGGCGAGATCACCGTCACCATCCCAAAGTCCGCGAACCCGGGCGACGAAAAGACCATCCTGGTCGATGTGAAGTACCCGGACGGCTCCACTGACAAGAAGGTCCCTGCCAAGGTCATCGTGCTCAACGAGCCGGGCTACGGCGAGGTCACCGACAAGCCGGGCGAGAAGGTCGAGCTGCCGCAGACCGGCGACGTCGTCGACGGCTCCACCTTCACCATCAACCCGAAGCAGGACCTGGGCGACTGGAAGCCGGTCGTGGACGAGAAGACCGGCAAGGTCACCGTCACCATCCCGGAGAACGCGAAGCCTGGCGACGAGAAGGAAATCCTCGTCGACGTCAAGGACCCGAAGTCCGGCAAGACCGACACCGTCCCGGCGAAGGTCATCGTCCACGGCGCACCGGAGTACCCGGCAGTGGAGAAGACCCCGGGCGACAAGGTGACCCTGCCGCCGAAGACCGACGGCGTGCCGCCGAAGTCCACCTACGAGATCACCCCGGACCAGGACCTGGGCGACTGGAAGCCGGAGATCGACCCGAAGACCGGCGAGATCACCGTCACCGTGCCCGAGACCGCCAAGGACGGCGACAAGAAGACCATCGACGTCACCGTCACCTACCCGTCCGGCAAGACCGACAAGGTCCCTGCCGAGATCACCGTGAAGGACCAGGACACCTCCCCGGGCACCGAGACCCCGGGCACCCCGGAGAACCCGGACAAGAAGGGCCCGACGGTCATCGTCATCCCGGGCGAGACCAAGGAACTGAATCCGGAGATCATCGGCGACAAGAACGGCGACCCGACCTACAAGATCCCGGACGGCTGGAAGATTCCGGACGGCTGGAAGATCACCGTCGACCCGAAGACCGGCGACGTCAACATCACCGCACCGAAGGACGCCACCCCGGGCACCAAGATCGAGGTCCCGGTGGAGATCACCTTCCCGGACGGCGAAAAGAAGACCCAGGAGATCCCGGTCGAGGTCGGCGAGACCTCCGAGGGCACCATCCCGTACGTCCCGGGCCAGAAGAACCCGCTGGTGATCTTCGTGCCGAAGGACGCGGACAAGGGCACCGACCCGAAGCTGCCTGAGGGCTGGACCATCGTCGAGCGCGGCGACGACTCCTTCACCGTCGAGGTGCCGGAGGGCACCAAGCCGGGCGTTTACGAGGTCGTTTTCCCGGGCAAGAACGGCGAGGTCAAGGTGCTGGTCGAGGTCAAGCAGGCCGTGACCGAGCAGGGTTCCTCCGAGAACCTGCAGAAGTGCTTCGCCAACATGTCGTCCGAATCCAACCCGCTGCTGTGGCTGGTCCCGGTCGGCCTGCTCATCGCCATCGGCGCGCCGATGGCTGGCCCGCTCGGCCAGGAGCTGGGCAAGGCTGCCGCGAACGTGTCGGCGCAGATGAACATCCCGAACCCGCTCGAGCAGTTCGGCATCGGCGGCAACATCAACCGCCGCCCGCAGCCGGAGTGGGTGACCCAGCTGCAGGTTGAGGCCAACCGCATCCAGGCGCAGTTCGGCCCGCAGGTCACCCAGGCCGCCGCAATCGGCCTGTCCCTGGCCGGCCTCGCAGCAAGCCTGGGCATCCTGGCCGCGCTGTGCAAGGACGGCGAGCTGCCGGAGTGGGCGGCTTCCTCCGCCAACGTCGAAGGCTCGTCCGCGAAGAAGGACGGCGAGGGTTCCTCCAAGGAGGACAAGCCCGCAGAGGACAAGCCGGCTGAGGAGAAGTAACTCCCACCGCTAGAACACCCAGCCGCCCCCGTGAGACCAACCGGGGGCGGCTGGTTTTTCGTCGATAAGCTATTGCCCGAAGCCCTCACCCTTGCGCCACGTCAGGGCTGCGCCGGGGGAGACGGGCGAGGCCGGGTCGAGGATGTTGTGGACGCGAAGCCACTGCGTGTCCACCTGCTCGGGCGTGATGTCCACGATCGTGTAGCCGTGCGTGTCCAGCGCCACGTGGTGCAGGCTGGGGTTCGCGGTGCGCAGGTAGCCGCACGCCGCGCCGAAGATGGGGTGGCCGGCGCGGATCTTCGTCGACTCCGCCACGTTCGGCGCGGTGATGGACGAGCAGACGATCTCGCAGCCGATCTCCTCGCCGCCGTGAATGATGGTGTGCGCCCACTCCGAGTGGATGTCGCCGGTGAGGAAAATCGGGTTCTTGCCCAGGCGGCCCAGGGCGTTGATCAGGCGGCGGCGCTCGAAGTCGTAGCCGTCCCACTGGTCGCCGTTGAGTGGCATGTCGTTGAGCTCGGGAATCGGCGCCTGCGCCGGCACGATGTTCGCGCTGAGCGACTTAGCGACGGGACGCGTGGCCGCATGGTTAAACGCCGCGCCGATGTGCAGCGGGGAGAACATCACCGAGTTGCCCAGCGCGTTCCACGTCGCGGTGGAGCGCTCGAGGGTGTCGATGAGCCAGTCGTACTGCTCGGAACCGAGCATGGTGCGCGCATCGCCGGTCTGGCGGGCGCCGCCGCGCCAGAACTCCTTGTCGCGGTAGGTGCGCAGGTCCATGATGGTCAGCTCAACCAGGTCGCCGAATTGCAGGGAGCGGTAGATGTGGCCCTCGTCGGAGGTTGCGGTCAGGCGCACCGGCATCCACTCGTAGTAGGCGCGCATGGCGGCGTCGCGGCGTGTGTGGAAGTCGCCCTCGTCCGCGTTGTGGTTTTCGGCGCCGTCGCGCCAGTTGTTGTTGGCGAACTCGTGGTCGTCCCACACCACCACCCACGGCAGGGCGGCATGCGCGTCGCGCAGGTTGGGGTCGGTGCGGTAGCGGCCGTAGCGGGTGCGGTAGTCCGCCAGGGTGACAATTTCGTGGGCGGGCTGGTGCAGGCGCACGGGCCCGTAGCCGGCGTATTCGTACTGGGCGTATTCGTAGATGTAGTCGCCGAGGAACACGGTCAGGTCCAGCTCGCCGTCCCAGCCGCGCGCCGCCATGTCCATGTAGGCGGGGAAGAAGCCGGATTCCCAGTTGGCGCAGGAGGCGACGGCCCAGCGCTGCCGGTCCACGTGGCCAACGGGTGCGGTTTTGGTGCGGCCGAGCGGGGAGGCGGCGCCTTCGTGCGGGCCGTTGGCCACGGTGAACGCGTAGTAGTAGACGGTGTCCGGTTCCAAGCCGCGCACGTCGACGTGGATGGTGTGGTCGCGCTCCACCAGGCTTTCGGTCTCGCCTTCGGCGATAACGTCGCGAAGCTGCGCGTCGCGGGCAACCTGCCAGCGCACCCGGGTGTTGGCGCCGCCGCCGGAGCCGGGCATCGCGTGCTCGTCGGGGGTGATGCGCGTCCAGATCACCACCGCGTCCGGCAGCGGGTCGCCGGAGGCCACGCCGTGGACGAAGGGCAGTGGGGGCAGTTCCATCTCCACCGGGCGGGGTTTCGGCTGGGAGCTTTGGGATTGCGCCGTCGGCGCCAACTGCGCCGCACCCACCGTGCCCGTCGCTACGGCGGCGGTGCGTAGGAAGTTGCGGCGGGAGACTGTGCGCGGCGAGTTCACGCCCATATCTTGGGCCGTGGATGGCAGTCCCGCGACCCGAGTGGCGCGATTTTGCGGGGATTTCAGCTCGAGTTTTCGCGCTGTTTACCCTTTACGCGGATGGGGTGGCGATGTCGCGGTTGCCCAGCCGGGCGTCGATACGCAGAAGGCCCGAGCCGTCGTCGCCGACGAGGTTGAGCTGGTCGAGGATCTCACCGACGGTGGCCTCCTCATCGACCTGCTCGTTGAGGAACCAGTTGAGCAGGGTGCGGGACTCGAGGTCACCGACTTCGTCGGCAAGCCGGGTAATGGTGCGGATCTGCTCGGAGACCTTCCGTTCGTGGGCGAGCGCGGCCTCGAATGCCTGGCCCGGCGTGTTGATCTCCGGCGCGTTGATCTCGATGGTCTTCGGCACGACGCGCTCACCGCGGTCGATGAGGTGCTGGGCGAACTTCTGTGCGTGCTCGCACTCCTCCTCTGATTGGGCGACGAACCACTGGCACAGGCCTGGGAAGGACAGTGCGTCCATCTCGTTGGCCAGGTGGCGGTAGGTGTAGGCGGCTGCGTACTCTTCGGTGACTTGCTGGTTGATGGCGTCTTTGAGCTGTTGGTCGATCATGGTGCGCAATCGTACGCGACATTTTGTAGCTAGGCTAGGTAAGCCTTGCCTAGAGGTTTTTTAGGGGGAGACCTGTGGCGGCGAGTGGGTGTGTTGCAACGGTATTGATGACAGATCTGTCGTTTAACCCCAATTCCCCCACGCGTATATGCGAAAACCGGCACCCACGCGGGGCACCGGTTTCGGATTTTGCGGAGGATGTGGGATTTGAACCCACGAGGGTCGTGAAACCCGCACGCGTTCCAGGCGTGTGACATAGGCCGCTAGTCGAATCCTCCAGCGACACTCGAAAGCGTCTTGCGATATATTAGACCACCCCGCGCCCATGGCCAAAACCGCAGCGCATCCGGCTTATGCGCCCTTGGCTTGTTTCTGGAGGGCCAACATGGCTACAGTATCGGGCAGGATCCCACGCGGTGTTATCTTGTGAACTCCCCCAGGGCGGGAACGCAGCAAGGGTCAGCGAGCTCTGGCAGGTGCGTGGGGTCCCTTTTT
>ERZ1031176.56-NODE-56-length-21404-cov-44.821163_pt1 | contig 21404 bp, 16 predicted proteins | sample MGYA00518586_ERZ1031176 | MGnify/ENA primary metagenome ERZ1031176 (study PRJEB33718, sample SAMN03159775) | human skin metagenome | collected 2014-05-20 | study: EMG produced TPA metagenomics assembly of the PRJNA266117 data set (Human skin bacterial metagenome... | reverse complement strand
ACGAGATGCTCAGGAGTCTCGTGGGCTCGGAGATGTGTATAAGAGACAGCCGGAGCCCCACCCCACAGAACCAGAGCGAGAAACCCCTAGTACGGCCGAAAACTGGCCATACTAGGGGTCCTCCGCTCGGGGTCTGCGGGAGAGTGCCGCCGGTTGGCAACAACGCCCGGGCAGACCGCGGCGCGGCTTAGAAGAACTTGCCCTTCTGCATGCGCTTCATCGCCTCGTTGAAGTCCAGGTTGTTCAGGTCCATGCCCTGCATGCCTGCGGGCAGCTGCTCCTGGAGCTTCTCCAGCTCCTTCGGATCCGGCATCCCACCGGGCATCCCCGGCATACCGCCGCCCATGCCCGGCATGCCCGGCATCTTGGGCATGCCGCCTCCGCGCTTCGGCGCCTTGCGCTTGCCGTTCTTGCCCTTGCGGCCCTTCGGCTTCTTCTTCGTGGCGGAGCGGCCGCCGCCCATGCCCGGCATGCCCGGCAGGCCGAACTGGCTGGCCATCTGGCCCATCATCTTCTTGGCTTCGAAGAAGCGGTCGACGAGCTGGTTGACGTCGGAGACCTTCACGCCGGAGCCGTTGGCGATGCGCTTGCGTCGAGAGGCATTGAGGATCTTGGGATCCTGGCGCTCCTCGGGCGTCATGCCGCGGATGATGGCCTGGATGCGGTCGAGCTGCTTCTCGTCGACCATGTCGGCCATCTGGTTCATCTGCTTGCCGCCCGGCATCATTTTCAGCAGGTTGCCAATCGGGCCCATGCGGCGGATCATCAGCAACTGGTCCAGGAAGTCTTCCAGGGTCAGCTCGCCGGAGGTGAGCTTGTTCGCGGCGGCTTCGGCATCCTGCTCGTTGTAGGTCGCCTCGGCCTGCTCAATCAGGGAGAGCAGATCGCCCATGCCGAGGATGCGGCTGGACATGCGCTCCGGGTGGAAGACGTCGAAGTCCTCGAGCTTCTCGCCTGTCGACGCGTACAGGATCGGCTTGCCGGTGACCTCACGGATGGACAGCGCCGCACCGCCGCGGGCGTCGCCGTCGAGCTTGGTCAGCACCACGCCGGTGAAATCTACGCCCTGGGCGAACGCCTCGGCGGTCTTCACCGCGTCCTGGCCGATCATGGCGTCGATAACAAAGAGGACCTCGTCGGGGTTGACGGCGTCGCGGATGTTGCGCGCCTGGGTCATCAGCGTCTCGTCGATGCCGAGGCGGCCCGCGGTATCGATGATGACCACGTCGTTCTTTTGTTGCTTGGCGTACTCGATGCCCTGCTGCGCCACGGCGACCGGGTCGCCGTGGGAGGTGCCCATCTCGTGCTCGTAGGAATCCAGGGACGTGCCCGGGTCCGGTGCGAAGGTGGGCACGCCGGCGCGCTCGCCGACGATCTGCAGCTGCTGCACCGCGCCCGGGCGCTGCAGGTCGCAGGCCACCAGCATCGGGGTGTGGCCCTGCTTGGCCAGGTGGTGTGCCAGCTTGCCGGCCAGCGTGGTCTTACCGGCGCCCTGCAGACCGGCCAGCATGATCACGGTCGGCGGGTTCTTCGCCATGTTCAGCCGGCGCGTTTCGCCGCCGAGGATGTTGGTCAGCTCCTCGTCGACGATCTTGATCACCTGCTGCGCAGGGTTCAGCGCCGCTGAGACATCGGCGCCGAGCGCGCGCTCCTTGACGCGCTTGATAAACGCGCGCACGACGGTGAGCGAGACATCCGCCTCAAGCAGGGCGAGACGGATCTCGCGCGCGGTGGCGTTGATGTCTTCCTCGGTGAGCTTGCCCTTGCCGCGCAGGCCGCCGAGGGCTGATTGGAGGCGGTCGGACAGTGACTCGAACACGGTGTGCACGCTCCCTTGTGCTGCTAGCGGAAAATAATCCCCACAAGACTAGCGCGCGCCCCGGGCGACTAGCACATCACTGTGCTGTCAGCCGGGGCGCGGAGGCGTCGATAGGCAAATGCTTAGCCGAGCAACGCGTCGACGAAGCTTTCCACCTCAAACGGCGCGAGGTCGTCGGCGCCCTCGCCCAGGCCGACGAGCTTGACGGGCACGCCGAGCTCCTCCTGCACCTGGAAGACGATGCCGCCCTTCGCGGTGCCGTCGAGCTTGGTCAGCACCACGCCGGTGATGTCCACGACGTCGCGGAACACGCGCGCCTGCATGATGCCGTTCTGGCCGACGGTGGCGTCCAGCACCAGCAGGACCTCGTCGACGTTGCTCTTCTTTTCCACCACGCGCTTGACCTTGCCCAGCTGGTCCATCAGGCCTGTGGAGGTGTGCAGGCGGCCCGCGGTGTCCACGAGCACGACGTCCGCGCCCTCGGACACGCCGGTGGCCACGGCGTCGAAGGCGACGGACGCCGGGTCCGCGCCCTCCTTGCCGCGCACCGTGGAGGCGCCGACGCGCTTGCCCCAGGTCTCCAGCTGGTCGGCGGCGGCCGCGCGGAAGGTGTCGGCCGCGCCGAGGACCACGGAGTGGCCCATGGACACCAGCACGCGCGCGAGCTTGCCGGTGGTGGTGGTCTTGCCGGTGCCGTTCACGCCGACGACGAGGATCACGGCCGGTTTGCCGTCGTTGGGCATGGCCTTGATGGAGCGGTCCATCTCCGGGCGCGCGGCCTCGATGAGCGTCTCGCGCAGCATCGCGCGGGCCTGGTCTTCGGTTTCCACGCCGCGCTCGGCGATCTTCTCGCGCAGCGAATCGGTGACCTTCATGGTCAGCTCGGCGCCGAGGTCCGCCATGATCAGCGTGTCCTCGATTTCCTCCCACGCGTCCTCGTCCAGGTCGCCAGCGGTGAGAATGCCGAGCAGGCCCTGGCCGATCGCGTTCTGGGAGCGCGACAGGCGCCCGCGCAGCTTGCCCATGCGGCCGGCGGCCGGCGCAATGTCGTCCAGCGGCTCCTCCGTCGGCGCCTCAACAACGACGGCGTCCTCGGAGACCTCGGCGCCCTCCTGGCGCGCCTCGTCCGCGCTCTCCTGCGCGGCCGCCGCAGCCGCCGCGGCTTCCTCGGCCTCAGTCTCAGCAGTCTGCCTATCGACGGGCTCCGCCTCAACCTCGTCAACCTTCTCCACGGGCTCAGCGGGTTCAACGGGCTGCTCCGGCTCGACTGGCTGCTCCGGCTCTACCGGCTCGACCGGTTCCGCGGGCTCGACCGGCTTCTCCTCGGCAACCGGCTCAGCTGGCTCCACCGGCTCAGCTGGCTCCACCGGCTCTGCGGGCTCTGCCTTCGCGGGCTGGGTGGTTTCGGTGGGGACCTGCGGTTCGTCGTCACGCGAAATTGCGCGCTCGACCACGGTCTCCTCTTCCTCCTGCTTCGGCGGGACGAAAGCCGCGGCTGCTTCCTGCTTCGGCGCGGGCTTCTCACGGCGAACCGGCTCCGGCTGCTTCGGCTGCGCATCTGCCTGCGCGAAGTTGAAGCCGCCCTTCGCCTGGTAGTTGCCCGACTTCTCCTGCTGGGTCAGCTCCTTGGGCTCTTCGACCTTGTCAAAGGAGATGGTCTTCGATTCCCTGCGCTTCTTCCCGGCAACGACGATGCCGATGAGGATCAGCGCAATGACGATGACTGCAAGGACAATCCAAAACGCAGTGCTGTTGACTAAAGCATTGAGATCCATGCGCTCTAGTGTGCCAGCACCGCCGACATCACGCGGGCGCAGCCCCGGCAGGTTGCATGCGCTGCGAGAGCACGCGGGTGACGCCGTCGCCGCGCATGGTCACGCCGTAAAGCACGTTCGCCACGTCCATGGTGGGCTTCTGGTGGGTGATCACGATGAGCTGGGAGTCCTGCCGCAGCTCCTCTAACAGGGCGATGAGGCGGCGGAGGTTGACGTCGTCAAGTGCTGCCTCAACCTCGTCGAGCACGTAGAACGGGCTGGGGCGCGCGCGGAAGATCGCGACCAGGAACGCGAGCGCCGTCAACGACTTCTCGCCGCCGGAAAGCAAGGACAGACGCTTGACTCGCTTGCCCGGCGGGCGGGCCTCGATCTCGATGCCGGTGGCGAGCATGTCCTCCGGCTCGGTGAGCACAAGCCGCGCCTCGCCGCCCGGGAACAGGGTCTGGAACACGCGCGGGAACTCGGCCTCCACGTCCGCCCACGCGTCGGTGAACAGCTGCAGGATCTGCGCGTCCACGTCCTCAATCACGTTCGTGAGGTCCTTGCGGGCCTGGATCACGTCGTCGAGCTGGGTGCTCAAAAACGTGTAGCGCTCCTCCAGTGCCTTGAACTCTTCCAGCGCCAGCGGGTTGACCTTGCCCAGGGCACGCAGGTCCTTCTCCGCCTGTTTGAGCCGCTTCTGCTCGGCGTCACGGTCGAAGTCCTCGCCCGGGGTATAGTCCGCGAGCAGGTCGGATACTGCGATGCCCAAGGAGGCGGTGATGTTGGCCTCCGCCTCGTCGATGCGCACCTGCGCCTGCGAGCGCGCGATGTCGGACTGGTGCGCATTGTCGGTCAGCCGCGCGAGCTGCTGGCGGGTGGCGCCCACCTGCTGGCGCGCCTGCTGCACCTTGCCCTGCAGTGAGTTGACCTGCGCGTTCAGCTCGTCGCGCTGGGCAGTGGCGCGGGCAAGCGCGTCCTCGATGCGGGCTGCCAAGTCGCGCGCGTGCTTCTCGACGGCACCGGCCAGCTCCCCTTCCGCCCTCCGGCGAGCCATCGCCGCTTCATGGCGGGCCTTCGCCTGCCGCTCCTGCTCCGCCTGCCGGCGCAACGCGTCACCCTTGCCGGCCTCCGCTTCGGCGCGCTGCTGCGCGGTGCGCGAAGCGAGCGTGGCCTCCATCTCCAGGGACTTAGCGTGGTTAAGCGCGTTTCTGGCCTGGTCGCGCTGCTCCGTCGACGGCTCCTCCGGTGACTCAGCCACGTCTGTGTCCACGCGGGTGAGGCGATCGCGTGTCTCCTCCAGCTCGGCCTTGCGCTGCGCCAGGCGCGCGTCCGCCTCGTTCGCACGCGCCGCCGCCCGCTCGTGCTCGGACTTGTTCGCCTCAGCCTGCTTGACCAGGCGGGCGAGGTCGCGGCGCCAGGATTCGACCTCGGTGTCGTGCTCGCGCAACGCTGCTTTGGCGGAGGCGGCACTGACGCGGGCCTCGTCGGCGGCGACGGTCGCGCCCTCGAGCGTGCCGGCAAGCTCCTCGAGCAGCTGCTGCGCCTCGGCGAGTTCCGACTTTGCGGCCTCGATGCGGGCGGAGACCTCCACCGTGGACGTCTGCCCGGTGCCGGCGGCGACCCACCCCTCGCCCACCAGCACGCCCGCAGGCGTGATAGCGCGCAGGCGCGGGTCCTGTTCCACCACGCCGCGGGCGGCCGCGAGGTCGTCCGCCACCACCACGTCCGCGAGCAGGCGCGTGACCGGGCCAACCACCGTTGGGTCCAGCTCCACGTGGTCGAGCAGCCAGTCCACCTCGCCGTCGGTGTCCAAGCGCCAGGTCGACCCGCCGCGCGCGTCCACGACCACCGTGCGCGCGGCCGACTCCAGTGCGCCGACCGCGTCGTCGGAGACCTCGCCCGCCAGCGCCTCGGCGTGCTCGCCGAGTGCGGCAGCGAGCGCGCGGTCCAGCCCTGGCTCCACGGTGACCAGGCCGGCAAGCGCCGTAAAGCCTTCCAACACGTCCTCCGCCGAACGCTTCGGCGCTTGCTCCGCCAGGGTGTCAATGCGCGACTGCAGCGTCGCCACGGCCCGCTCGTGCTCGCGCTGCTTCGCCCGCAACTGGTCCAGGCGCTTGTCGGCGGCGTCGGATTCGGTGTGGGCGCGGGCGAATGCGTCGTCGAGAGGCGAGCGCTCCGAGCTAAAGCCCGCAATGCGCTCCTCGACGGACGCGACCTCCGCATCGGCCGCACGCGCGCGCTGCTTGGTCTCCGCGAGCGTCTCCTCTAGTCGACGGACCTCGTCCTCGGCCGCCTCAACCGCTGCTGCCTGGGACTCCTCCTGCGCGATCAGGCGCACCACGCCCTCGCGACGGTCCGCGATCGCGCGCACCTGCGCCATGTGCTCGCGTTCGGCGGCATCGAAGGCCTCCTGCCGCTCGGCGACTTCCTCGCGGATGGTCTCGAGCTTTTCGGCGGCCTCTTCGGCGGCTTCGAGGGCCTCGGCGTAGCGCTCGTCGGCAAGCGAAGCCCTCGCCTCCAGGTCCTCCGGATCCTGCCCCGCGTAGGGCGCGAACGAGTTGGAGCTGCGGGCGCGTTCCGACGCGATGCGCTGGGTAGCGCTCACCCGCTCAGCCAGCGTGGACAGTGCGAACCACAACTGCTGCGCCTCCTGCGCCTGCGGCTGCAGCTCCTGCTGGCGAGCCTCCACGGCCTCCTGCTCCTCCACCGCGGTCTCCAGCGTTGCGGTGACGGTTTCCACCTGCTCCGCCAGCATCTCGGCGGCGCGCTCGGCGTCGGCGTACTTCGCGCGCAGCCGCACCACCTGGTCGCCGGCGAGCTTGAGCTTGGCGTCGCGCAACTCCGCCTGCACCGCAGCGCCACGCTTGGCCGCCTCGGCCTGGCGGGCCAAGGGTTTGAGCTGCTTGCCCAGCTCATCGGTGAGGTCGGTGAGGCGGTCCAGGTTCGCCTGCATGCCGGTGAGCTTGCGTTGCGCCTTCTCCTTGCGGCGGCGGTGCTTGAGCACTCCCGCAGCTTCCTCGATGAACGCGCGGCGCTCCTCCGGGCGCGAATCCAGGATCTCGGAGAGCTTGCCCTGGCCGACGATGATGTGCATCTCGCGGCCGATGCCGGAGTCGGACAACAGCTCCTGGATGTCCATCAGGCGCGCCTTCGAGCCGTTGATCTCGTATTCCGAGGCGCCGTCGCGGAACATACGGCGGGTAATGGCCACATCGGTGTAGTCGATGGGCAGGCGTTTGTCCGTGTTGTCGAAGGTGAGGGTGACCTCCGCGCGCCCCAGCGGTTTGCGGCCGCCTGCGCCGGCGAAGATGACGTCTTCCATCTTCCCGCCGCGCAGGTTTTTCGCGCCCTGCTCGCCCATCACCCACGCGAGCGCATCCACCACGTTGGACTTGCCCGAGCCGTTGGGCCCCACCACGGCGCAGATGCCGGGCTCGAATTTCATCGTCGTCGCTGACGCGAAGGACTTGAATCCTTTGAGCGTCAGCGATTTCAGGTGCATTGGGGCAGTGTAACCCAGCGCCCGCGATGTCCGGCAAGGGAACAAGGAAAGACCAGTGGACGTCGTAACGGGGGGAAGCGGACCCGCAGCTGTCGACCGTGCAGCGCTACGCGCGAGCAATCGGGACGAAGATCCGTTTCGCCGTGGTTTCACCTAACCACGCTACGTCCCCAGACTCTCCTTAGTCGACAGCCAGCGAGCTCATCGCTCCTCAAACCCCTCCGCGCCCTTGGGCTCCCCGAACTGCGCCTGAACGTGCTCCACATTGCCCGGGCGCTTCGCCGTCGAAGGCTGCTCTTCAAGAAGGGCTTTTAGCTTCTTGACGTCACCTTCGGCCCCCTCCGCTACCACCTCTACCCTGCCGTCAGCAAGGTTCTTCGCGTAGCCGGCCAATCCCAGCTCGAGAGCGCGGGAGCGGGTCCACCAGCGGAACCCGACCCCCTGGACGGTGCCGCGGACGTGGGCGGTCATGCGTGTTGTTGCCATGCCGCCCAAGCGTAGCGGTGTTTAACCCGTCTGCGGGCTGAGTCCCTTCTCCTCTGCGTAGCGAATCGCTTTCCGCACAGTGGCGAGCTTCCGATCCGTGTCCTTGAGCCCCGGCGCATTTTTGTCGCTGAAACGTTCAAGCTTGGACCGTAGGCGAATAAGGTCACGCTCCGATTCAGTCCACACGTGCCACACTGACTCATCGCACGGCATTCTCCATGTTTTCCGCAGAATCAGCCGGGCCAATTGAATGTGGATTACTCCCTCGAATTCCTCTGCGGTACTGCCTGCGGTCATCATCCCCACTGCAATAGTCCCTGACCCAGCAGAAACGAGGGCTCCGGCGGTGAGAAGGCCTCCCACCATGCCGCCGGGGCCAAAGGATGCCAGTGCGCTTGTAACCGCCGCTGCCCCAGCCAGACCTGACGCAGCTGGCAGCAAAATTCCTCCCGAGGCAACTACGGCGAGCGCGCCAGCCCCCAGTAATCCCCACTTCATGAACCGCGTCTTACCAGCCAACGCCTTGGAGGCTTCTTCAAGTGCGTCGAAAGCGTCCTCCCCTTGCTGCGGTGTCAGCAACATTTCGGCTGCAAGCTGTCGCATAGCCGCAACACGAACTGATTCTTTGACTTCGATCTCATATGGGGCGAGGGGATTCTGAAGGGCAAGTGCGATGAGGTCTTTCGCGGCTTGGTCGCGGTCCGGGAACAAGTGCACCACCGGAATGCTGAGGTTGTCGGGGTCACAAACTTCATTCGTCTGCAGAACAGAAAGACCACCAGGTATGGCGCGTCGCTCCATTGTGCGTTTAGCAATGAGGTCGTTAATCACCTGAAACTGCGTATCAGCGAGCGCTCCGCCGAGTCGCTCTTTTGTGTCACCCTTCAGGCTTTCCCGGATCAGGTGCGACAAACGTAGACCCGCAAGAACTAGCTTTTCCTCGTGGTCCATCTGAACATCCACGCCTGTTTCAATCACCGCGAGCTCAGCCGATTGAGCCCCGAATAGTGCGTATCCAACTGCTTTACCTACGAGCTCTTGTTTCAAGTACTCGTGTGAAGAGTGTGCAGAGTGCGGAATAACTGGGGTCGACACGCGAAGATCCAGCAACCACGGCACAACTGACGAGGCTCCGCGCAGAGCAGCAACCGGATCCCAATGACTCCAGAAGTTAATCCACCATGCGAGATTCGTCGGCGGTTCCTTGAGGTTGGTCTCGAGCTTGCTCAAATCAAAGTTGCCCTGCGCCAGCGGGCTCCCAATGGTGACCATGCCTGCAATTTTGAGGTTGTGCGGTATGCGGGGCAGCAAGTCAGCCGCGACCACGCTGCCCAGGCTGTGGCCGATAACCACAATTGACCCCTCGGCCGGCAACTGCCGGATAACCCGGTTAAGCACATCGCGCCGAACTTTGTCATCGTTCATGTAATGGCTGGCTTCTCGGAACATTTTAAACCTGAAGGCCGCTGCTGCGGCCTTCTCCGCTGCGGTGGCGAGGGGTTTAGGTCCGAGAGCAGCTGGGTCGGCGAGACGGCGCTCCATCGCGTCCGCGCGCCGGTCGAACTCGAATCTGTTCTGGCGACGTTCCGAGGACGACTGCTTCGGCTGCGTAATTGGGGGAATCGGGGCGTCGACTTTGTCTGGGTCGCCGTTGAGTTTCTTGAGGAGATCAGCGTAGGTGGGCGCGACGATACTGACGTCTTCCAACCCCGGGTACCCCGCAGCGTCAAGCCCTCGGGCGAGCCCTTTTTTCCAGCGCGATGTGGAAGGCGCCTCTGGCCCCTTGCTGTTCACACCGTGCAGGTAGACCAGCGTGGGAGTAGTTTTCTCAGGCCGATTCATGGCACCTGAGTTTACAACTGACTACCGCCCGTCGTAGCCCTGGCTGATGGCGATGCGGTCTTCTTCGCTGCGACGGGTAACCGGGTCGGAACCGTCCCAGTACTCCACGTTCTTCAGCTCCGGGAGCATGTCGCGGTGGAACACCGGGTCGATGCCCTTGCGTCGCTGGTCGTTGAAGTTCTTCAGCAGCTTCAGCACCACGCCGCCGAGCGGGATGATGGCGACGATGTTGAAGATGGCCAGCAGGCCAGCCATGGTGTCGCCGAGCGCCCACACGAGTGGGACGGAGCCGAACGCGCCGAAGATGACAAACCCGATGACAACAATGCGGAAGACGTTGAGCAGATTTGGATTCGGTGAGGTACTCCAGGTTGGTCTGCGCGAGGTAGTAGTTGCCAATCACGGAGGAGAACGCCAGGAAGAACAGGATGGCCGTGATGGCGTGGGCGCTCCAGTCGCCCAAGGAATCTGCCAGCGCGGACTGAGTCAGGGAGACGCCCTGCACATCGTCCATGCCGTAGGACACGGCCGGGCCGAGCAGCACGATAAAGGCGGTGATGGTGCACACGAGCAGCGTGTCAAAGTACACGCCGAGGGTTTGCACCAGGCCCTGCTTGACCGGGTGGGACACGGTCGCAGATGCAGCTGCGTTCGGGGCGGAGCCCATGCCGGCCTCGTTGGAGAACAAACCGCGGCGCATGCCCTGCGTAAACGCGAGCCAGACCCCGGCGCCGGCGACTTCCTTCAAGCCCAACGCATGGGTGACAATCAGCTCGAACATGGCGGGGATCTCGCGCCAGTTCACCACGAGTACCACCACGCCCATGATGATGTAGGCGCCGGCCATAAACGGCACGATCACCTGCGTCCACGATGCGATACGCGTCACGCCGCCGAAGATGACCAGCGCGGTGAGGATCGCCAGCACACCGGCGACCGCGGATTTGACCAGTACGGAGTCGTTGCCCACGGAGGTTTCAATCGCGGCGGTAATGGAGTTGGTCTGGATGGCGTTGTAGACAAAGCCGTAGGTCAGCGCCAAAAAGGCCGAGAACAGCACGGCCAGGGGCCTCCAGCCCAGACCGCGCGTCATGTAGTAGGCGGGCCCGCCGTGGTAGTTGCCTTCCGCGTCCTTGGTCTTCCACAGCTGCGCCAGTGTGGACTCCACAAACGCGGTGGCGCCGCCGAGCAGCGCAAGCAGCCACATCCAGAACACCGAACCCGGCCCGCCGATGGAGATCGCCAGCGCCACACCGGCGATGTTGCCGGTGCCCACGCGCGAGGCGGCGGAGATGGTAAACGCCTTGAACGCGGATACGCCACCGTATTCTTCGTCCAGGTCGCGGCCTTCGCGGTCCTTGCCCTTGGGCGTCTCGGCGACGGCCTTGAGCATGTCCGGGATGAGGCGGATTTGAACGAACAGTGTGCGGAATCCGAAGTAGACGCCGGCGGCGATGAGGAACACTGGGACGATGTTCCACAGCACGCCGTTGAGCGAATCTTCGACGAAGGTGGTGGCTGTTTCCATGGCGGGCAGTGTATCCACAGGTTGCCCACATCACACAACTAGAGGCTTTTGAGCTACCCCTCCACCGCACTCCGCTCCCACAAACCCAGAGGAAGCACCCCCTATTACGGCCCAAATCCGGGCAAATTCACCCTTTCGTTCTCTGGGTTTGTGCGAAAGGGACGCAAAAGCCTTACCCCTCCACCGCCGGTGTGCACACCTCACCAGGCTGAATCGCGCCGTGGGTGCCAAACTCGCGCTGCCAGTACAGCAGCGGGCAGTTGGTGTTGACGTCGGTGGCGGCAACGTCGACAAGCACGAGCACATGGTCGCCCGCCTCGATCCGCTGCGCCACACTCCCGGCCACCCAGGTGTGGTTGCCGGCGAGCTGCGGCGCGCCGTCGGCTATCTGCCACTCCACCCCCGCGAAGCGGTCCACCCCCTTCGAGGCAAAGCGCCGGGCGAGCAGGTTCTGCTCGGTGGAGAGGACATTAATGCCTATCGACGCACCTTCGGGCAACAACGCCAACAGCGACGACCTCTTGTCCAGAGACACCAGCACCATCGGCGGATCCAGCGACAGGGACATAAATGCGCTGACGGTGGTGCCGTGCGGGTCTGTCGCGGAACCGGTGGTCACGATCGCCACCGCGGCAGCCAGCTGGCTCATTGCGTCTTTGAATGCTGACTGATCAACCATGTCGCTCCACCGTACTCGCGCGCTAGCGCACCTGGCAGACCGGGCAGAAGTAACTAGAGCGCCCGCCGACTGTCACGCGCTCGATCGGTGTGCCGCATCGCGCGCAGGGCTTTCCCGCCTGCCCGTAGGCGTTGAGCGAGCGGGAGAAATACCCGGACGCGCCGTTGACGTTGACGTACAACGAATCAAAGCTGGTGCCGCCCTGCTCCAGCGAGCGGGCCATCACCTCGCGCGAGGCGTCCAGCACGGCCTCCGCATCGCGCTGGCGCATGGTCTTCGCGCTGCGCCAGGGTTTCAGGCGCGCGGCCCACATGGCCTCGTCGGCGTAGATGGAGCCGATGCCACTGACCACCTCCTGGTTCAGCAGCACATTCTTCAGCGGCGATTTTCTGCGCCGCATCGCGCGGGCGGTCTCGCGCAGGTCGAAGTCGTCCTCAAACGGGTCGGGAGCGATGTGCAGCGCGGGCTGCGGGACACCGCCCACAAGCTGCGTGTACTGCCAAAACCCGAAGGTGCGCTGGTCCACAAAATCCAGCTCCACCTCCCCCATGTCCGCACGGATGCGCAGGTGCGGCGAGGTCACGGTGCCATGCTTTGCGACGAGCATCTGCCCGCTCATTCGCAAATGCACGAGGAGTGCTGCGCCGTCGATGAGCGTGAACCACATGTATTTGCCGCGACGGCCAGTGCCGGTAATTGCCAACCCCGGCAAGGTTTGCGTCAGGTCCACGGTGTTGCCGCGGGCGGCGCGGGGGTGCAGCACTTCCACCCGCTGGAATGTGCGGCCGACCACGTGCTGGTCCAGCCCGCGTCGCACCACCTCAACCTCGGGCAGCTCAGGCATTGCCGCGCACGGCCTCCGCTGCGTGGTCGCGCAGGTACAGCACCGCCTGGTGGGCCGCCTCCTGCTCCGCCAGCTTCTTGTTCGGGCCGGTGCCGGTGCCGCGGGAAACCCCGCCCACCAGCGCCTGCGCGGTAAACGTCTGGTTGTGCTCGGGACCTTCAGCCTCGGAGACGTACTCCGCCACCGGCAGCTTCAGTTCGGCCAGGCGCACCTGCAGGTCGGTCTTCCAGTCGTGGTGCTTCTTGCTCACGGTGGCGGTGCGGAGCTTTTCGTCGAAAAGCTTGAGTATCACATCGCGCGCCGGCTCGAAGCCGTGCTGCAGGTAGATCGCGCCGAAGATGGCCTCGGTGGTATCCGCGAGGATCGACTCTTTCTCGCGGCCGCCGGTGAGCTCCTCGCCCTTGCCGATGAGCACGTGCTTGCCCAGGTCGATCTCCCGGGCAATGTCGGCCAGGCCGTAGCGCGAGACGATGGCCGCGCGCATCGGCGACAGGTCGGACTCCGGACGCGACGGGTACAGCTCGAAAAGCTTGGTGGCCACGGACAAACCCAGCACGGCGTCGCCGACGAACTCTAAGCGCTCGTTGTTGGGCAGGTGCCCGTGCTCGTTGGCGAAGGAGCGGTGGGTCAGCGCAAGCTTCAGGCTATCGCGCTCGATGTCCACGCCGAGGTGCGCAATGAGCGGGGCGTGGTCGACGGCGTCAAACGCCTGCTCCCACAGCTCGTCCGCGTTGCCCTTGTTCTTCTTCGAGCGACTCACAGGAACTTCTCCAGGTCGGCCCAGCGCGGGTCGACCAGGTTGTTTTCCTCGCCCTCGACCGCGTCCGGGGCCGGCACGTCGGTGTCGCCCTCGCACTCCGGCTCGCAGGTGGGGTTGAACGGCCAGTTCATGCCGGCCTCGTCCACGAACGCCTGCTCTAGGTCCACGGTGCCGTCGACAACCTTGTGGATCTCGTCGCCGGAGCCCTGGTCCTCGTCTTCCTCACTGTCGCCGGTGATGAAGTCGTCGGAGGCGGAAAACACCTCGGAGATGCGCAGCGTCTCGGTCGGGGTGAGCTCCTTTAAGCAGCGCACGCACTGGCCTTCAAGCTGCGCGGTCGCGGTGGCATCCACCATCACGCCGGAGCCCAGCGGGATCAGCGTCGCCTCAACTTCAACCTCGCGCCCTGCCGGGATGGCAATCATCTCGGGGCCGATGCGCGACGGGGACGGGCCTGTCTGTGTCACCGTCTCTGGGGTGCCGTCGCCGCCGAGGACGTCGCTGACGTCGAATACGAAAGGATTGGTAGACATAACGGCAACAGACTACCCGTTAGTAGTCGTCGCGTCGGCCGCGAACCGCAGCACCAGCGGCGCCGGCGCCGCGGCGCAGCGCGGAGCGGTCGGAGGAGACGGTCTGCAGCACGTTTCGCAGCCCCTCCTCAAACTCGGCGAGCTTGGAATCGACGTAGTCGTCGCACTCCGAGCGCAGGCGGTTGGACTCTGCGGTCGCCTCATCCACCAGGCGGTGCGCCTCCTCGTCGGCGCGGCGCATGACCTCGGACTCGGAAATCAGGCGCTCCTGCTCCGCCAGGCCCTTATCTACGGTGCGCTGGTACTCCGCGTTGCCGGACTCGACGATGTTGTCGGCCTCACGCTGCGCGTTGTTCACGGTCATCTCGGCCACGTTCTGCGCCTGGGTGACCATCATGTTGGACTCTTCCTCCGCGTCGGTGACCAGGTTGGTCGCGCGCGCCTGCGCGTCGGAGAGCATCGACTCGGACTCGGAGTGCGCGTCGGAGACGATGCGGCGGGCATCCTCCTCCGCGTCGCCGACGAGCATGTCGGCGCGGTCCTGCGCCCCGCGCAGGATCTCGTCCTGCTTGTCCAGCACGTCCTGCGCGTCGTCCAAGTCGACGGGCAGGGCGTTGCGGAGGTCGTCGAGAAGCCCAAGCATCTCGTTGCGGGGAACCATGCAATTGGAGGTCATGGGCACGCCGTAGGCCTGCTCCAGGGTCTGAACTAGCTCATCCAGGGCTTCAAAAACGCGGTACATGGTGCCTAAGCGTACCCGCTGGAGCGCTAAATCACGCCCTGGGCGAGCATCGCGTCGGCAACCTTTTTAAAACCGGCGATATTTGCGCCGATGACGTAGTCGCCTGCGTGGTCGTATTCCTCTGCGGTGTCCTTGGCCACCGTGAAGATGTTGGACATGATCTGGTGCAGGCGGTCATCCGTGTAGTCGAAGGACCAGGAGTCGCGCGAGGCGTTCTGCTGCATCTCCAGCGCGGAGGTGGCCACGCCGCCGGCGTTGGCGGCCTTGCCCGGGCCGAAGCAGACGCCGCGCTCGCGGAATACCTCCACCGCTTCGGCGGTGGACGGCATGTTCGCGCCCTCCGCGACGTAACGCACGCCGTTGTCAACGAGGGTACGCGCGTGGTCGCCGTTGAGCTCGTTCTGCGTCGCACACGGCAGCGCTACGTCCGCCTTCAGGTCCCAGATGGAGCCGTCGCTGTGGAAGGTCGCGCCCGTGGCCTCCTCCACGTACTCGGACACGCGCCCGCGGCGCTTCTCCTTGATCTCCTGGACGAGCTCGATGTCCACGCCGTTCGGGGTTTCCACCCAGCCGGAGGAATCGGAGAAGCCGACCACGGTCGCGCCGAGCTCCTGCGCCTTCTTCATCGCGTAGATCGCCACATTGCCGGAGCCGGAGACGATCACCTTCGCGCCGTCGATGGAGTCACCGTTCGCCTTAATCATCTCGTTGGTGAAGTAGACGCTGCCGTAACCGGTGGCCTCCTTGCGCACCAGGGAGCCGCCCCAGGTCAGCCCCTTGCCGGTGAGCACGCCGGACTCGTGCTGGTCCACCAGGCGGCGGTACTGGCCGAACAGGTAGCCGATCTCGCGGGCGCCCACGCCGATGTCGCCGGCGGGCACGTCACGGTACTCGCCGATGTGGCGCCACAGTTCCGTCATGAAGGACTGGCAAAAGCGCATGATCTCCCCGTCGGAGCGGCCCTTCGGGTCAAAGTCGGAGCCGCCCTTGCCGCCGCCGATGGGCAGGCCGGTCAGGGAGTTTTTGAAGATCTGCTCGAAGCCGAGGAATTTGATGATGCCCAGGTTCACGCTCGGGTGGAAGCGCAGCCCGCCCTTGTACGGGCCGAGCGCGGAGTTGAACTGGACACGGAAGCCGCGGTTGACGCGCACATTGTTGTCGTCGTCCAGCCAGGGCACGCGGAAGATGATCTGGCGCTCCGGCTCGCAGAGGCGCTCGATCAGGCCGTAGTCCGCGTAGTGCGGGTCCTTGCCCAGCACGATCTTCAGCGAATCCAGCACTTCGGCAACCGCCTGGTGGAACTCCGGCTCGCCCGCGTTGCGCTCCAGCAGCTTCTGGTAGTAGCCGGCAACTTCTTGGTCAATCGCGCTCATTGGGCGTGGCCTCCGATATCTATAGCTATGCAGAATTGTGTACCGGACAAACTTTACAACACCATTCGGCTGCGCGTTGCCGCCAGCTAAACTTTCCCCATGGTTTCTCCCCTCGACGCAGTTCCGTCGCCCAAAATCGTTGTCGCGCCGGACTCCTTCAAATCCACCGCAACCGCCGCCGAGGCCGCCGAATGGCTCGCCGAAGGCGTGCGCTCCGTCATCCGCGACGCGCAGATCGTGCTCACCCCCATGGCCGACGGCGGTGAAGGCACCTCGTCGTTGTTCGAGGGCGAGCGCATTTGCTTGCCGACGACTACCGCGGCCGGCCGCCTCACCGAAGCGGAGTACACCTTCCACGCCCCGAACAAGACCGCCTACATCGACGTCGCCGCGGCCTCCGGCCTGCCCGCGGTGGACGAGCCGGTGCCGCTGACTGGCGACACGTACGGCACCGGCGTGCTCATCGCGGACGCCGAGACCCGCGGCGCCGAGCGCATCGTGCTGGGGCTCGGCGGCACCGCCACCGTCGACGGCGGCACCGGCATCCTCGTCGCCCTAGGCGTCAACCCCCTGGACCAGGCCGGCTACCAGCTCAAACCCGGCGGCGGCGCACTGGAGCAGCTGGCAAACTTCGACACCGCGAAGGTCAATGTGCCCGCCGGTGCGGTGGAGTGGGTGCTGTTGACCGACACCACCGCGCCCGCCACCGGGCCCGAGGGCGCGGCGCACGTGTTCGGCCCGCAGAAGGGCGCAACGGAAGAAGACATCGAGGTGCTCGACCAGGGCCTGGCGCGTCTGTGCGAGGTCGCGGACGTGGACCCGTCCACTCCGAGCCTGGGCGCTGCGGGAGGCGTGGGCATCGGCATCACGTGGCTGTCCACCATGCTCCACGGGGACGCCTCCCACGTGCACATCCTGCCCGGCGCGCGCGTGGTGGCGGATTCCAACGGGTTGGCGGAGCAGGTCGAGGGCGCGGCCCTGGTGATCACCGGTGAGGGCCGCTTTGACGGGCAGACCGGCACCGGCAAGGTCGCCTCCGTCGTCGGCGAGCTGGCCCGCGGGGCCGGCGCGGCGTTCGCGGTGGCCGCAGGAAGCTTCGACGAGCAGCCGGAGGAGGGCACCATCGCGGTCACGCTGGCGGAGTCCGACAACGTGCGCGAGCAGCTCACCCAGGCCGGCGCAGAGATTGCCGTGGCCTACCTCAACACTTCCACGGTCCAGGGGTAGATCGAGGCCGCCTCGAAGCGGTCCTGGTCCTCCAACATCACTGGGTCGTTCGGCAGGTCCACCTTCGGGGTGAGGATGCGCGACAGGCCCATGGCCAGGCGGTTGAGGCTGTCCGCACCCTCGGGCGTGATGCTGTAGCGGAACACCTCGGCGTCCGCGGGATCTTCGCCCCGGTCCCGCTCGTAGGTTTCGGCCAGCTGGGCGCGCACGGAGTCGTCGATTAGCACTTGCTCCATCTCCACCGTGCCCGCGGTGAGCATCCCCCGGTTCACGAGGATGTCGAGTGCGCGCTGAAATACCTGCTTGACCTCGCCGGCGACGGTCGGCGGGACGAGGACGTCGAATTGGATCACAGACATGCGTGTAAGGCTAACCGGTATGGTTGCGTGCATGTCCAACCCCGCCGTGAACCCAGCTCACTCCTACCACGTTGCGCTGCGGACCATGGCGGACGGGACGCTCAAGCAGGTCAATCCCTTCTCCGGCACGGAGGTGTGGACGGTGCCGGGGCGCGGCAACAGGCCCCTGGCCGCAGCTGGCGCCCCGCCGGAGCCCTTGATGCCCGGCGCGCACACGGACACCTGCAATTTCTGCGAAGCGCGCAAGCTGCGCACCCCGCCGGAGAAGTCGCGGCTGGTCGCCGACGGCGAGGGGTTTGCCATCCTGCGCGACACCATGCCCGACGAGTTGGACAACACGGTCGCGGAGTTTCGGCGGGTGCCCAACCTGTTCGAGATTGTCAGCTACGACTACTGGCAGAAGAACTACGGATACGAGATGCCCACGGCGCGCCGCGTCCACATGGAGCGCTACCTGGCGGATCCCGCCGGGCGCGAGCATGTGCTGGCAACCGTGCGCACCCGCCTGGCCGCGGCGGGACAGGACCCGGACAGGCCCGACGAAGAGCTGCTTGAGCTCGCCCCGGCGTACTTCGGCGGTGGGCACGACGTGATCATCGGCCGGCGCCACTACCAGGACGGTGCTACGCGCACCAACCAGCTCGCCGGCTCCGGTTCGCTGACCCCGGAGGAGCACTACCGCTTCATCGCGTTCACCGTGGATTCGCTGCGCGACTTGGTGGAGCAGCACACCTACGCCCGCTACGTGGTGGTGTTCCAAAACTGGCTCTCGCCCGCCGGCGCGTCGTTCGAGCACCTGCACAAGCAGCTGGTGGCCATCGACGAGCGCGGCGTCAACGCCGAAACCGAGACGGCGAAGCTGCGCCAGAATTTGAATCTGTACAACGACTGGGGCGTCAACCACGCGTTCTACCAAAACCTGGTGATCGCGGAGAACGACCACGCCATCCTCACCGCCGGCGTGGGCCACCGCTACCCCACCATGACGGTGTACTCGAAGTCGCGCGCCAGCGAGCCGTGGGAGCACACGGACGAAGAGGTCCGAGCGGTCTCCGACCTGTTGCACGCGGCGCACGCCGCCACCGGCGGGCAGGTGGCCACCAACGAGGAGTGGCACTACCGCCCTGTGGACCTGGACGTGCCCATGCCGTGGCGCATCAACCTGAAATGGCGCATCTCCACCCTCGCCGGCTTCGAGGGCGGCACGCAGATTTACGTGAACACGCTCTCGCCGTTTGACATGCGCGACCGCGCCACCGCGGCACTTCGCACATTGCGTAGCGACGGCCACGTGTCTGCGTCGTTGCGCATCGCCGAGGAATGCACCCCGGCGCCCAACCTATTGCGTTATAACCCAAATTTGGAGAGATGAATTTTGAGTAGTATTTCCGAGATTTTGCGCTCCTACTCCGTGGACGAGGTGTGGCAGCGCCGCCTCTACGAGCTGCTGCACGCCAACCCGGAGCTGTCCTTGCAGGAGGAGGAGACCTACAGCCGCCTGATGATGGAGCTTTCGCGCTTCGACTGCGAAGTCATCGCCCCGATCGGCAAGTTCGGCATCTGCGCCGTCTTCGAAAACGGCGAGGGCCCGACCGTGATGCACCGCGCGGACTTCGACGGCCTGCCGGTGACCGAGCAGACCGGCGCGCCGTACGCCTCCCACAAGGTGGCCAAGACCGCCGACGGGCAGACCGTGGGCACCATGCACGCCTGCGGACACGACATCCACACCACCGCGCTTTTGAGCATGTGCGACTTTATGGACAACACCCGCGAGCACTGGTCCGGCACGTTTATCGCCCTGTTCCAGCCCGGCGAGGAGATTGGCGCCGGCGCCCAGGACATGGCCGACGGCGGCCTGACCGAGAAGGTGCCCGCCCCCGACGTGGTCTTCGGCCAGCACGTCATGCCGGGCCGCGCCGGCGAAGTGATGTCCAAGCCGGGCCCGCAGTTTGCGGCCTGCGACTCCATCCGCATCAAGATCCCGGGCCGCGCTGCCCACGGTTCAATGCCGCACAACGCCATCGACCCCACCTACACCGCGGCGATGATCATCGCCCGCCTCCAGGCGGTCGTTGGCCGCGAGGTGGACCCGGCGGACTTCGCCGTGGTCACCGTGGCCAGCATGCACGCCGGCACCACCAACAACATCATCCCGGGCGAGGCCGAACTGGTGCTCAACTGCCGCTTCTACTCCGACCGGGTCAAGGCAAAGGTGTACTCCGCCATCAAGCGCGTGGTCCACGCCGAGGTGCTGGCCTCCGGCTCGCTGGACCAGGCCATGATCTCCTTTTTCGCCCACGGCGAGCTTTTGGACAACGACGAGGAAGTCTTCGCTCGCGTGCGCGAGCAGTTCGACGGCGTCTTCGGCGACGCCTCCGTCACCGCCGACCCGAAGACCGTCTCGGAGGACTTCCCCGTCATCGGCCAGGCCTACGGCGCGCCGTACTTCTTCTGGCTTGTCGGCTGCACGCCCCACGACGTGTGGGACAAGGCCGTGGAGGAAGACCGCGTCGGCGAGGACGTGCCGGTCAACCACATGTCCACCTTCCTGCCGGAGTACGAGCCCACCATCGACGCCTCCACCCGCGCAGGACTGACCGCGGCGCTGACCTACCTAGCTAAGTAGCTCACCTGCACGTCTGCGACCACGCCGGTACGCTCGGGGCACATGACTGCCACCACGCCACCACCATTCGAGCAGACCGTCGAGGGCCACGTCCGCAGCTTCTCCGGCCGCGCGCCGCAGGACTCCACGGTGAAGAAGTTCTGGACGGGCCTTTCGGCCGCCACCGTCGAGCAGATCGCCGACAACTGGGCGAAAACCCGCAACACCTACAAGACCACCCGCCGTGCCTCGTACTTTTCTGCGGAATTCCTGGAAGGTCGGGCGTTGCTGAATAACCTGACCAACCTTGGGCTCGTCGATAAGGCGAAGGCTATCGCCGAGGAGAACGGCTTCGAGCTTTCGGACGTTTTGGAGGCCGAGCACGACGCCGCCCTCGGCAACGGCGGCCTGGGGCGCCTGGCCGCCTGCTTCCTCGATTCCGCCGCCGAGCAGGACTTCCCGCTGACCGGCTACGGCCTGCTCTACCGCTACGGGCTGTTCCGCCAGGAGTTCGAGGACGGCTTCCAGCGCGAGCACCCGGACGCGTGGAAGGAATCGTTCTACCCCTTCATCATCCGCCGCGGCTCCGAGCAGCGCATTGTGAAGTTCGACGACATGCACGTGCGCGCCATCCCCTACGACATGCCGATCACCGGCTACGGCACCGACAACGTGGGCACGCTGCGCCTGTGGGACGCCTCCCCGATCGCCGAGTTCGACTACGACGCGTTCAACTCCCAGCGCTTCGCCGACGCGATCCTGGAGCGCGAGGCCGTCCACGACATCACGCGCGTGCTCTACCCCAACGACTCCACCTACGCCGGTAAGCTGCTGCGCGTACGCCAGCAGTACTTCTTCTGCTCCGCATCGCTGCAGGAGCTTATCGACGACTACCGCGCCGCCCACGGCGACGACCTGAGCGACTTCCACAAGTACAACTCAATCCAGCTCAACGACACCCACCCGGTGCTGGGCATCCCGGAGCTGATGCGACTGCTCATGGACGAGCACGGCCTCGGCTGGGACGAAGCCTGGGAGGTGACCACCCACACGTTCGCCTACACCAACCACACGGTGCTGCAGGAGGCGCTGGAGACGTGGGAGGAATCCATCTTCAAGCAGCTGTTCTGGCGCATTTGGGAGATCGTGGAAGAGATCGACCGCCGCTACCGCCTGGACATGGAAGACCGCGGCGTGGACGCGGACACGGCGCACCACTACTCCCCGGTGCACGACGGTCGCGTGCACATGGCGTGGATCGCCTGCTACGCCTCCTACTCCGTCAATGGCGTGGCGGCGCTGCACACCGAGATCATCAAACGCGACACCCTCGGCTTCTGGCACG
>ERZ1031176.55-NODE-55-length-21496-cov-7.598433_pt1 | contig 21496 bp, 19 predicted proteins | sample MGYA00518586_ERZ1031176 | MGnify/ENA primary metagenome ERZ1031176 (study PRJEB33718, sample SAMN03159775) | human skin metagenome | collected 2014-05-20 | study: EMG produced TPA metagenomics assembly of the PRJNA266117 data set (Human skin bacterial metagenome and... | reverse complement strand
GTAATGGACTCGCCGTCGGAAAGCTTGAGCGCCTCGGATGCGATCGCGTCATCGCCCAAGACCTGGCCGGTGGGCAGCGTGGTGCCGGACGGGAGGCCCAAGACCGCGACGGAATCTTCCGTGCCGTCCGCACGCGTCATCAGGGTCTGGCCGGTGCCCAACGGGGTGGTTCCCTCATCGGCGTGGGCGATGCGGGAAGTGGTGTAGGACTGGTCATCCGCGCCGTCGAAAGTCACGGCAGCGGGGTCGAGGGCTTCGAGCGCAGAGGTGTTCTGCTTGCCCAGGCCGGCAGTAAGGCCGGTGAGCATGACCACGAGGAAGGTCACTAGTGCGACCACGCCCGCGATCAGGCCGAAGCGCCCTTTGGCATTCAGCAAATCTCTCAGTGCAACAAACATGATTCAATTCTCATGTTTTTGCAGGTCATCCCACATCAGGAGAGAGGGCGATTTATCAATCAACCGATCGGTTGATTGGGCGTACACCCATGGGTGGTCCGATACGGTGAATAACTGTGAGAACCACCAGCCATATCCTTGCTTTCCTGCGCGTGAGCCTTCATGTGCTCGTCGTGCTGCTGCTCCTTGTCGGGTTGCTCAGCATCAATGATTCACGCGTGCCTGCGCTCACGGTGTGCTTGGCAGTCGCGTTTTCGGCGCTCTACCTGGCCGGAACTGTGTTGCATCACCGCGGTAAATCGATTCCACGCTCCGCTAGTTGGGCGTGGCTCGGGGTCGTCTCTGCCTTCTGGGTTGCATTGGTGTGGTCTTCCCCGACGTTCGCGTGGCTGGAGTTCCCGCTGGTGATGATCGCGTGCTACCTGTTGCCGGCGCCTCTGGGAATCACCGCGTCGCTGGCCGCGGGCGCATTCACGGTGTCGGTGATGGCACCGGAATCGGGCATTGCTGGGATCATCGGGCCGACGATCGGCACGCTGGTCGCGATCGTGGCCAGCTTCGCTTATCAGGCACTTCACGCAGAGGCCGAGCATTACAAGCACATCGCTGCCCGGCTGGAAGCTACGCAGATGGAATTGGCGGAAAGCCAGTACCAGGCGGGCGCGCTGCAGGAACGCACACGTTTGGCGCGCGAGGTGCACGACACCATGGCGCAAGGCTTGAGCAGCATCGTGCTCTTCGGCCGAGTGGCGCATGGGCATGTCGCGTCCAAGGAACCGGTGAGGCTGGACAAGGCGGAGGAGATCTTGGGCACAATCGTGGATACTGCCAGCGAGAACCTGGCGGAAGCACGGCGTTTTGTCTCCGCGAACTCGCCTGAATCGGCCCCGTTGGGGGAGCGGCTTGGGGCGGTCGCGGCGTCGGCACGCAGCAGGCAACGCGCGATTGATGCGCCGTTTGAACTCACGCTCATCGCTGACGATGCGGATGCGATCACGGGCACGGCCGCTGATGTGGTTGAACGTGTCGTGCGTGAGGGCGTGAGCAATATTGTGCGTCATTCGCAGGCGCGCAAGGCGGTGGTCACTGTGGAAAAACTCGGTAATGTCGCCACGGTGGACGTCTTCGACGACGGCTTGGGCGTCAAGCGCCCTGAGGGCCACGGGCTGACTGGCCTGCGCGCGCGGCTCGCGGAAGTCGGTGGCACGCTCGAACTTGAAACCTCGCCGCGCGGCACAGTGCTCGCGGCACGAATCCCTCTGGAGGACTGATGGTCCGCATCATGCTTATCGACGACCACCCCGTCGTCCGCGCCGGCCTGCGCGCCGTACTGGAAAGCGATGGTCAGATCGAGGTCGTCGCACAAGGGTCTGATGGCACCGCGATTGAAGAACTGCCCGCGGACGTGGATGTGGTGGTGACTGATATCCAGATGCCTACCGTCACCGGTATTGAGGTCGCTCAAAAACTGCAGGCTGCTGGTGGCCCGCCAGTACTGATCTTGACTACCTATGACACGCAGGCCGATGTCGTCGGTGCGATGGAAGCGGGTGCTTTGGGTTATGTTCTCAAGGACGCGCCGGAGGAGGATCTTCGTGCTGCGGTGCTTGCCGCTGCGAAGGGCGAGCGCACCTTGTCACCACAGGTGGCGAATGTGCTCGCCGAGCGTCTCACCAGGCCTGATGTGGCATTGAGCGCCCGAGAGATCCAGATCCTGGAAGCTTTGGCAACGGGTGCATCGAACCGCGATATCGCAGCCAAACTATTCATCTCCGCTGCAACAGTGAAGACGCACTTGGTGCACATTTACAGCAAGCTCGGCGTGGATAACCGCACCGCGGCAATCACTGTGGCGCGGGAGAAGCGCATCATCTAATAGCTAAGTCGCTACCGTGGGACCCATGGGTTATGCGTATACAGCTGATCAGATCCGTGCGGCCGAGAAGCCTCTTTTGGATGCGCAGGCTGTCCCGGATGAGTTGATGAAGTCGGCTGCCCACGCTGTTTTTGAGGCAGCCGAGGCGATGCTGACCTGGCCTGATCCTTTGGCATTCATGCGCCAGAACCCCAAGACGCTGCTACTTGTTGGCAAGGGTGGCAATGGTGGTGATGCGCTGTATGCCGGTGCGGAGCTCGCCCTGGCTGGTCACCCTGTGGATGCGTGGCTGGCGTGGGGGAGTGCGCATGAGCCGGCACTGGAGACATTCCGCAATGCTGGGGGCACCGTGCTCAAGGCGGCACCAGAAGATCTGCGCGACTACCGCTTCGCTATTGACGGGCTGACTGGCCTGGGGGGTGCAGGCAGTCTCGACGAACAAACGGGCCAGGTCATTGCTGGTCTCGCCGATTGGTATGCGCACGTGCTCGCCGTCGATGTCCCGTCTGGAATCGCGGCTGATACCGGCGAGAAAGGCGAGTTTCACGTCATCGCCGATGCAACGGTCACCTTCGGTGGTTGGCGTCTTGCCCACGGCCTCGCCCCAGAGTGCGGGATCCAGTTGCTCGCGGACTCGCACTTGGCCAGCGGCGAATCCATCAGCGAGAACCTTTCGCCTCTCAATGCCGCCGCGTTACTCTCTCGCGCCGTGAATGATGCCCATGACTGGCCAGACAGCCTCGAGCGACTGACCCGGACCAATGTTCCTGGCCTGGAACCGCGCTTTCACGATGACAAGTACAGTGGTGGTGTTGTGGGGATTCGTGCTGGTAGTGACACATATCCCGGCGCGGCGATCCTGTGCACCACAGGCGCTGTTCACGCGACCCCGTCGATGGTCCGCTACTCCGGCCCCCAAGCGCTTGAGGTCGTGCGGGCGCACCCCGAGGCAGTAGTCACTGAAAAACTCGAAGACACTGGCCGCGTACAAGCGTGGGTTTTCGGCCCGGGTGTGGGCACCGGCAGCACAGCGAGCAGCGAGCTCGCTTATTTGCTCGGCCGTGAGGAGCCTTTGCTTATCGACGCCGACGGCATCACCCTTCTCTCCCTCGACCCCGAGCTACGCGAGCTCTTGCGTACTCGCTCTGCACAGACCATGCTCACCCCGCACGATGGTGAATTCGCGCGCCTCCGTGATGCCGCGGGACTGGAAACCACTGATCGTCTTGCTGAAACCCGTGCCTTGGCCGAAGCACTCAACTGCATGATCCTGCGCAAGGGACGCAGCACCATCATGGTTAATCCACGCGAAGATTCTCATGACTCGATCGTGGATGCCGGGACTTCGTGGGCAGCGACCCCTGGCTCAGGTGATGTGCTCGCCGGAATCACAGGCGCTCACCTGGCTATGACCGCTGCTCGCTGGGGAAATAATGCCTTCCTGAGTGATACTCAGCCCGTTGTCATTCACGCTGTCGCCAGTGCACTCGCCGCACAGACCGAATATGGACCAGGCCCCACTCATGCGAGCGCAATCTCCCGTGCAGTGCCCGCCGCAACGGCGAAGTTGAATACCTTTAGCGGTCTGCCGGCAGCTTCCACACAACGGTAAGCAGAGCGAATGCGCCGATCACGCCGGGGCCGACAACCACCAAGTACCAGGGCCACCGGCCAAAGAGCTGCAGCGGCGACCAGCCACGCGGGTGATCGGCCACGAACATGTAATTGCCGCCGGTGCGCTTATTCATCGCCGATGCGAATGCCGCCCACGCCAAGGTCACGCCCGTGACCATGCGGAAATCTTTCCAACTCGGCCGGTACCCCAACCCGAAGGTGAGCACCACAGGCACAACACTGGCTGCGATATGGAAGTACCAGTAGGCGATCTCCTGCAGCTTCCTGTTGTCCTGCACGAATGCCATGTCAGGGAAGAAGATCGCCATCGGGTTGAGGAACAGCCCCCAGTAGTAACTGATCGCAGTCGCTGTGGGATTGCCCGTGCCCAGTGCCAGGGGAGTGATCACGCGCAAAGCATCGGTGATGTGGAAGGGCGCTGTCTCATCCCACACCAGTCGCTTCGGGTTGAGCACCCACACGAAATAGGCAAATGTGATGATCCCCATGATCGCCCCGGCCACCATGCGCGAAGCCTTGACCACCGAACCCGGCAACTGCTTCACCGCGACGACAAGAATCCCGCACAACATGATGAAGAAGACCATGAGCGCCAAGTGCTTCTGGTCGTACTGCGTGATCGTGGGGTACGTCTTGCCCGTGTGCTTCGAAGTCCACGGGGCGGGTTGGTAGGCCATTTCATCTCCATGCTGCCGAGAATCTTCTAATGTTTTACCACTTGCGCTAAACGCTCGAAGCAGAAACTAATTCGCCTCTTCCATTTCGCGTGAGCGGAAGAAGAGGCTTAGCGTGGACTCGTGGTTACTCAAGCATCAGCATCGGCAGCTAAACCGCCGTTTCCGTATCTTCCGCTGTCGGCGATGGGTTTCGCGGCTTTCGTGTACGTCACCTTTGAGATGTTCGCCGTTGGCCTGATCACTCCAATGTCTCAGGACTTGGGTGTGAGTGAGGGCCAAGTGGGACTTCTCATGACGGTCTACGCCTCCATTGTCGCTGTGGTGACCATTCCGCTGATGGAGGTGACCAGACGCCTGGACCGAAAACCGGTGTTCATGGCCACCCTTGTCTTCCTGCTCGGTGGCATTGTCTTGCAGGCCACCGCGACGAGCTATTGGGTACTGGTGATCGGCCGTGTCTGCGCGGCTCTCACGCACGGGCTGTTCTGGTCGTTGGTGAACCCGATGGCTGCACGTCTGGCTCCTTCCGGCATGACCGGCAAGGCAGTCGCAGTGGTCTCCCTGGGATCGACGATGGCATTGGTGATCGGTTCCCCCTTGACCACACTGCTTGGCGGGGCGTTCGGCTGGCGTAATGCCACGTGGATTCTTGGTGCCTTTGTGGCTTTGTCTTTCGTTTTGCTGTTCTACCTGCTGCCCTCGATGCCAGCTATCCCGCCGGCGGGCAAGAAGCAGGGGGAGCAGAAGCGTTCTGCACTTCCTGCATTGGTTGTGTACCTCGCTCTGGTCATCACCGCATTGTTCTGCAGCTACACCTACCTCGGCCTGTTCATTCAGCACACCGCCGGTATGTCCTTTGTGGCTATCGGTCTTGCCGCCTACGGCATCTTCGGCATCGTCGGCGTGCTCTCCGCTGGCCGGCGCGTGGATCGCCGAATGATCCGCATGAATGTCGTTGGCGCCGGCTTGATCGTGTTGGCGGGCCTCACCGGCGCAGTCGCCCTCACCGCGACCAGCGGATCCTATGTTCTGGGCTTCATTCTCGCCGTCCTCGTCGTGGCCTTCCTCGGTCTCGCCGGTGGTGGACTTCCTACCGTGGCCACCACGGTCTTCCTGTTCGCCGGTAATGCGAACCAGAATCGTGCTTCTTCGATCTACGTGGTCACCTTCCAGGTGGGTATCGCTAGTGGCTCGGCGATCGGCGCTATTCCTGTCGACGCTGGCTTCTTCCCCGGCACCCTCCTCATCACTGCTGTGCTCGGTGCGCTTGCCGCTGCGGAATTGAGCTTCCGCGCGCGCCCCTTGCTGCGCTAGCTCATGTAGCCTTTGGCTCATGACCACCCCGCATGAACGTCGCCCCGGTGCTGCAGACGTGGATGTCCGCCCTCTGCCGTTGAACACCCCGATCGGCCCAGGTGCGTGGCACTCAGTGGGCAGCCGTCCGGAGCCTGGTAACACTGCGATCACGTGGGAGCTCACCGATAGTCAGCATCCCGGTCGTCTGTTTTTTGGCGCGAAGAACACCGAGCGACGCAGTGTGCTGCTCGGCATCTCGGGGGAGCGAACGGAGCACTTCGATGCATTTTCGCCGGAGCCGTTCACGCTCACTGGCTTCAACGGCGTGGAGGCCGGCGATGCTCGTGTGTTCGCTGGCTCCATCTTTGGCCAGTCGTCCCCGGTCGATTTTCCGGGCTCCGTCATTGCCGCAGAATTGCGGATCAAACCACACGAGGAATTCGTTTTTGTGATTGATTCTTCACTCGCGCATGCGGTACTTTCGGTCGATCAGGAGCTATTTCTCGAGGATATTTCGTTGCAGCCTGAGACCATGGGATATGTCAATGAAGGCGTGAGAACGCTTCATATTATCAATCCTGGGGATAACCCAGCATTGGCGCTGGTGCTCGGGGCGCCGTCGATAAGCGAGGTGTGAGGCAACGTCCACTGAAGTGGACATCGTGGACGACTTTCAACCCGCACGTGGATTGAACCCGCCGTAAGGTGAAAGCATGATCCTCACGCTGCTGATGTCCCTCGAGGGATCACGCCCCGAAATCTCGCGGCTGGTCAACATCGAAGATGACGTGACCCTTGGCGAATTCGCGCCCGTCATCGACGCCTCTTTCGGGTTTTCCGGCACCGCTTCCCACCTATACATGGGCACCCTTGGGGATGAGCCTGTCTTATTCTCTCCAACACCGAGTGAAGGCGAGTGCGATGAAGCCGAGGTGATGCTCGGCGACATCGACACGATGACGTATGTCTACGACCCAGCCGCGAATTGGAATATCCGCCTTGAGCTGCTCGGCGTCAGTGACCTCGATTCACCATCGCCCATGCTTATCGACGCACAGGGCCCCGACGTCCTCGAAGCCTGCGGTGGCCCAGAGCTCATGACGGCGTTTCATGGCGAAGCCCGTCGCCTCGCCGCGGGCCTCGACCCAGACATGAAGGTCTCGCCACTACTACTCAGCTTCATGCCCGTGATGAGCCCGGAGCGCCTCATCCAACGCCTGACCACCGCCGATCACACCACCGTCGCTGAGCGCATCGCATTCACAGCTGAGAATCTCTTGTTGGACAACGCCGACGAACTTATCGACGATCCTCGCGCCCCCGAACTCTCCCAAGAATTCGACTCCTTCATGGAAACCAGGCCTGACCTGCAGCAAATCCTGTCGCTCGACCCGAATCCGGAGCGCAATCCCACCTTGATCGCAGCGATCAGCGAGTTCTTTTCCGACCGTGCGCCAGAATTCATGGAGGAAAACCTCTACCCATTCACACGCGTGGTCACGAATATCCGCGCATTCTTGTACCACTGCGCCGAGCCCATCCGACTGACTTCACGTGGAACGTTGCGCGCAGCCGATGTACGCACACTTGCCGACGCGATGGGCCTCAACGTCGCCCCCGGCAACCACCGCGAAGAAGCGGTGCCGTCGCTCAGCGCGCTGCGTTCCTTCCTGCAATTCGCCGGCCTGATCATCAAAGAGGACGGCCAGCTCACCGCAACGGAAAAAAGCCTTGACCTCGCCGCCAACCCAGATGGTCTGCTGTACACATTTGAAACAGAGTTCTACCGCTACTTCGCGGTGAAACAGAACGAAAGCGCCGAACAGATCCTTTCCTGGGCAGCCAGCGCCACCGGACTTTCCGGCCCCGCCGCCTTTCCCAATGCCCCGAAAGACCCAGCCTTGGCCGTAAATCTGTTGACCGGTCTCGGCATTCTCGATCCCACCTCAACTCCTTCAGCCCCATTCCTCACCGAACCGGGCAGGGGAGTGCTCACTGTGATGCTGGACCTGGATACCTAGCCAACCACGACGAGGTAGAGCCCCAGACCACCCAACACAGTCATCCCCAGTGTGATGGCTCCGACACCGAAGACATTTGCGTCCACCTGTTCTCTGCTCAGGCCTTGCGCTTCAACCCGGTACGACGCCCGATTGCGCGCGATGATCGCCGCAGACAGTAATGCCAGCAGGCCCATTGCCCCGAACACCAGTGCCGAGTAGTTCGCTGACCAGCGCAGCAGCGTCAACGAGCACACCATCATCGCCAGCGCGGTCCGCGTCCACGACAATGCCGTTCGCTCTGGTTGCAAACCAGCATCAGCGACCGGGATCGGGGTTCTTCTCATCTCACACCGCCTTTAGAAAAGAGCGATGAGAACAATAATGCTGGCCACCCCGATGCCCAGGCCCAGCAACGGAACAATGCCCGGCGCGGGAAGCGGTTTGCCGTGGCGCAAAGAGCGCTCGATGCGCATCCAACGGAAAGCAGAACCCAATGCAATAGCCATTCCCGCGATGATCAGAACTATCGAGGCAGTCTGCCGCAGTCCAGCGTCCAGCCCCTGCATGGCAAAGGCCTCCAATGCGATACCACCAGCTAGAAAAGCTAGCGCCGTACGCGTCCAAGCCAGAAACGTACGCTCATTCGCCAGCGTGAATCGTGGATCTGGTTCCTCACCGTCGGGGAAAACGGCGCGGGTGAACACATCACGTTCATCTCGCTGCCGTTGATCAATCCCACTCATACTTAGACAGTGTAGGTCTCCCGATTAGTTGGGGGCATGGACTTTATCTTCAGCGCGACCATAGTCCTTGCTGAAACCGAAGGCTTGGTGAGCGACCTGCGAATGCGTGGCCGAATTATTCACCGACGCGATGTACTGCGGAACGGCACCTTCGAAGCGTTCGGTACTCGGAGTTCCGCCGTAGGGGTTGGTGTACCACCGGGTCGGTCCACCTTCGTTGGTCAGAACCGTGCCAGCAACGTAGACGTCTCGTTTGGCGCCATCGAAAGCTGAGTCCAGGTCATACTGTCCAGTTCCAGGTGCAACTTTATAACCCGGAATGGAGAATGTCCCGTTGCTGTTGCTCGCGAAAGTTGTGGGCATGACCTTGCCCAGATTGCTATCCCAAACCCTGGACGGGTTACGCACACCGAAGAATGGCGAGTACTCGGCAAGAGCGGAATCGTCGCCACCAATACGGGTGTTGCCCTCCCACCGCTCGTAGGGAGCCCAAACATCCTTATGGTTTTCCAGACAACGGGAAGTAGGGATCAACCTGCGTCCTTTGGAAGCCACGGGCAAATTGGAACCAGTAGTCTTAATGACTTCCTCTGAGCAGTTCTCGGTGAACTCATTCGAAGATCCATAGAGGTCAAAAGCAGAAATGACTGCTTCCGTATTGTCTGAGCACTTCACCGCGTAGATCATCTCGTGGGCATTGTTACGCGTTGCGTCGGCGGAGTGCGAACCCTGGTGCATCTTGATCAGGTAGTCGCACCGAACCGGTTCACCTGTGGCATCGCGAACATACCCCTGTGCGCGATCTTGATTGACGAGTTTCACGTCGTTAAGCACATAAAACTTGTGCCCGTAATGATCCTCGTGGCGGTGCGCAAGCGATCCGTCCGTCGCTTTCGCGTATGTCTCTGATTGGTGGGAGACGTAGCCGAATGGAATGCCATCCACTGTTACGCCGGGCTCAGCCATCTCATTGAGCTTTTCGATGGTCCACTCGTAGATGTTCGATTTCGTCGGTTCGTCCCCGTGCTCGTGTCCGAAAGAGCACTGCTCACCATTAGTACGTGTAAGCACCGGTGGATGCCACCCATCGTATTTGCGACCATCAGGGCCAGTCACCATGAATTGCTCATGTTCCTGTTCAGTGCAAGTGTCGAGATCGTTCGGCGACCAACCCGTCTTGGCGTGCTGATCTGCATTCGTGCCTGATGTGTGATGGGCATGCGGATCATTCGCTTGATCAGCTTGCTGAGCATTGACCACAACGGACCCTACGCCCAGCGCCACACAGGCAGCGAGAGTCGCCATGCAGGTAGAAGTTTTCGTGATTTTCATTGTCTTCCTTCCAGATAGACCGTCAATAATTTGCTTCATGACGGCCTACTTCCGGCCAAACAGCCTCTTGTAAATCTGCGCAAACGCCGCGTTAGATTGTTGTGGGAACAGGGCGAACAGAGCGCCAATTACGCTGGCACCGCCGAGGAACACACCAAGGATTCCTCCAACAACGGCAGCTACTGTTGCGCCCTTAGATTCATCGGATGAACCGCTCGAACCGCTGGAGGCTGTATTTCCGCTCTGGCCATCCTGGCTATCCTTGCCGTCCTTGCCATCCTTGCCGTCCTTGCCCACATCGCCCTTCTCGCCAGTGGCCTTCACTCCGGTGTCCTTGCCGCCAACCCACCAGTTGCCGTTGTCACCGATGATCGGGCTGTCACCTTGATCTCCAGCGGGACCACGGAGGAACTCCCAGAAATCATCGAGCGTTTTGTTTTCGTTTCCCGGCAGCTCAGCCCAAAGGTCGAATGCTGATTTGCCCTTTTCACCCTGCTGCCCCTGAGCATGCACCCCAGTGTCTTTGCCGTTCACCCACCAGTTGCCGTTGTCGCCGACAACTGGGATGACGGGTAGGTCCGGGTTAGTGCGCTGTGGAGGCATCGTGGCCAAAGTGACCGTGGAGTGTAGCCCCTTGTTACGTCCGGACGATGGAGCGTCTCCACCGAAGGCGATATCAGGATTCCCATCGCCGTTCATATCGCCTGGCGCAGAAACTGCGCGCCCAATTCTTTCGCCTGCCTCCCCGTAGATCACAGAGTGCTGCGATGCGGGCAGTGATCCCAAATCAATTACGCCAGATGGCTTTTCCATGACTGCTGTCGAAGAGACCAGATGAACTTGGCCCGCCTGGTCTTCACCGTTCTTTCCTGTAGCTGAAAACGCACCGAGCACTAATGTAGAGGCCTGGTTAGATGCCGCTACCTGGGGCTTAGCTACCGCAACGCTATAGCCCAATCCCGTCGCATCGACTGGAGCCATCAAGACGACCCCTCGGTTTTCACCGTTTTCGTCAAAAGCGCCTCGGTTCGAGCTGTTTCCGAAGTCAGTTGTGACGTCCGCGGAGGATTTCCCTCCCCACAACACGACAGCAGCGCCGGACAAGCGGAGAGAATCCGCGCCGATTACGACATCGTCGTAACCATCTCCGTTCAAGTCACCGGCAGCTGCAACCGACATCCCCAGTCGGTCCTTGCCCTCCAATGGACCACTGACAACGAAGCCACGTTCGCCCAATGGCTGACTTAAATCAACATCTTGCGGTTTGTCCTGGCCGAACAAGACCCACACGAGTCCGTTTGCTGAATCCTTCGAAGCCTCGGACTTCCCTGCATAAGACGTGACCGCGAAGTCATCCTTCCCGTCACCATTAATATCGCCGACGTTAACGAACTGCTGGATCGCGTTATTGCCCGGTTTTACTGTCATCAACAACCGGGATGAATCTGCAGCTGCGTCGTACGTCGCGATGTCGTCAGATCCGCTGAATACTTCGATACGCGGGTTTGCCTTTGCTGCGTACGTCGTTACCGCGATATCGTTTCGACCATCGCCGTCTAAGTCTCCTACAGCATTCACAAAATTCGAGAATCGCGACCCCTGGGCACCTTTCATGAAGTAACCCTTGTCGCCGAAAAACTCTGTTGACGTTGTATCCAAATCTTCGTCGCCGAACACGACGGTGGCAGTACTGGCTTGGAAGTCATTCATGACGATGTCGTCGAATCCGTTGCCGTTGGTGTCACCGAGGCACGCGGCAGAAAAGCCGATCGAGCTGTTCGATCGTGAATCGTTCTCAATACGAACGACGCCGACATCCTCATCGTCGATCGGTTGAGGTTTCTCAGCAGCTGCTTTGAAGTTTTCCCAGGTCACGCCGTAACCCGCGCCGATCTTCTTGCCGTTTCGCACCCAATTCCAGTCGGTGACGAACACTTCTGGAGTTTCATCTCCGAGCATGTTGCACCCCGTTTGAGACATGGTTGCTCCGAGAAAATTTCCCGGCGCCCCGTACAAGGTGTACGTCTCGAGCGGCTCTAAAGAAGCGTTCGACTGCGCCCCTGCCGGGGCAGCCACGGTTGCCAGTGACAGAGCTGTCAAGCTGGCGATCGCACGCGTGAACGCACGATTTCTCTTATTCATTTAGCATTCCCTTACCTAACTTAGGTTATCCTGGCCTAACGATCATAAGTAGGAGAGAATTAGGTAACAAGAGGATAATAAGTGATTTAGATCACTGTAAATCGAGGAAACCCAAGGTTGGGCACCAATCACTCTTGGCATAGGCTGCGAATAAAGGTTCCACCCTGCTGACAAGAGCCCCTGAAGGCTTTTCGCCCCGTGCGATAGGCGGGGTGGTCGCTTTTATTCCGGACGTTTCCAGTAGGTTGGCGAAATCAGTTGGGGATCAGTCAGCGCAGCCCCCGGAGATTTAGGTTTCTCAACCTAGTTACTCATTCACTTTGGGGTCTTACCCAACAAGCACGAGCGCAATGAACGCAACAGTGGCAACAGCGGCGAGTCCAGCCCACAGTGAGTGAAACCGCGGACCGCAGAGCTTTGCAAGTACAGCACCGATGAATGCGCCGAGGGTGTTCAGCACCAGGTCGTCGATGTCGCTGTAGCCGAGTCCGAAGAGGAATTGCCAGGTCTCAACGATCAAACTGAAACCAGCGCCGACCAGTGCGGTTGCCAGTAGGGGACGGGGACCGGGGCGGTAGAGGATGTACACGAGCATTCCCAGGGGAATGAACAGCAGAGTGTTCCCGCCGTACTCGTATACCGGCTTGAGCCAGGAAGTGGCGTTCGTCAACGTGTCGAAGGGGACGAGCTGGAGGCTCCGTCGCATTTGCTTGGCGGGGTCCCACAAATCCCCGATGGTGTAGAACGCCCGGAGCATGGTCAGCGCCACCACCACGCCGGAGTACCCCATGAGGGCACCGATCGTGGCGGCGCGCTGTGCTCCGCTTTGACGCACTACTTGACCACCAAGTTGACCATGCGGCCCGGCACCACGATGGTCTTCACCACATTCTTGCCTTCGGTGAGGCTGGTAATGCGGTCGTCGGCAAGCGCGATCTTCTCGATCTCATCCTTGGATGCCTCAGTCGGAACGTCAACACGTGCGCGAACCTTGCCGTTGATCTGGACGGGGATTTCCACCGTGTCGTCGACAAGCAAGCTCTCGTCGAAGGTCGGGAACGCCTCGAACGTGATAGTGCCTTCGTGGCCGAGTCGTGCCCACAGTTCTTCGGCGATGTGTGGTGCGACGGGGGAGACCATCTGCACGAGTGGTTCCACTGTTTCACGTGAAACATTGCCGGTCTTCTCGCGCGACTTGGTCAGGTAGTTGACGAACTCGATGAGCTTGGCCACGACGGTGTTGTCGCGCAGGTGCTCGTAGTCTTCGCGCACGCCAGCGATGGTGCGGTGAAGCTGCTTTGCGTCCTCCTCGCTCATCGGCTCATCGCTGACAGTGACCTCGCCGGTCTCCTCGTCGATGACCAAACGCCACAGGCGCTGGAGGAAGCGGTGGGAGCCGACAACGTCCTTGGTTGCCCATGGACGAGAGGTGTCCAGCGGACCCATCGACATCTCATAAACGCGCAGCGTATCGGCACCGAAATCGCGTGCAATGTCATCCGGGGCAACGGCATTCTTCAGGGACTTGCCCATCTTGCCGTATTCCTGGTTGACCTCTTCGCCGTTGTAGTAGAACTTGCCGTCCTTCTCTTCAACCTCAGCGGCCGGGACGTACACACCACGGGAATCGGTGTAGGCATACGCCTGAATGTAGCCCTGGTTGTACAGGCGGCGGTACGGCTCCTTCGAGCTGACATGTCCCAGGTCAAAGAGCACCTTATGCCAGAAACGTGCGTACAGCAGGTGCAGCACCGCGTGCTCAACACCACCGACGTAGAGGTCCACGCCACCCGGATCATTCGCGCCGTGCTTGTCCGGCTGCGGGCCGGTCCAGTAGCGCTCATTTTCCAGGTCACAGAACTTGTCCGCATTCGTCGGATCGATGTAGCGCAGCTGGTACCAGGAGGAACCTGCCCACTGCGGCATGACGTTGGTATCGCGGGTGTACTGCTTCTCACCGTCGCCGAGATCCAGCGTCACGTTCACCCACTCGGTGGCCTTCGCCAGAGGGGGAGAGGGCTCTGAGTCCGCATCGTCCGGGTCGAAGGACACCGGGTTGTAGTCCTCCACATCCGGCAGTTCGACCGGAAGCATGGATTCGGGCAGCGCGTGCGCCACACCGTTCTCGTCGTACACGATCGGGAAAGGCTCGCCCCAGTAGCGCTGACGGGCGAACAGCCAGTCACGCAGCTTGTACTGAATACGCTCCTCACCAGCACCTTCTCCGACCAACCAGGCAATGGTCTTCTCAATGCCCTCGTCCTTGCCCAAACCATTGATGTCCAGGCCACGGTCGTTCGCGGAGTTGATGTGCGGGCCGTCCTCAGTGAAGGCCTCTTCTTCGACGTTGCCTCCGTCGAGCACCGGCACGATCGGCAGACCAAAAACAGTGGCGAATTCGTAGTCACGCTCATCGTGCGCAGGCACCGCCATGATTGCACCTGTTCCGTAACCAGTCAGAACATAGTCTGCGATGAAGACAGGAACCTGCTCGCCGTTGACCGGGTTCACCGCGTAGGAGCCCAGGAAAACGCCCGTCTTTTCCTTATTCTCCTGACGCTCCACGTCAGACTTCGCCACGATCGCGCGCTTATAAGCCGCCACAGCGTCTTTCGGCGTTGCTTCGCCATAGGTCCACCGCTTATCGACGTCCCCTGCGTACGTCTCTGCCACCAATTCATCCACGAGCTCATGCTCCGGCGCGAGAACCATGTAGGTGGCACCGAAGAGGGTGTCGGGGCGGGTGGTAAAGACGTCGATCGGACCGGCTTCAGACTGGAACGAGACCTCCGCACCACGGGAACGCCCAATCCAGTTGCGCTGCATTGCCTTGACCTTGTCGGGCCAGTCGAGCAACTCCAAGTCGTCCAGCAGCCTGTCCGAGTATGCAGTGATACGCATCATCCACTGGCGCAGTCGCTTACGGAAGACCGGGTAATTACCGCGCTCCGAGCGGCCATCAGCAGTGACCTCCTCGTTTGCGAGGACCGTGCCCAGGCCCGGGCACCAGTTGACCATGGAGTCAGACAGGTAGACGAGACGGAATTCGTCGATAGCCTTCTGCTTCTCCGTTGCATCAAGATCGGCGTATACCCGACCGTCCTTGGTGGTGCGGGTGCCGGCCTCAAGCTCGCTGACAAGCTCCGCAATCGGGCGTGCCTTCTGCTGCTCTTCATCGAACCATGCGTTGAAAATCTGCAGGAAGATCCACTGCGTCCACTTATAAAACTCCGGGTCAGTCGTGGCCACTGAACGGCGACGGTCGTGGCCCAGGCCCAATGCGCCCAGCTGACGCGTCATGTTCTCAATATTCGCCATCGTGGTCGTGCGCGGGTGCGTACCCGTCTGGATGGCGTACTGCTCGGCAGGCAGACCAAATGCGTCGTAACCGAGTGTGTGCAGCACGTTCTTGCCCAGCATGCGGTTGTAGCGCGCGAAGACATCCGTAGCGATGTAGCCCAGCGGGTGACCCACGTGCAGGCCCGCACCGGAGGGGTAGGGGAACATGTCCTGGACATTGAGCTTGTCGGCTGGCAGCTCACCTTCACCAGTGGCTAGATCGCCCACCGGATTCGGGGCATTGAATGTGCCGTTGTCGATCCAGTACTTCTGCCACTTCTGCTCAATCTCATTGGCAATACCTGCCGTATAGCGGTACGCCGGTCCAGTCGCGTTAGTCATGGTTAGCCAGTGTAATAGGTGGCCTGACCATTGGCTGCAGGGCCATTTATCTAAATGCCCTCCGCGAGTTATTTACATCACTATGATGTGCACCACAGTTATTTGTTACTTGTACAAAACTAAGTAACGGAGTTGGTAATGCAAAAACCGAAACGCAGAAGAAAATCAGCGGTACTCGGCCTTTTGACCTGCATAAGTCTAATAATTGCGAGTTGCGCAAGCCCGTCTGAAGATCCAAATTCAGTTCGCCTGGCAGATAGCTACTCGCCGAAGCACCCGTTCTCTGTACATGGAACCGCGGTGTTCATGGAGACGATGGAGCAGGAGGGGCTGGACTTCCAGTACTTCCCGGCGGGCCAGATGGGAAATGCCCGTGACCTCGCCAATATGGTCCGTACGGGAGTAGTCGATGTGGCCCCAGCGAGTGCTGCATATCTGGAAGATCAGTTTCCGCTGACCAGTGTGTCTGATCTGCCCGGCATGACCAATGATGCCTGCGTTGCGGCTCGCTCCCTGATGAAACTGCTCCAACCTGGCGGAGTGCTCTATGAGGAGGAATACGGCCCACGCGGGATGCGTCCGCTTTGGGTCAATATTGTTCCAAATTACGAGATCATGACTACGGATAAAGAGATCCGTGTTCCAGCAGATGTCGACGGACTGCTCCTGCGTTCCTCCGGCGGTTCGCTGGACGTGACTACAACGCAGCTCAGCGCCGCGGCAGTGAGTATGCCCGCCAGCGATATCTACGAAGCTCTGACTCGTAAGACCGTCGATGGTCTGACGTTCTCCCTTTTGAGTGCCGCATCGTATGACCTCGGCACGGTGGCGAAGCACAGTACTGAGGGTCTGAATCTGGGTGCCGTCGGCATTCCCTTCGTGATCTCTGAGGACAAATGGCAGCAATTCAGCCCTGAACTGCAAGAAAAGCTCCTCGCTGCGGGTAACGAGACGAATGAGTCTCTGTGCCACAACGTTGAGAATTCTCACGATCAATTCAAGACGACTCTTGAGGATGGCGGGATGACTTTCCACCCGCTGACTAAGGAGGAAACCGCGCAGTGGGATTTACTGCTGACCGATATCAAGTCCAATTGGGCGACTGCTCTCGATGAAGCAGGCAAGCCTGGCTCGAAGGTGCTCGCTGCCTACGAGGAAGAAATCGCTAAACAGGAAGGAGCTCTGTGATGACTACAGCGACCACCCGGAGCCACCCGCCGATCGTTCGTGGCATCCGCAGAGCCATCGTCCGCGCTTCTATCTGGATCGCGTCCATCTGTACGGCGATCACAGCCCTTGTCATGACCCTTGAGGCCGGCTTGCGCTACATTTCAGGCCATCCGCTCGGTTGGAATATCTCGCTAATCGAGTCCTTCTTGCTCCCCGCAATTGTCTTCCTCGGCCTTCCCTGGGCCTACCACGAAGGCGCACACGTGCGAGCAGAGCTTGTCTATGACCGTCTGGGCCCGCGCCTCCAGAAATTCTGTCGCGGCCTGTCCGACACCGTCATGGTCATCGCGTCCATCTTCCTTATTTCCGCCGGTGTCGCCGCCGCAACCTATTTCTTCCAGATCGGGGCAATACCTCCGCCACTCTCTTCAGCGGTTCCAATCCCCACCTGGGTCACATACAGCCTCATGCCTTTGGGCGTTGCGGCTTCGCTCGTTGTGGCGCTTATCGACGTCATCTTCGGTGTTGATCCCGACAGCGGTCCTCACGTGGACCGCGTTGCTGTCCCGGCCGATTCGAATGAGGTGATCTAGTCGTGTTGGCATTAATGATCACTCTGCTCCTGTTGGCGCTCATTCTCCTGCGTGTGCCAATCACGTTCGCGATCATCTTCAGTGGTCTCGTTGGTCTGGTCATTCATGGGGGATGGGAACTCACCTTCGGCGCGATCCAAACGCTGCCACAGTCCGCTATCTCGAAGAACGCACTCGCCGCGATTCCACTGTTCATCTTGATGGCACAGTTCGTGCTGAAGAGTGGCTATCTCAAAGATCTTTTCGACGCCGCCCAGGTCATGATTGGTCGCGTCCGTGGCGGCACTGCCTTCGCGGCAATCGGTGCCGGTGCGATTTTCGCCAGTGTCTCCGGTTCGTCCACCGCGTCGGCAGCAACACTGGCGCATACCTCAGCACGCCAGCTGATCGACCAAGGTTATAGCCCCCGTCTGGCCTCCGGTGCGGTGGCTGCGGCGGGCACGCTCGCAGCCATGATTCCACCGAGCGTGCTGCTGGTGTTCTATGCCATCACAGCTGATCAGCCCGTTGGCCAAACGCTGGTTGCCGGCTTTGTGCCTGGTGCACTCGTCGCAGTGACACTGTGTCTTTCCGTTGTGGTGACCATGCTTGTGCAGAAGAAGTCGGTTCCACCTGGCGTGCAAAGCACGTTTGCCGAGAAATTGAAGGCGGGCCTGCATGTCTTGCCGTTGTTCTTTCTCTTCGTCCTCGTGATTGGACTGGTCTTCTTCGGCATCACCACGGCAACGGAGGCTGCCGGTGTTGGCGCTGTTGGCGCGTTCCTTCTCATGGGGCTGCGCAAGCAGATCACCTGGAAGAATGTCTCGGACTCCTTCAAAGAGGCGCTGTCCTCAACGGTGATGATCCTGTCGATCATTTTCGCCGCGCACGTGTTCAGCCACTTCATCGTGGAGACACAAACGACGAATAAGATCGTCCAGGCACTTTCAGACCTGCCGGTGGCACCGCTCGTGATCGTCGGTTTGATCGCTCTCGGCTACCTGATCCTCGGCTTCTTCATGGACCAGATGGCCATCATCGCGCTCACTGTTCCCGTCACGCTGCCTGTGGTGACCGCATTGGGCTTCGATCCGATCTGGTTCGGCGTTGTGGTCATCCTGATGGCAGAAATCGGCCTGATCACTCCACCGCTCGGCCTCAACGTTTTTGTGGTCGCCCGGTCTGTCCGCCTCAAGGTCGAGACAGTGTTCGTCGGTGCAGTTCCATTCGCCATCGCGATTTTCCTCATCGCGCTTCTGCTCTTCTTTGTGCCGGGCATCGTGATGTTCCTGCCGAACTTCATGGCTAAAACCTAACGCGATGTTTCACGTGAAACACGTGGGCTAGCCTTGCACCCACTCGACGATCTCATCGAGGCGATCGAGATCAACACGGTCAATTCCTTCACCGAAGGTATCGATCAGCATCTGCTCGTTCACCGACGGTTCGTCCTTCTCCTTCAACTTGTCGATGCGGGACTCGAGGATGGCGTGGTGCTCGGGCTCGAGTTCGGAGTAATTGATGCGGCCGGGAAGGTACACGCGCTTCACCTGGTCGGCCAAGTCGCCGAGAATATTGCCCGCCTGGTCGAGTTCCGCATTCACGCCATCGAGTGCCATGCCGACTGCTACGAGGCACACCTTGTGCTTTTCGACGACCTCCGGCCCCAACTCATTCAAGAACTTAGCCCCGCGGATGAAGGATCCGTGGACGGGGGAGAAGACGATGATGGGGCCTTCGTCGATAAGCGAGGCGCTCTCTTGATTGATCTCCTTGGCCTCGACTCCGAGACGATTAGCGAGCGCTTCCGCGTATTGCTTGGTGGAACCGTACAGGGTGGCGTAGAAGATTTGTGTCATGGTTTCCACGCTAGCGACAAATAGGTGGCACCACTATGTGTGATTGGCCACCCATTCGACGATCTCGTCGAGGCGACTGAGGTCGACACGATCGATATCTTTGCCATAGGTGTCAATCATCATTTGCTCATTTGCGCTCTTGCCCGGCTTCATCTTCAGCATCGTGATCAGGCCTTTCATGATCCCGCGGTGTTTTGAGCTCAGCTCGGAATAGTTGAGGCGCCCAGGCAAGTAGACACGTTTCACGTGGTCAGTGAGTCCGCCGAGCAGCTCACGCGCGGGGTCCTGCTCCACGACGACCTCATCGAGAGTCATGCCGACAGTAGCCAGGCACACTTTGTGCTTTTCGACGATCCCCGCACCGACCTGCTTTAGAAATTTCACTCCCGGATGGGAAGGGCCGTGGATGGGGGAGAGGACGATGATGGGGCCGGCATCAATAAGCGTCGCGCTGTCGTTGCCGATCTCGTGGGCTTCAGTGCCCAACCGTGTGGCGAGTGCGTCGGCGTATTGCTTGGTGGAACCGTAGTGCGTGGCATAGAAGACGGTTGTCATGCCTTCATACTACGGCTGGGTTTAGAAGGACGAAGAGCTTCCTGCAGCGGAGAACCCAGACGAGGCAACACCCGGGGACGTGCTGCTGCTCGAGGTGTGTGCTTCGTGTGCCTCGACATTGCTAGTGTGCCAGTCGTTCATGACCACGAAGGGGACATAGCCGTAATAGGTGTAGCTGTTGTCGTAGATGGCAGGCTTGCGCAGGGGCTCGTATTCCTTGACGTCGGAGAATTCACGGCGCTTCACTTCGTCGAGAAGCAGGCGGTAATCGCCGAGGACGCGGACGAAGTCGTCCACGAAGCTGGGCGATGCCGGATTCGCGTCGAGCTGATTGATGCGGTCTTCCAACAGGGCCAAGTCGCGGCTGAGTTCCTTGTCTTTGACTTGGTGCTTAGCTTCAATGACGTCCTTGCGGATATCGGTGAGAGCTGCGCGGCGAGTGCCGGGGTCGCCCTGCTCGATGTCGAAGAGGCGGTTGATATTGTCCTCCGCATTCGAGACATGCTCGACGGATTCCGCCGCTTTGCGGAGTTTCTTGTGGTTGCGTAGCGCGGCCTTGTCATCGTCGATCTGAATGTCGCCAATACCGCCAGCGCCGCTGACTGTGTCGTGGTAGCCAAAGAAGGTGTCGCGGACTTCATTCCATTGCTTGCGCAGCTCCGCGTCGGCGAAGGAAGACGACACGGAATTGGCGCGGATATCAATCTGGTCGAGGCGGCCAGCAAGCGTTGCGTATTCCGTGGTGATCGAGCGGTAGTCCTCGCGGGCTTGCTGGATCTTCTTGCGTCGACTGCTGGAGATGCCGATCACGGTGGCGCTACCAGCGGTGCCCAGGCCGAGACCACCGAAGCCAAGTTCCAGCATGGCGCCAGTGCGGTCGTCTTTCGCTTCGCTGATCCGGTAGTCCGCTGCTGCCTGGGTGTCCATGGCCACGCGCGCAGATGCGAAGAGACCCGCTGGGATATTGCTATCACGGACGCCGGGCTTCATGGCATCCAGAACTTCCTCGTCACGCTGGCCGTAATCGACCTGCAGTTGGTTCGCCACATCATCGCCGTAATACCCGAATGCTTGGCGCGGATCGAGACCAACGCCGATGATCATCGTGCCGTCGGCAAAGCGATTGTCCTCGTTGTCCGCGTTGCCGATCATCTCGGGGTAGTTATCGCGCACGTATTCCTGAACGGTATCAAGCACATTCTCATGGTTGGTGGCAAAGACCATGTAGTGGAGGTCCGTCACCACAGCGGGAGTATCGAGGCGCTGTGCGTCCTTGAGCATGCGGGCCTCGTCTTCGGGGGAGAGGACATCATCGGGATCGTCGATGGTCACTTCCGCGGCAGCACCTTGCTCGACCACGACTTGATCGGGCTCGGGAATATCCGTGATGGCGTAACCAGTAGCAGCCCCGCCTGCTGCGAGCGCCGCTGTGACTCCGATTCCGGCAAGGAGCTGCTTTGAGTTCATGCGGACATTTTAACGCCGACCACGACCACAGTCCGGGCACAAGAAAAACAGTCCATGTTTCACGTGAAACATGGACTGTTTTTCTTGTGC
>ERZ1031176.51-NODE-51-length-22471-cov-56.788812_pt1 | contig 22471 bp, 11 predicted proteins | sample MGYA00518586_ERZ1031176 | MGnify/ENA primary metagenome ERZ1031176 (study PRJEB33718, sample SAMN03159775) | human skin metagenome | collected 2014-05-20 | study: EMG produced TPA metagenomics assembly of the PRJNA266117 data set (Human skin bacterial metagenome... | reverse complement strand
ACAGGTCAATCCGTGAAAATCCGCGATTCCGGACACACTTTTTGACCCTTAACCCTGATTAGGGGTTAAGTGTCAAAATGTGTGTCTGGCTCGGCGTGTCGTGGGGTGGGTGCGTTGTTGGAAGAATGAGTTCGTACGGGTGATTGATTGCTTAGTGGCTAACACCGCTTGTCCGATTTTTCGGGCAGCGCCAAAGTGAAAGCGGCATCAGAGTTAAAGATATCCCTTTACTAGAAGCAAATTATGTTTAAACTATACGGCGTCAGCTGTCGGCAAGCTGTCAACTTACTTGACTCAAAATGCGAGAGGGTTTAAGCAAAAATGAATGCGCAGGATAGTTCAGATGCCCGCGGGGTGCTAGGGTCAGCACGCGGGGTGCTAGGGTCAGCAGGTGTAACTCGCCGTGGAATTGCGATTGCTTCGGCAGTGTCGCTTGCCCTTTCGTCTTCACTTGCGGTACTGGCGCCAGATCAGTTTGCCTCTGCACAGCAGGAGATCAGGGTTAGCGAAAACGAACACGGCGGAAACGTTTCTACCGGTGTAACGGGCGGCAAGCTATACCTTAACGCGCAGCCAGCGCGCTCGCGGTCTGGGTCTCGAATAACCATAGAACTCGACCCAGGGTTGGACGACCAGGTTCCGACAGGAGTGTCGTGGCAGGTTAAGCTTGCGGGTCAGGAAATCCCAGTCACTAACTTTACGGTCTCGGGACGCTTTCTCGTAATCGACTTGGCGGAAGAAATCACGGCCCATTCTGGCGATAACTTACAGGTCATCAGCGTAGGAGAGCTACCAAAAGATTGGGACAAACCGCGTAGGCCAGGGACCTACTATCTAGGTGATGCCGTCGGCCCCGCCGACCCCCTCTTCACGGACGAGAACAGAAACCTCTGCATCGTAGAGCGTAAAGTCGAAGGCAAGACGGTCAAGGGAACCACGACCTGGATTGCCGAGAGTTTCTACGCGCCTAGCGATACAGAGGCTGCAACCGGTCAGGGACCGCGCGACATCCGTCGCAACTACACCGTGTTGCAGTACCGGGACGAAGCTACCCAGACGTTCCAGCCTGTAAACGGTGGCAACGTCACTCCGTGGGTGTACAACGGTCTCGCCTATAACGCCGAGGATGGTTTCCTGTATGCGATCTCTCAGGACCGTCCCAAAAACGCAGGTGATCGTTCCGGCGTTAACGGTACCAATGACGAAAACTACAAGCCTGGCCGTTTGCTGAAGATCAGTCCGGTAGACGGCAGCGTCCAGAACTTGGGTGAAATCACTGTTCCTAACGGCGGATTTGAGCCTAACGAGCTGCAGTCGGGCTTCACTAACGGCACGTTTGATGTCAGTGGCAACTACATCTTCTCCAACAATTCGGCGTACGGCTCCGGCTATGTATACACCATCAGCTTCCAGGATGGAAAGCCCATTCTGCAGGCGACAAAGTCGGAATTTGCGAATAAGCAGCAAAGCGCCAACGACTGGGCACACTTCGGCTTCCAGAGTGACGGCGACAAGTGGAAGTACCTCTGGTCGATCAATTCCAAGGATGGAAAGCGCTACATCTACCGCACCGATTCCCAGACCGGTGAGGTCAGACAGTGGGATGTAACGAACCTTGCGACGCCTGCGGGCAACAGGCTCGAAGACGGTGTGTACGGCAACGCGTGGACGTACAACAACGGCAACCTGGGCTTCAGTGTCAACAACAAGGGCATCGCGTACCAGATCGCGATCGATGGTTTCGACACCGACAACCCGAAGTTCGCCCTTGTCTCCGCTGAGCGCGTTCCTACCTCGTACAACAATGATGCGACTTCCAACGCGCGCCTCGTCGCAAAACCAGAGTTCGAAAAGGCTGCAGTTGACCTCAGCGTCCGCAAGGAATTGGAGCTGGATCCGGCGACAGGCAAGGCCTTCTGGACCATCACCGTTAAGAATGAGTCAACGGACTGCACCTCCTCTGGATTCACGCTGCGTGACGTCATGTCCTCGGACACCCTGAAGGTCAATGATGTGGCACCGATGTCTGCTGGGTGGCTCGACCGCAGCCATGGAGACAACGGGTTTAACTGGACCCACGGCCCACTTGAAGCCGGCGGCGAGGCCAAACTGCGTATCGACTCTGACCTGGTTGAAGGTCAGAAGTGCGCCGTCAACAAGGTCTCCGTCATCGGTAATGAGCGTGACAGTGATGACACCAATAACACCGATCTTGCTGGCGACTGCGTTTCCAAGCTGACCATCAAGAAGTACATCAAGCAGGCCGAGGAGGGAGATAACCTCAAGGCCACACCAGAGGAGATCGTCAAAAACTACAAGGACGCGCAGGACGCTGAAGCTGCCGTAATTGTGGACAAGACCAAGCCGCTGCGTATTGCATATGTCGTTACCAACGAGGGTGGCACTCCGGTCTCGAACATCAGCATCACGGATGCTGCTTCTGGACACAACGCCGAGGCGTTTAACAAGGTCATCAACGACCGGATCAAGGCCGCGATCGATGAGCGCTACCCGGCACCGGAGGGCTTTAATCTCGCCCCGAATGCCAAGGGCGCTGTCGTAGTCACAGCGGATGCGCTTGACGCGGACGCGGCGTTCCACCGCGACTCTGCAATTGCACGCGGAGAATTCAACCCGAAGGAATTCCAGAACTACCCGAAGTTCGACGGTGGTATGGGCGAGGGAAGCTACGACCCGTTTGAGTTTGGAGGCCGCGATGAGAAACGCGAGGTCGTATCCAACGAGGATGAGGCCAATGCCGAGACCCCGTTGCAGATTCTGATTGAAAAGCGCATCAACGGCCGCAAGAAAGCCGTCGTTAAGTCTGGCGAAGACATGGAGATCTGGTACCGGGTGACAAACCCGAACGCCATCGCGCTTCACAACATTTCCCTGGTGGACGAAATCACCGAGGGCTCCGTGGATCAACAGGATCTTGCCGACAAGCTGAAGGAGGTCGTTGGTAACGAGGGTAAGTTCGACCTCGAGCCGGGCGAATCCAAGGAATTCAGCGTCAAGGTCACAGCAACTAATGACGTCCACGAAAACGTGGTGCGCCCGACCCTTCCTCCGACGACAGTCGACGGACCGCTTGTACCGGCTACGACCCAGGTCACCACGACTGAGCATGTTGTCCCGGGCACAACCGTTTCTCCGGCAGAGCAGCCACCGGTGACTGCGGAGGACACCACGTACCCCGCGACCACGATCCCCGGTGTGACAATTCCGGAAACCACGGTCGTTCAGACGATACCTGTCACAACGGTTTCGTCGCCGCGCCCTCAAACGGTCGAAATCACCTCGACCCCGTCCGCAACTGCTACCGCTACGCCGGTACGCCTTGACATCGTCAAGGACATCATCGGCAAGGACGGCGCGACGTACGCGGGTGACGCACCTGCAACGACCACCCCGGAAGGCGTTACGGGAGATACCACCGCACCTGCTCCGGTGGAACCGGGCAAGGACATGGTGATCGTTTACACTGTTACCAACAACGGCCAGATTGATCTGACCAACGTGTCTATCGCTGACCAGGTGCTCAGCGTCGAAGGCGATCAGGACGGTAACCGTAAGAGCGCACTACAGGATGAAATCAATGCGGCGCTCAAGACCGCTGGTGTGATCCCGACGCTGAAGGCGGGGGAATCGAAACCGGTGACGGTTACGGTGACGGCGCCTGAGGGTGCCCACGTCAACGAGGCCAAGGCGACCGCGCCGGGCGTGCCCCAGCCGGAAACGGTGATCCCTGGCACGACAATTACACCCGTTCCGGGGTCGCCGGTGACGATTCCGCCCACCACCGTGCCGGCGACTGTAGTAACCCCGAACACCCCGTCCAACCAGGCACGTTCCACCCCGACGACGTCGGTGAAACCGCCGGCGCCGGTGACATCGCAAGCTCCTGAGCCGAAGCTGTCGGTGAAGAAGTTCATCAACGGCCGCGACGAGCACGCGCTGGTGACTGCTGGCGAGGACATGGAGATCACCTACCGCGTCACCAATGAGGGCGCGGTACGTATCGAGGGTATCGGCCTGACCGATAAGGTCAAGGAGGACAACGCCGAGCTGCAGAATGCAATCACTGATCGGCTGCGCGATGTGAAGATTTCGCTAGACCCGGGCCAGTCTGAAGACGTGACGGTGAAGGTGAAGGCTCCGGCCGGCCGCCACGACGACACTGTAAATGTGACGGTGCCGCCGGTGACTATTCCGGCCACCACGATTCCGGGGACGACGAACCCGACTACCACGGAGCCGGAGACGGTGGTGCCGTCGACGGTGGTGACGGTGACCGCACCGCCGGATGATGCTGCGGCCGATTCCGTGAACCTGGATATTCTCAAGGACATCTTCAGCTTGGCGGATGAGAAGTGGCACGCTGCGGACAAAGCCGAGGATGCTGCGGTGGTGGACGCGAACGGCAAGATGCGTGTGCGTTACACGGTGACGAACACTGGTTCTGTGGCGCTTTCCGGCGTCGACATTGTGGATAATGTCACCCGCCTGGATGAGGGCGATAAGCAGGCGCTGACCAATGCGCTGAACGACGCGCTTAAGGCTGAGGGCCGCGGTTTCGACTTGAAGCGGGGTGAGAAGAAGGTCGTCGAGATTACTGTCGATGCACCGAAGGGTTACCACGTCAACGAGGCCATCGCGACGGCCCCGGCGGTCACCACGACCGAGACGTTCGAGCGCACGCTGCCTCCGACCACGGATGAGACCACGACCCGTACCGCCCCGGTGATTACTACCGTGACTGAGCCGGTCGAAGTCACTCCTCCGACGCCGACGAACATTGCTCAGGCGACCCCGACGACGTCGGATGTCCCGGCCCCGGTTGAGCCGCAGTTCGCGGTGGAGAAGCTGGGCAACCAGTCCGGTATCTCCCTGGAGCGCAACGAGGACGGCAAGTACGCGTACTCGGCGTCGTACACGGTGCGTGTGCGTAACACGGGCACGGTTGCTGGTACGCACGCGAAGGTGCAGGATGTGCCGGTGCGCGGTGTCGGCTTCGACATCAGCTCTGTCACCGTTGATGGTGCTGAGGTTGCCCCGAGCTCTGGTACGTACCTGATCAGCGATGGTGCTGAGCTTGGCGTGGGCGAGTACAAGGACTACGAGGTGCTCGTTGCAGGCACCCTGTCTGACAAAGCTGCAGATGCTTTGCCGGCCGCTGTCGGTCAGTGTGATGCTGTGACCTCGCAGAACCCGGGTGCTGGTTCCGGTCTGGTGAACACGGTGCAGATGGCGGGCGATTCCGATGGCCCGGACAACAACTTCGTGTGTGAGCCGGTTGAGCTGCGTCGTTTGAACGTGGAGAAGCGTATCGACGGTCGCGAGTCCGCCCCGGTCACCCCGGGTGAGCCGATGGAGATCTGGTACCGGGTGCGCAACACCGGCAATGTGACCCTGTCGGGTATCACGTTGGCGGACCGGATCACCGAGGACAATGACGAGCTGCAGCAGGAGATCGACGCTGCGATCGAAAAGGTTGGCGCGTTTGATCTTGCTCCGGGTGAGTTCAACGACGTGAAGTTCACCGTCACCGCGCCGGAGGGTGCGCACACCAACGAGGTCGAAGCCCAGGTGCCGGAGACGACGGTCCCGGGCACGACGCGTCCGGAGACGACGGTCCCGGGCACGACGAATGAGACCACCGCGGTGCCGCCGAGCACGATTCCGGGTACCACGGTGCCGGGTCGTTCGGTGCCGCCGACGACGGTGACGGCGACGGCGCACGCGAACTCGCCGAAGCTGGAGATCAAGAAGTACATCAACGGCTACGACGAGGGCACACAGGTTGCGCCGGGCGAGGACATGGAGATCCTCTACCGCGTGGCCAATACGGGCTCTGTGCGTATCGACGGCATCCGCCTCGACGACGAGGTCACCGAGGCCGCCGACGAGCAGGTGTCCAAGGCGCTGCAGCGCGACATCAACGCCGCGCTGAAGAACGAGGCGCCGTTCGCGCTGGAGCCGGGTGAGGTGCGCGAGGTGCGCATCACGGTGCCGGCGCCGGCTGGCGGTCACGTGAACGTCGCAAAGCCGATCGTTCCACCGGTGACCGTGCCGGGCACCACGATCCCGGGCACGACGAACCCGAACACCACGATCCCGGCCTCCACCGTGCCGTCGACCGTGGTCACCGTGACCACCCCGTCGGACGATGCCCGCTCGGATTCGCCGGCGCTGGACATCAAGAAGTACATCAACAACGTCGACGACGGCGACATCGTCAACCCGGGCGACGACATGGTGATCACCTACCGTGTCTTCAACAACGGCAACGTCGACGCCAAGGGTGTCACCATCGCCGATGAGGTCACTGAGGGCTCCAAGGCAACCAAGGCGGACCTGACCAAGCAGATCGAGGCCGAGCTGGCCAAGGTCAAGCCGATCGACATCCCGGCCGGCGAGTTCCGCGACGTGGAGATCACGGTCAAGGCGCCGGAAGGCGGCCACGTGAACGTCGCAAAGCCGAGCGTTCCGCCGGTGACTGTGCCTGCCACCACGATTCCGGGCACGACGAACCCGCGCACCACGATTCCGGAGACCACGGTCCCGGAGCGCGTGGTCACGCAGACGACCACCCCGTCCGACGATGCACGCTCCGATTCGCTGAAGCTGGAGATCCTCAAGGACATCTTCAGCCTGGAGGACAACGAGTGGCACGCCGCCGACACCGAGGACGACGCGGCGGTTGTGGACGCGAACGGCAAGATGCGCGTGCGCTACACGGTGACCAACACCGGTTCCGTCACGCTCAGCGGCATCGACATTGTCGATAACGTCACCCGCCTGGACGAGGGCGACCAGCAGGCGCTCACCGATGCGCTCAACGGCGCGCTCGAGGCTGAGGGCCGTGGCTTCACCCTGAAGCCGGGCGAGAAGAAGGTCGTCGAGATTACTGTCGACGCACCGAAGGGCTACCACGTCAACGAGGCCATCGCGACGGCCCCGGCGGTGCCCACCACCCAGACGCAGGTCTCCTCGGTGCCGGGTACCACCGACGCCACGACGACGGTTCCGGGCTCGCTGACCACCACCGTGGTCACCACCGAGAAGACGCCGAACGTGCCGACGAACACCGCGCAGGCAACGCCGACTACCTCGGCGACCACCCCGGTTCCGCCGCCGGTCACGACGACTGTGGCGCCTGAGCGGCCGCAGTTTGCCGTCGAGAAGCTTGGCGCCCGTGCGGGCAACGTTGCGCTGACCCGCAACGAGGAGGGCAGCTACGACTACTCCAACGAGTACGTCATCCGCGTGCGCAACTCCGGCCTGGTCGACGGCGAGCACGCCACCATCTGGGACGTGCCGCTGCGCGGCGCCGGCTTCACGGTCAACGAGGTGGCCGTAGACGGCAAGGCTGTGGAGGTCGAAAACGGCCGCTACAAGGTCGCCGGCGCCGCTGCGCTGAAGGCGGGCAAGTACAAGGACTTCCACGTCACCGTCACCGGCACGCTGGCTGAGGCCGCGGCGAACAACCTGCCGGAAGCTGTCGGCCAGTGCACCGCCGAGGGCGCGAACCCGGGTGCGGATTCCGGCCTGGTCAATGTGGCCAACATGAACGGCGACTCGGACGGCCCGGCCAACAACGTTGTCTGCACGCCGGTTGAGCTGCGCCGCCTGAACATTGAAAAGCGCATCAACGGCCGCGAGGACGCCTCCGTTACTCCGGGCGAAAAGATGGAGATCTGGTACCGCGTTACCAACACCGGCAACGTGGACCTGAACGACATCGTGCTCGCGGACCAGATCCGCGAGGACAACCAGGCGCTGCAGGACGAGATCAACGCGGAGCTGGCCGAGAAGGCCAAGCCGTTCAACCTCGCGCCGGGTGCCTTCCAGGACATCCGCATCGAGGTCACGGCGCCGGAGGGCGAGCACGTCAACGAGGCTCGCGCCGAGGTGCCGCCGGTGACCGTGCCGGAGACCACCCGTCCGGGCACCACGATCCCGGGCACGACCGGCCCGTCCACGTCGGTGCCGCCGGTAACCATCCCGGGCACGACACTGCCGGGCACCACTGAGCCGGGCACGACGGTGTCCACCACCGCGCGCGCGAACTCGCCGCTGCTTGAGGTGAAGAAGTTCATCAACGGCCGCGACGAGCACGCGCTGGTCACCGCCGGTGAGGACATGGACATCACCTACCGCGTGACCAACAAGGGCACCCTGCCTATCGACGGCATCCGCCTCACCGACGAGGTGCAGGAGGACAACGCCGAGCTGCAGCAGGCTATCGACGCCCAGCTGGGCAAGGTCGCCCCGTTCGCGCTCGAGCCGGGCGAGTCTATGGACGTGACCGTGACCGTGAAGGCCCCGGCCGGCCGCCACGACAACGTCGCGGGCGTGACCGTGCCGCCGGTGACCATCCCGGCCACCACGATCCCGGGCACCACGAACCCGCACACGACCGTGCCGGAGACCGTGGTTCCGTCGACAGTGGTGACCGTGACCGCGCCGCCGGATGACGCCTCCTCCGACTCCCCGCAGCTGGAGATCCTCAAGGAGATCAAGCGCGAGGACGAGGGCGACGACGCATGGCGCGACGCCGAGGATGCTGGCGACGCGCTGCCGATCGCCGAGGGCGAGCCGATGCAGCTGCGCTACACGGTGACCAACACCGGTTCGGTGGCGCTCGAGGGCGTGGATGTTGTGGACAACGTCACCCGCCTGGACGAGGGCGACGCCGACGAGTTCACCGCGCTGATCAACGCTGAGCTGGAGAAGGCAGGCCGCGGGCTTGCCCTCGAGCCGGGCGAATCCGTCGAGATCGTGATCACGGTGGCGGCGCCGGCCGGCTACCACGTCAACGAGGCGATCGCGACCGCGCCGCCGGTCACCGCCACGGAGACTGTGGTCAGCTCCGTCCCGGGCACGACCAATGAGACGACGACGGTTCCGGGCACCGTCACCACCGAAACCACGGTGGTGGAGCGCACCCCGAACACGCCGACGAACAAGGCACAGTCCACCCCGACCACGGGTGCGAAGCCGTGCGACTGCGAGGTCAAGACCACCACGATCATCCCGGCGCCGGTGACCACCACCGTGTCCGGCGAGGTCACCACAGTCACGCCGGATCCGGTCACCTCCGAGGTCACCATCACGGAGACTCCGGAGCCGGTCACCTCCGAGGTGACCACCACCGAGACCCCGGAGCCGGTCACCTCCGAGGTGACCACCACCGAGACCCCGGAGCCGGTCGTGACCACTGTGGAGAAGACGCACGAGCCGATCACGGTGACGCAGACGACCCCGGTGACCACGGTCCACACCGTGACCCCGGAGCCGCAGACCCTGGTCACCACGGTTGAGGGCCCGACGGTCACGGAGACTCCGCAGCCGCCGGCCCGCGTGGTTGTGATCGTGGACGAGGGCGGCAACGCCGTCACCACGGTCATGCCGACCCCGCGCCCGGGCCAGGAGCCTGGCGAGACCGAGACGGTGACCTACACCCTGCCGGCGACCACCGTCACCGAGGTGCCGACCACCATCACGACGGAAGAGAAGCCGGATAAGGACATCCTCGGCCGTTGTGTCGCCAACGCGGTGCGCTCGCCGATCCTGTACATGGTGCCGCTGCTGCTGGCGGGCCAGGTGCTGGGTGAGGTCGCTGGCCCGTACGTCAACGCGGTGAACGAGCAGTTCAACCGTCTGTCCGCGGAGATCCAGGACGAGATCCGCCGCAAGACGCCGAACTTCGGTTACGGCCGCCGCGGCCAGGAGAACGAGCAGGTCGCCGAGCTGCGCGCAAAGGCTGAGGCCGCCAACCGCATGCTGCAGGAGCTGGCAATGCGACCGGACGTGCAGCAGTACGGCCAGTGGGCAGCCATCGCCGCCGGCGTGGTTGTCGCGGGCTCCGTCCTCTACGACTGGTGCTCCAACGAGGCCGGCGAGGCGTTCACCGCCATCGGCCCGAAGAAGTCGACCTCCATCGATGAGGTGCGCGTGGGCGGTTCCTCCCTCGGGGGCGACCGCGTAACGACGGTCGTCCCGCCCGTCACCAACACCCCCGGCCGCGACGAAACCGCCGAGGACGCTGGCGACGTCGCAGGTGAGGCTGGCTCCGAGGCAGGCTCCGCTGACGGTTCCTCCGCGGGCTCCTCGGAGGGCAGCTCGAACTAGCACCCTTCTGAGCTAGGCGCGTACAACCCCGGCAGGCTGGACTATCCAGCCCGCCGGGGTTTTGCGCTGCACGCGGTAGAATCAACGACGAGCGGGTGACCTTCTTTCCGAAGTTCGCCCCGTTGCCGAGACGCTGTCGTCGCGAATACCAGCCCTAGGGCTGAAGCATCGTGCGGGAGCGTCTCACCTTTTAGCGACTCGACTGGTGGGCGTCGGAACATACCCCGAGCAACAAACCCCTAGTATGGCCCAAAATTGGCCATACTAGGGAGGGCTTACTAGGGGTTTGTGGAGATGGGGGCAGGGCAGGCAAAACCAGCCGCCGAAACCACACCCACCCACAACCAGCCACGCCCCGTTAGGGTGGTGGTGTGTTTAGGCAACGTGAGATCGTCGTAAAGCAAACGAAGGCCCTGGGCCGCGACACGTTCGCGATCGAGGACCCGGGCGGGGAGCTGCTGGGCACGGCCAGGCAGACGCTGAAGATGAGCGACCTGGTCAAGGCGTCGCGCGGGGTGGAGGTCTTCGACGCGGCCGGCGCGCACGTGCTGAGCATCGAGGACCCGGTGAACTTCATCCGCGACAAGTACGTCGTGCACCAGGTCAACCCGCCGCTGGAGCTCGCAAGGCTGACGCAGCGCTTCGCCTGGATCGGCGCGAAGTTCGACGTGCAGGTCGCGGGTTTCCCGGATGTGCAGATCCAGGGCCAGGCATTCCAGCTGAATTACACGCTGACCAGCCAGGGCCGCCCGCTCGCGACCGTGGATGCGGAGTATTCCGGCATGGGGCGGATGCTGATGGGCAAGTCCAGCTACCGCGTGCGCATCGAGCCCGGCCTGGACGAACGCCAGCACGCGGCGGTGATCGGCATCGCGTTGGCCATTGATATGCGTCGCGCGAAGATGCGCAGGAACTCGGGTTAGAGGGGCTTTTTGCTTTACGACGGACCTTTGCCACCGCAGCGGGGGTAAAAAACGGGGGTAGCAGGGTGTTCCGGATTGCTGAACAATCCGCGGATCTTTGAACAATCCAGGGGGTTTGCTACATTTCTGAGGGAAAACCCGGGGAAAATAAGAGCGTATGAGTTGTGTGTGCAATCCAAACATGCAGGTAGATGCGAAATTGCCGGGACTCATGCTGGAAAAAACCTTAACGTGCATAAAATGCATCACTGACGGATTGTTGAACCATCTGCGACCGCCCGGCGATTGATCGTTCAACAATGCGTCGGTAGCTCGGATTTCAAGGCCCGGATTGATGAACAATCAGCAGGCCAATCGTGGTGGAAACGTTGAACAATCCGGAAAGAATGTTCAACGATTTAGGGTATTTTTCAGCCTGGCGGCGAGCGGTTTACCTGCGCATATTCGGTGCATAAACTCGGGGATGTCACAAAGAGAAAAACGCACACCAAGGAGTCACCGAGATGCGAGCAGCATTCCGAAACACCATCGCCGCAGCGGTTGCCGCAGCCATCGCCATCTCCGGCGCCGACGTCGCACACGCCGCCCAAGAGATCGAGCTCGCACCGGTGCTGACCAACACCGCCACCCTCGTTGACTCCGACGGCGACGGCCTGCCCGACATCTGGGAAGAACAAGGCGTCGTCCTCGCCGACGGCACCGAGATCCCCCTGCCGGACTGGGGAGCAGACCCCAACCGCCCGGATGTCTTCCTCCAGCTGAACTGGATGGCCTCCGAATACGACACCCTCGGCTGCGACACGTCTGCTGCCCGCGAGTGCGCAAACGCCAACCGCACCTCTTACGCCCCGTCGACGCAGAGCCTGGGTGATTTAGTGGACCTGTTTGCCGACCACGGCATTAGCCTGCACATCGATGCCGGCGAGCACTACACCAACATCCCTAACTACTCCGACGTCCACGGCGGCGAGACGCTGGAGTACCGCGACTCGTACTTCGACCCGAGCAAGTTTGAGGCGTTCCAGCTCATTAACACCATCAACAACCTTGGGGATCGCGCCAACATCTTCCGCCCCGGCGTCCTGGGCGACCGGATGCGCGCCGGCTCCAACGCCACGGGCCTGTCGCTGGTGGGCGATAACTCCTTCTACGTGGCTAACCCGGGCGGCCGCGCCAACGACGAGCAGGTGCGCAACACCATCCTGCACGAGTTCGGCCACACCCTGGGTCTGCGCCACTGGGGCGCCGCCAAATACGTCGAGGACATCGCTGAAGGCTCCCCGATGCAGGCCGGCTACCACTCGGTGATGAACTACGACCGCCAGTTCGACTACTTCAACTACTCCGAAAAGCCGTACTTCGCCGACACCCCGGCGGGCAAGGTCCTCGTCCCCGCCGACTGGGACTCCCTGGTACTCGACAACCCGCGCATCGGTGCCTACGCCGAGTCCATCGGCGCCCGCGCAAAGGCTGAGGTCGAGGAGATCGAGCAGCCGGAAGAGATCGTCGAGGTTGAAAAGCCGGAGCCCGTCGAGGTCGCCGAAGAGCACCCCCTGACCGCGCTCGTGACGGCAGAAGAAATCCCCGCCCAGCCGGGTGAAGTCCCCTCCGAGCAGCCCAAGGCCGAGCAGAAGGTGGAAGCCAAGGCCAAGGCCGAAGCCCCGAAGCAGGCCGACAACCACGTCAACATCGCAGCCATCATCGGCGGCGTCGTCGCAGCCCTGGCAGCCCTCGGCATCGGCGCAGCATTCCTCGCAATGCGCTAAGAGCCACAACCAAACAGAGTGCGTCCCGCAACCGGGGCGCACTTTTTTGCGCGCGGTACCATCTGCCCATGACTAAGGCGCAGCGCTGGGGATTTTTCGCGGTGGTCTCGCTCGGACTGCTCATGATCGGCCTGGACAACTCCATCCTCTACACTGCGCTGCCGGCGCTGGAGCACTCGCTTGGCGCCAGCCCGGAGCAGGGCCTGTGGATCATCAACGCCTACCCGCTGGTGCTCGCCGGCCTGCTACTCGGCACGGGCGCGCTGGGAGACAGGGTGGGCCACCGCCTGATGTTCCTCGTGGGGCTAGCCATCTTCGGCTTGGCGTCGCTGGGCGCGGCGTTCGCGCCCGGACCCTTAGAGCTGATCCTGGCGCGCGGCATGCTCGGCATGGGCGCTGCGGTGATGATGCCGGCCACGCTCGCGCTGATCCGCCTGACGTTTCCGGACGAGCGCGAGCGCAACACCGCCATCGGCATCTGGGGCTCGGTGGCGGTGGCGGGCGGCGCGCTCGGACCGGTGGTCGGCGGCGCGCTGATCCAGCATTTCTGGGTCGGCTCCGTCTTCCTCATCAACGTGCCCATCGTCATCGTCGCCCTCGTGCTCACCATCGCGCTCGCGCCGGAGAACCTGCCTAACCTGGACAAACAGTGGGACGTCGTCTCCTCGCTCTACGCCCTGGTCGCGCTGTCTGGCCTGACCATGGCCATCAAGCAAGCGGCCCACAGCCCCGCCATCACCCTCGCAGCGCTTGTCGCCACCGCCGTCGGTTCCTGGCTGTTCGTGCGCCGCCAGAACCGCCTGGACGACCCGCTGCTCACCTTCGACATTTTCCGCTCCCGCCTGTTCACCGGCGGCGTCCTCGCGGCGGCCGGCGGCATGTTCGTCCTCGCCGGCGCCGAACTCATGACCACGCAGAAGCTGCAGCTTGTCGACGAGCTCACGCCCCTTCACGCCGGCGCCACCGTCGCCGTGATGGCCCTGTGTGCGATCCCGGCCTCCACGCTCGGCGGGGCATATCTGCACAAGGTCGGCTTCCTGCCGTTGATCGCCGGCGGGTTCCTCGGCGCGGTAGTGGGGGCGGTGGCGTTGGCGGCCGGATGGACGTCGATAGGCATGGTGCTTCTGGGCCTGTCCGCGGGTTCGGTGATGAGTGTCTCCTCGATCGCCATCATCGGCTCGGCGCCGATGCACCGCTCCGGGATGGCCGCGGGTGTGGAGGAGGTGTCCTACGAGCTTGGCACGCTGGTTACCGTGGCGCTGACGGGGTCGCTGCTGCAGGCGGGGCTGGACCGCGGGGTGGACTACACGGGCGCCTACAACGGTGTCATCGGCGTGCTGGCCGCGGGTGCGGCGTGTCTTGCTGCGGCCACCTGGTGGTGTTTCCGCGACAACCCGAAGTCTGGAGGAGTCAATGCCTGACATGAACCCCCGCGCGTGGCACCGCAAAGCCTCGCGCCCGGTGAGCATCTGGATGGCGGTGTTTATCCTGGTCGGCCTTGCGCACCCGTTCATCCCGGACGGGTCCTGGCTGCTCATCCACATTTTCACGCTGGGGATTTTGACCAACTCGATCATGTTGTGGTCCCAAAACCTCACCGAGCGCTTCTTGGGGCACAAGCTTGACGACGCCTCCCGGCCCGCCCAACTTTCCCGCACCTACCTCCTCAACGCCGGCACCGTCGCCGTGCTGGCCGGGCAGCTGATCCGGTGGTACTGGCTGACGTGGGCGGGCGCGCTGGTGGTCGCGGTGGCGCTGGCGTGGCACGCGGCGGTGCTCTTTAAACAGGTGCGCTCGGCGCCGCGCCGTCATGCCGGGGTAATCGGCTTTTTCGCCTCCGCGTGCTGCCTGCCCGTGGGCGCGCTGTTCGGCGCGGCGCTGTCTGCAGGCCTGCCGGGGCAGTGGCACGGCGCGGTGCGCCAGGCCCACATGTTCACCAACGTGGGCGGGTTTGTCGGGTTCGCGGCGATGGGCGCGCTGAGCGTGCTGTTCCCGGCGATGTGGCGCACCCGCGGCCAGGACCGCGTCGGCGTGGCGCTCGCGCTGGCCGGCATTGGCGTTGCCGTGGCGGTGGCCGGTTCGCTGCTGCGCCTGCCCGTGGTGGCGGGCGCGGGCACCGTGGTGATCCTGGCGGGCTGGGTGTGGCTCTACCAGGGGTTTTTGGCCAGCGCGCTGACGGTGCTGCGCGACCCCCGCGGGCGTGTGACTTACCCGGCACTGTCGGCCCTGTTCGCGGTGACCTGGCTCATTGGCGGGCTGACCTGGTACGCGGTGCGGATGTTCGGCGGGGCAGGTGAGATCCCCACCCTGCCGCTGCTGCTCGGGTTTGCGGGCCAGCTGCTCATCGGCACCATGAGCTACCTCATGCCCACCACCATGGGCGGCGGCCCGGCGGCGGTCAAGGCGGGACTGCGTGAGCTCAACCGGGCCGCCTACCTGCGCGCCGGCCTGTTCAACGCGGCGCTTCTGGCCTGGCTGGTGGTGGGCAACTCCTACGCACGCATCGTGCTGTCCTTTGTCGCGTTCGGCGTGCTGGTGGCGTTTCTGCCGCTGATGGCGCGCGCTGTGAAGACGCAGGTGGCGGTGATTAAGTCACGTCGACCTTAAAGGTCATGCCCATCGTCTTGTGCCCGGCGATGGTGCACCACCCGCGGGTGTCCTTGTTGAACTCCCCGAAGTAGGTGGCGCTGGCCTCGCCGGGGGAGAGCCTGCCGGAGTTGGCCTCCCCGATCTTCAGGTCGTGCTCTTTGTCGCCGTCGTTGACCAGGTTGACCACCAGTTTTGTGCCGCGCGGCACCTCGATCCGGTCGGGGACGTAGCGCATGCGCTCGATGCGCACGTCCGCGGTGACCACGTCGTCGCCGGTGGGCAGGTCGCCCTCGCGCGACTGCGTGACCGCCGCCGTGGTGGCGACGGCCGCCACACCCGCGGCGACAACCGCCCACGCTGCAACATCTACCGCACGTGGCATGTGGCCAACACCTCCAAAAACCAAGTTGTCCTACATCTTAGGTTGGAATATACTCTTGATGTAACACCAAAACGCCTCCAGGAGAACGCGCATGGAACGGAATCACGCGCCCCGTCCCGCCGGTGAATTGCTCAACGCGGTCGGCCACCTCAGCCTAAAGCAGCTCGAGGTGTTTCACGTGATCCAGGAAAACCCGGACGGCATCCAGGTCGCCGAGATCGGCAAAGCGCTGGGCATGCACCCGAACACCGTGCGCGGCCACCTGGAGGAGCTGATGTCCGCGGGTGTGGTCTCCCGCCGCGTCGCCCCCGGCACCGGCCGCGGCCGCCCCTCGCACATCTACACCGCCCGCGTGGCGCGCACGAACCTGGCCTCCCACTCCATGATCGCCCTGGTGGAGGTGCTGGCCAGCACCCTGGCCGACCAGGACACCGACAGCGCGAAGCGCCTCGGCCGCCAGTGGGCGGAGCGGGTGAACACCCGCCGCCACGACAACCTGCGCGTGGACCTGGACACCGCGGAGCGCCACACATGCCAGACCCTGCGCGAGATGGGCTTCGACCCGGCGCCGCGCCCAGACGCCGCCACCGCCAAGGTGCGCGAGGTGGGGCTCAACGCCTGCCCCTTCATCGCCGAAGTGGGCACCCGCCCCGCCCCAGTGGTGTGCGCGCTGCACGGCGGCTTTTTGGACCAGGGCGCCGGCGACGTGAAGGTGCAGCTCATCCCGCACGACCGCCCCGGCCAGTGCGGGGCGCGCCTGACCAAGCAGGAGGGTTAGGCAACCAGCCAGTCGTTCGGGCTGAACAGCTCGTAGTACACGTTGGCTGGGGCCTTGTCGGCGGGCAGCTGCGCGAGGTCGTCGCGCAGCGACTGGAGGAAGCCGGTGCCGCCGCAGAGGTACACATCCGCGCCGGCGACGTCGAGCTCGCCGACGTTGACGCGCTGGTCATCGCCGCGGAAGTAGGTCTTCAGCGCCCCGTCGCCCAGCTTTTCCACCAGCTCGCGGGTTTCCTGCGCCTGCGCCCAGGAGCCCTCGGCGTCGTCGGAGTGCACGTACGTCACGCGGCGCGGATCGTTGTTCTGCGCCAGGTGGCGGAGAATGCCGGTTAGGGGAGTGGAGCCGATGCCGGAGGAGATCAGCACGACGGGGCGCTCGCCGGGCTGCAGCACCAGGTCGCCGGCGGCCAAGGTGACGTCCACGGTGTCGCCGACGTCGATACGCTCCTGCAAGAAGGAGGAGACCTCGCCGTCTTTCTGCACCGCGATGCGGTAGCGCGACGCGTCGCCTTCGATGATGGAGTACTGGCGCAGCTGCCGTGCGCCGTCGTCAAGCTTGACGCCTATGGACGTGTACTGCCCCGGCCTCGGCTGCGTGAACTCGCCCTCCACGGTGAAGGCGGTCACCGCGCTGGAAAGCTCCGTCTTCTCCACGACCTTGCCGCGGCGGAACACGTCGCCGTCCGTCACGCCGTCGGAGGCGTAGAGGTCCTTCTCGGCCTTGATCAGCACGTCCGCCATGAGCCAGTACACCGCGCTCCAGGCCTCGGCCACCTCGGGCGTGACGGCGTCGCCGAGCACCTCTGCGATCGCGGCCATCAAGTTCTCGTACACGATCTTGTACTGCGCCTCGGTCACGCCGAGGGAGACGTGCTTGTGCGCGATGCGGTTGAGCATGATCACCGGGTCGGGCGCGGAGTCGTCCACAAGATGCGACGCGAACTTCACCACCGAGGCCGCAAGCGCCTTCTGCTGCGCCTGCTGCTTCTGGTTGCCGCGGTTGAACAGGTCGGAGATGAGCTCGGGGTGGGCGGCGAACATCTTGGAGTAGAAGGTGTTCGCGATGGTCTGGATGTTCTCGCCCACCGGCCCGAGCGTCGCCTTGACGGTCTCGGCGTGGGCGTCGGAGAGGTGGGTGTTCTTGGAATCGGGGAGCGTGTCGTTGTACATAAATCCGATTATATCCGGTGTAAATGGCTTCGCAGCGCACACCTCTACACTGGCACCATGCTCTCGTCAGTGACCGAACACCTCCAAGCCATCGTGGACGACGTCCGCGACCAAGACAGCGGCGAACTCGCCGACTACATCGACGTGCTCAAAAACGCCGACCCGGACAAACTCGCCCTGGCCATGTGCACCACCGACGGCCACCTCTACACCGTCGGCGACGCAGACTACGAGTTTTCCATCCAATCCATCTCCAAGCCCTTCGTCTACGCGCTCGCACTGGACATGTACGGCCCCGACGAGGTGCACAAACACGTGGGCGTGGAGCCTTCCGGCGAGGCATTCAATGAGCTTTCGCTTGACGACGACGGCCGCCCCGCCAACCCCCTGATCAACGCCGGCGCCATCACGGTGAACCAACTCATCGGCGGCCCCGACATCCCGGTGGAGCAGCGCAGCGAGAAACTGCGCGACTACTTCTCCCGCCTCGCTGGCCGCGACCTTGCCGTGGACCAGCGCGTGCTCGATTCCGAACTCGACAGCGCCGACCGCAACAAGGCGCTCGCCCACATGCTTCGCGACGGCGGCATGATCACCGACGACGCCCACGACGCCGTGGCCAGCTACATCGCCCAGTGCGCAGTGCTGGTCACCGTCGGCGACCTCGCCGCCATGGCCGCCACCCTGGCCAACGGCGGCACCCAACCCGTCACCGGCGAGAAGGTGCTCTCCACGGAAGCCGCCCGCCTCGCCCAGGCCGTCATGGTCTCCTCCGGCATGTACGACGCCTCCGGCCAGTGGATGGTCAACGTGGGCATCCCCGCGAAGTCCGGTGTAGCCGGCGGGCTGATCGGCACGCTGCCCGGGCAGCTCGGGATCGCGTCGCTAAGCCCCCGCTTGAACAAACAAGGCAACTCCGTGCGCGGCGTGAAAATCTTCCGCGAACTGTCCAGCTCGCTGGGGCTGAACCTGCTGTCCTCCAACTTCTACATCGCGCCGGGCATCAAGTCCGTGCAGCGGCGCGAGGGCGCGGACGTGGTGGAGCTGCAGGGCATGATCAACTTCACCGCCGCCGAGAAGATCCTGCGCGGGCTGGCGCAGCGCCGGCTGCACGGCGATAAGCTGATCTTCGACGTCTCCGGCGTGACCGGCTTCAACAAAGCCGGCCGCGACCTGATCAAGGACGGGCTGATGAAGTACAAGGACGACGGCGTCGAGGTGGCCATCTACGACCCGGACCACACCCTGTCCGACTGGACCTTCGCCGACGGCACCACCGCCCAGGCCATCCGCGACTTCACCGCCTCCTTCTCCGTGCCCGCCACCCGCGAAGAGGTCTACCGCGCGATCACCAAACCCAACAGCTGGTGGGACCAGAAAGCGGAAGGCAACGCCAGCGAGAAGGGCGGCGAGTTCCACGTCGAGGACCGCGACTTCTCCGTGCGCGAAGCCGACGACGGCAAGCGCGTGGTCTGGAACGTCGAACCCACCGACGACAACGACCACGAATGGGACGACACCTCTCTGATCTTCGACATCTCCGAGGACGACGACGGCGAAACCAAGGTCAACTTCACCCACCGCGGCATCCGCCCGCACGACCGCGGCTACGACGAGATCGCCAAAACCTGGAAGGACCGCATCGCCAAGGGCCTGCAGCCTTTGATCAACCGTGCGGAAAATTCGTAGCGTAGGACGCGGAAAATTGGTAGTGTAGGACACCATGAGTTACCTTCCGCGGGCCGTCGACACCCAGCTTGACCAGCTCCTTCCCCACGCTGCGGCAATTGCAGTCGAGGGGCCGAAGGGCGTGGGGAAAACGGAAACCGCTCGCCGCCGCGCGTCCACCGTCATGCGGCTGGACACGCAGGAGGGCGCTGGCGTGCTCGCCGCAGATCCCACCTTCAGCGCGGAAGCGCCCGGCACCATCCTCATCGACGAATGGCAGCGGCACCCCGAATCCTGGGATTACGTCCGCCGAGCCGTCGATGAGGGCGCCGCGCCCGGCCGGTTCCTCCTCACCGGGTCAGCCACGCCAGTGGCGGGCACAGACACTCACAGCGGAGCCGGCCGTATTCTCTCCTTGCGCATGCGGCCGTTGGCGCTGTTTGAACGGGCGGGGGCGGAGCCGTCGATAAGCATGAGCTCGCTGTTCCAAGGGGGCGCGACGATTGCGGGAGAGACCGACCGCACGCTCAAGCACTACATCGACGCAATCGCATCGGGCGGCTTTCCTGGGTTCTACGAGGCGCCCCCGGTGCTGCGCAACCAGCAACTCGACTCGTATCTCGCGCGGGTGGTGGACCGAGACCTGCCCGAGCAGGGCTACGTCGCGCGCAACCCGGCGGCGCTGATGAATTGGCTCGCGGCGTACGCGGCGGCGAGCTCGACCACCACGAGCTACCAGGAGATCCTCGACGCCGCGACGCCCGGGGAGTCCAACAAACCAGCCAAGTCCACCACCATGGTCTACCGCGAAAAACTCGCCGAGGTGTGGATGCTGGACCCAGTGCCGGCGTGGGACATGCGGCGCTCTCCGTTTGCGGGCCTGGCGAAAGCGCCGAAGCACCAGCTGGCGGACCCAGCGTTTGTGCTGCGGTTGCTGGACATTCCGGCCGCTAAACTCACCGGCCGGTTCAACTACCTGCTCGGCCCGCTCTTCGAATCGCTTGCCACGTTGTCGGTGCGTGTCGCGGCGCAAGCGTCGTTCGGCAACGTCGGCCATTTCCGCACCGTCAAAGGTGACAGGGAAGTGGATTTGATCGCGCAGGACCAGGATGGCGCCATCGTGGCGTTTGAGGTCAAACTCGCCGCGAACGTGGGCGACGACGACGTGAAGCACCTGCTGTGGCTGCGGGAGAAGTTGCCCGACGACGTGGTTGACACCGTCATCCTCACCACCGGCACCCGCGCGTACCGCCGCCCGGACGGCGTCGCGGTCGTGCCCCTGGCGCTGTTGGGTGCGTAGGCTCGGGCGCATGCTGGACCGCACAATCTGGTGGCACGTCTACCCGCTGGCCGCCCTCGGCGCGCCGATCCGCGAGGAGCATGACACCGCCCACCGCCTCCGCGACCTCGAGCCGTGGCTGGACTACCTGGTCGAACTCGGCTGCAACGGCCTGCTCCTCGGCCCCATCTTCGCCTCCGCCACCCACGGCTACGACACCCTCGACCACTTCCGCATCGACCCCCGCCTCGGCGATGAGGAGGACTTCGCTTGGCTTATCGACGAAGCTTCTGCCCGCGGCATTCACATCATGTTGGACGGGGTCTTCAACCACGTCGCACGCACGCACCCGTGGGTTGAGCAGGGGCTTGCCGGCGACACGGACTGGGAGGGCCACGGCGAGCTGGCCACCTTGCACCATTCGGACCCCGCTGTCCGCGACGCGGTGGCGGAGATCATGCTGCACTGGCTGCGACGCGGCATCGCGGGCTGGCGCCTCGACGTCGCATACGCCGTGCCCGCCGATTTCTGGGCCGACGTGCTTGCGCGGGTCCGTTCGGAGTTCCCCGACGCGATGTTTTTGGGGGAGGTCATCCACGGGGACTACTCGTCGATAGGCAAGGCAGGCTCCCTGGACGCCGTGACCCAGTATGAGCTGTGGAAGGCGACCTGGTCGTCGCTCGTGGACGTGAACTTTTGGGAGCTCGCCCACGCGCTCGAGCGGCATCCTGTTGATGTTTTGCCCAACACGTTTGTGGGCAACCACGACGTGGACCGCATCGCCTCCAAGGTGGGGCCGGAGAAAGCCGTCCTGGCCGCGGCGGTGCTGATGACGGTGCCGGGCATGCCGTCGATCTACTACGGCGACGAGCAGGGGTTTACCGGCGTGCGCGGCGAAAGCTGGTCCGCCGACGACGCCGTGCGCCCCGCCCTGCCCGCCTCACCTGCGGAACTGTCGCCTTTAGGGGGCTGGCTATTCACCGAGTATCAGCGGCTGATCGGGGTGCGCCGCCGCAACGCGTGGCTCACCCGCGCGACGGTTCAGGTGCTGGACAAGACCAACGAGACCATCTCGTTTCTGTGCAGCGACGGCGAGCACTCGCTGCAGACCGATATGTGGCTCACGCCCACCCCCGGCGTGCGCATCCACGCCAGCGGGGAAGAGCTCTACAGCTGGATGTTGAAGTAAGCCAGGATCTGCGCCAGCGCCTGCTGGATCATCTTGATGATGTCCGGCAGCTGCAGCGTGGTGATATTCGCCACCGGCACGTCGAAGCTCGGCGCACCCGCCGGGGCGAGGTTGATCCGCTCCGGGAACTGCGGGCGGACGTTCAAGTTCTGGGGGTTCTGGTTGTTCTGCTTCGGCTGCTGGTTCTGTGCTGGCTGGTTCTGCTTCGGCTGCTGCTGGGGCTGCTGCTGGTTCTGCTTCGGCTGGGTGTTCTGGGCCGGCTTCGCGCCGCCTTGGGTGCCCTTGAGGCCGCAGCGGTTCGCGGCTTCGTCGACACGCGAAAGTGCGTCGAGGATCTGCGGGCCGCGACGGTCGAACGCGGCGACCGCGCGGGCCTGGCGGACTTTCTGCTGGTAGTCGGCGTCGTTGGTCCAGTAGCGGGAGGCCTGGTCGCAGGAGATCGGGCCGGACGGCAGCTTGGCCAGGGTGTCGTCGATGGCGTCGGCGCCAGCGGTCGGCGCAAGCGCGACGGTGCCGGCGAGGGTGGCGGTCATTGCAAGGGTGCGGATCTTCATGCAGGCCAGTATGTCACGGATGGGGCAATTGTGACAG
>ERZ1031176.49-NODE-49-length-22577-cov-6.994450_pt1 | contig 22577 bp, 17 predicted proteins | sample MGYA00518586_ERZ1031176 | MGnify/ENA primary metagenome ERZ1031176 (study PRJEB33718, sample SAMN03159775) | human skin metagenome | collected 2014-05-20 | study: EMG produced TPA metagenomics assembly of the PRJNA266117 data set (Human skin bacterial metagenome and... | reverse complement strand
CCCGCCTCACCGGCGAGCTCACTGCCGCGCTTGACGACGCCGCCCGCCTGGACAAGGTTGTGCGCGAACAGCTGGGGAGGTTGAAGTAATGAATATCTTGACCATGCGCGAGCTGACCAAGTTCGCAATCGGCGGTGGCTGGGGAGCAGAAGAACTTCAGGACGACACAAACGAAGTTACGGTCATTCGGGGCGCAGATTTCCCGGCTGCGGCTTTCCAAGATATTTCTTCGGCTCCAATCAGATTCGAAAAATCCTCTAGAATCCCAAACCGAGTTCTGAATCCAGGCGATATTGTCCTTGAGGTTTCAGGCGGTACAAAGGCTCGCCCAACCGGTAGAACGATCTTTATTACGCAAAAGATGGTTAACGATGCAGATAGTCCCCTAATTCCTGCTAGCTTCTGCCGACGTCTCGTAATTGACACAGAAAAAGCGGTACCCCACTTTGTTTATTACTGGCTCCAGAATATGTATGCCAAAGGACAAACGTGGAATTACCAAAACCGATCCACCGGCATTGCAAACTTTCAATTCGAACAGTTTCTCGACCGCGAGACCGTCCGTTTGCCAAACCGGCAAGAACAGCTAAAAATCGCTCATTTGCTTGGAGCTCTTGACGATAAGCTTGCCGCAAACCAAACGTCAATTTCAAAAATCGATGAAATCCTAAGAGCCCTTTGGCAAAAAGAACTTTCTCTTAGCAACGTCTCTGCTTCCTTAAGCTCATTAGCGTCATTTATCAATGGTCGCGCTTTTACGAAGGGAGCCTCTGGAACAGGCCGAGTTGTCGTCCGCATTGCAGAAATGAATTCCGGAATTGGAAGTCGAACCGTCTACAACGACATCGATGCGGCACCAGACAACGTCGTCGATCCCGGCGAACTTCTATTTTCTTGGTCGGGAACCCTCATGACCAAGCGTTGGCCCTTTGACCAGGCAATTGTCAATCAACACATCTTCAAAGTGGTTCCCAATGGACAACTGGATTTATGGGCTCTCCGTCAAGCAATCGATGCTCAGCTCGAATATTTCCAAATGATTGCCGCTGGTAAGGCCACAACGATGGGGCATATTAAGCGTGGCGATTTAGACCAGGAAGTCGAAGTCCCCGCCCAGATGTCGGAAGAAACGAATCAACTCGGAAATTCACTTTGGAGACTTGCCACAAGCCTTGAGATCCAGAATTTACAACTCGCCCGCACCCGCGACGAGCTCCTTCCTCTCCTCATGAGCGGCCGCATTACGGTCGGTGAGGCGGAGGAGGTTGCGAACGTTGCGGGCACGGCGGCGTGGGAAAGCTAAGCACCCCTACCTCTACAACCCCTAAGGAGAAGCTCATGCTGAGCGAAGAATCCCTCGAACTCATCGTCCAGGACAACCTGGCTGACCTGGAGTGGGTGTCTGGGCATGGCCCAGACTTTGCGCCGGGCTCCGGCGAGCGCGACACGTGGAATGACATCGTGCTGCGCGGGCGTCTGCGCAATGCCGTGCGCAACCTCAACCCGGGCGTACCGGAGGAGTACCTCGACCAGGCGATTGGTGAGGTCATCACGCCGAAGTCACAGTCCGCGATTGCGGAGAACCGGCGCATTCACCAGATTCTAGTGGAGGGCTACCGCGGTATCGAGTACATCGACCACGAGGGCAACGTGCAGAACCCGACCATCTATTTCCTGTCCTCCCAGCCGCACAAGAACGACTACTTGTCACTCAACCAGGTCACCGTTGCGAACCTTGATGGAGAGCGTCGATTCGATGTGGTCTGTTACGTCAACGGCATGCCGCTGGCGTTCATTGAGCTGAAGAAGACGGGCGCGAATACCTCCGTCGAGGGCGCATACAACCAGCTGCAGACGTACGTCAAGGAATTCGGCATGGCCTTCCGCTTTGCCAATATTGTGATTCCTTCGGATGACCTCAGCGCGAAGTACGGTACGCCGTTTACTCCGTGGAACCACTTTGCGCCGTGGAATGTGAATGAGGACGGCAGCCCGGTAGACCCCAACAACATGGTTGTGGCCGGCGAGCCGGTCATACAGCTGGACCTGTTGCTTGATGGTCTGTTTAATGTGGAGCGTTTTGGACAGCTCTACAGCGACTTCACGGCGTTCGATGACACAGCCGAGGGGCTAGTCATGCGCATAGCGAAGCCGCACCAGTACTTCGCGGTGACCAAGGCTGTGGGTTCCACGATCACGGCGGCGCGCGGCGACAAGCGCGCTGGCGTCATCTGGCACACGACGGGTGCGGGCAAGTCCATGGAGATGGAGCTCTACACCGCCAAGATTATGCGTCGGCCCGAGATGCACAGCCCGACCGTCATTGTGCTCAATGACCGCACGGAGCTCGATGAGCAGCTCTTCGAGACCTTCAACCGGTCCACCATCCTGCCGGAGGCACCGCGCAATATCGAGTCGCGTGCTGAGTTGCGTGAGCTGCTCTCACAGAAGACCTCCGGCGGCATCTACTTCTCCACGCTCCAGAAGTTTGGCTTGAATGGAAAGGGCGAGCTCCGCGAAAAGGAGCACCCTTTGCTCTCTGACCGCAGCAACATTGTGGTCATCGTTGATGAGGCACACCGCTCCCACTATGGCTTTGGCGATACCGCCGCCGATGGTTACGCACAGCACCTGCGTAATGCGCTGCCGAATGCCACCATGTTGGCGTTTACCGGCACCCCGCTCAAGGAATGGGACCGCAACACGCGCAAGGTCTTCGGCGATGACGTCGACATCTACGACATGAACCGCGCCGTCGAAGATGGTGCCGTGGTGCCTGTCTACTTCGAGCCGCGCCTCATCCCACTCAAGCGCATTGCTGGGATTACCGATGACGAGATTGATGACACCGCTGAGGAAGTGCTCACGGGTCTCGACGAGGTGGAGCGCGACCGGATTCAGCGCTCCGTCGCCGCGTTGGAGATCATCTATGGTTCCGACGACCGCTTGGATGAACTGGCTGCGGACTTCGTCCGTCATTGGGAAGACCGCCGCGAGAACATGCAGGAATTCATCGGTGCACCGGGCAAAGCCATGATCGTGACCGCCACACGTTCCATTGCGGCACGCCTCTACTCCAAGATCGTGGAAAAGCGCCCGGACTGGCATAACGATGCCGATGACAAGGGCAAGATCAAGGTGATCTACTCTGCAGCGCCTTCGGATCCTGAAGAGCTCAAGGTCCATATGCGCCGACCGAGTGCGCTCAAGGCAGTGAAGAACCGCATCAAGGATGTTGATGATGAGCTCGAGATCGCCATCGTCCAATCCATGATGCTCACCGGCTTCGACGCACCGCCGCTACACACGCTCTACATTGACCGCTCGCTCAAGAGCGCGCTGCTGATGCAGACGTTGGCCCGTGTGAACCGCACGTTCCGCGACAAGCAGGATGGCCTCCTCGTGGCCTATGCTCCGCTGGTTGAGAACCTGGAGAAGGCGCTGGCTGAGTTCACGCTCAACCCCTCCGACGACGGAACCAAGGTCACAGGCCAGGACGTCGAAGAAGCGCTCAATCTGGCGAAGGGATTCCTGGCTCGTCTCGACGCCATCGTAGGAATCGAATGGAAGAACACCGCTTTCATCGATGACGCCAACCTCCGCCGCGCTTTGCTCGACGTCACTGGTTTCCTGCGCAATCCAAGAACCGAAGGCAACTACGACCCCGAGAAGCCAAACGCGCGTCCCGTCGCTGATGAGTTCAAGCGTCAGGCTGGAAGGCTCGCGCGTGCATGGGCGCTGGCATCCAACAGCCCTGCCGCCGATGAATTCCGTCCGAGCGTGCAGTTCTATTCCGAGGTCAAGAACTGGCTCATCAAGCTCGATGCAGGCGACCGCGTGGCCAATGGCGAGCCGATTAGCGACTCCATCCGCAACGCCCTAGGCAAGCTGGTCGTTGATTCGGCTGAGGCCACCGGTGTCATCGACATCTACCGCCAGGCCGGGATTGAGATTCCGAACTTGCAGGATCTCACCGTCGACCTGTTCAAGGACAAACAATCCCCCTCTGAGGTCTCGTTGCTCATCGACGGCTTGCGCCGCCAGCTCCAGCAGGAAGCCCGCACCGCCACAGGAAACAACGAGCTGCGCTCCAAGCAGTTCTCCGAGCGGATCACCGAGCTGATGAATCGGTACACCAATCAGCAGCTCACGGCCGCTGAAATCATCGCCGAACTCATCCGCCTGTCCAAGGAGATTGTCAAGGAAAGCAAACGCGGTGAACAATTCACCCCACCACTAGGCAATGACGAGCTCACCTTCTTCGACGCAGTGTCGACAAACGAATCCGCAACCGAGCTCATGGACGACGAAGTTCTTGCAGAAATCGCACGCCAGCTCGTTTCCATGCTGCGTCGCGATGCAAAGACCGACTGGACAGTACGCGATGACGTACGTGCGAAACTACGCCGCTCGGTCCGTAGGTTGCTACGCGACTACAAGTATCCACCGGACAAGGCGCCGGAGGCCATCAAGCTCGTGCTTGAACAGATGGAGAAATTCGCGCCAAGGTATTCAGCGGCGGCGCGCGAACAAGGTGACGTTGTACACCGTGGTTAGCCCTGCAGCCGATAGCGCGGACCTGCCCCTGTTAGCGCTCAATGCTCCTGAACACCCTCAAACACTACACACACTGTGGTGTGTTGTGTAGTGTTCATGCGCGTTCCTTGTCCGAAATTCTCACAGTACGGGATGATTTCGCAGGTCAATCATATTTTCCCGGTCTGCGCAACACTACACAACACTACATACAACACACCACCCAACACTCCATAGTGTGGTGTGTTGGGTGGTGTGTTGAGTGTTAAGCGTTCTGTTGACGGATTTCGGCTTAGTGGCCGCGCTCCTGCTCAAGCGCCTTACCCTCGTTCCAGAACGGAGCCAGCTTGTTGTCGAACAAGCTCAGCGCTGAGGCAATGGCCATGTGCATATCCAGGTACTGGTAGGTGCCCAGGCGGCCGCCGAAGAGAACCCTGTTCTCCTTCGATTCCTGGGCGGCGAGCTTGCGATAAGCCTCCAGCTTGGTGCGGTCCTCTGGGGTATTGATTGGATAGTACGGCTCATCGCCCTTATCGGCAAAGCGCGAATACTCCTTCATGATGACCGTCTTATCCTTCGGGTACTTATCCTTGCGCTCCGGGTGGAAATGGCGGAATTCGTGGATGCGGGTATAGTCCACGTCCGCATCGTTGTAGTTCATCACCGGCGTGCCCTGGAAATCGCCGGTATCCAGCACCTCCAGATCGAAGTCGAGGGTGCGCCAGCCCAGCTCGCCCTCGGCAAAATCAAAGTAGCGATCCAGTGGGCCGGTGTAGACCACGGGCGCATCTGGGGACTCGGCGCGTAGCTCTTCGCGCACCTCGAACCAATCGGTATCCAGGCGGACCTCAATATTGTCGTGGTCAGCCATGTTTTCTAGCCATGCCGCGTAGCCGTCGACCGGCAGGCCCTCATAGGTGTCGTTGAAGTAGCGGTTATTGAAGGTATAGCGCACCGGCAGGCGGGTGATATTCGCGGCCGGCAGCTCCTTCGGATCGGTCTGCCACTGCTTTGCGGTGTAATCGCGAATGAAGGCCTCATACAGCGGGCGACCGATGAGCGAGATGGCCTTCTCCTCCAGGTTTTGCGCCTCTTCCGGGGAGAATTCGCCGGCCTGATCCTTAATGAGCTGGCGGGCCTCATCCGGGGAGTAGTAGCGGCCGAAGAACTGGTTGATAAGACCCAGGCCCATCGGGAATTGGTAGGCGGTGCCATCGTGCATGGCAAACACGCGGTGCTGGTAGTCGGTGAAATCGGTGAACTTATTGCAGTAATCCCACACGCGCTTATTAGAGGTGTGGAAGAGGTGCGCGCCGTACTTGTGCACCTCGATTCCGGTGGTGGGTTCGGCCTCGGAGTAGGCATTGCCGCCGAGGTGATTGCGGCGCTCCACAATGAGCACCTTCTTATCCAGCTGACTAGCGGCACGCTCGGCAACCGTTAGACCAAAAAATCCAGAGCCAACAACGATGAGGTCATAAGAAGTCATGGCCCCAGTTTATTGCACTTCGGCAACCGACACGGTACTACGGCGTGTCGCAACAAGTTTCACAGAAGTCACAAACGTACCATCACAATCAATTCTTAACTTTTGGCAACCGTTTTTACAGCTGCACAACCCCAGGGAGATAACAGTGCAACAACGACGTCGACTAGTACCCACCAGGTCCAAGTGGTCCACCCCGGTCATCGCGGCAGTCACCTCTATCGCGCTCGCCGCGACCGCCGCATTCGGCGGCCAGCAGGTGCTTAAGACCCAGGACTCCAACAATGGCGGGCCCATTGAGGTCAAAAACGCCTCCGCTAGCTTCAGCGATGGTGAATCCATCGTCGTCGATGACCCCGCCGTAGCCGCGCAGGGCGACGGCGAAGGCCGCCGCGCGGTCAAGCAATTCCACCGCGACGAAACCTTCAACATGTTTGCCGTCACCTGGGAGGGCAAGCGAGATATCAACTCCTTCGTCCGCTCCAAGCAGCAGGACGGTTCCTGGAGCGAGTGGCTGCCCATGGATGCAATGAATTACACCGAGGGTAAAAACGGCACCGAACTAATCTTCGTGGGCGATACCAACGATGTGCAGGTTTCTATGGCCAACGTTGACCTCGTGACCGGTTCCAACCTCGACAAGAAGGAAGACTCCCTCCTGGACAAGGCCGCCAAGGGCGCTGATGCCAACCGCCCCGCGCCGCTTGCGTACAACGTCGGCGATATCTCCCCCGTGGCCGATGAGCGCACCCAGGTTGCGGATCTCGACGCCGTGTTTATCGACGGCAACGCCCAAGAAGGCGAAGCCATCGAGCCCACCGCAGAAACCGCGGGCATGCCCAAGGTAGTCACCCGCGCCGGCTGGGGAGCAGACGAATCTAAGCGCTGCCAGCAGCCAACCTACGACGATGGCATCAAGGCCATGACCCTGCACCACACCGCGGGTAGCAATAACTACACCCGCGCGCAGGCGGCGGCACAGGTACGCGGTGCCTACGACTACCATGCGCAGACCCTGGGCTGGTGCGATATCGGCTACAACGTACTGGTAGATAAGTTCGGTACCATCTATGAAGGCCGCTACGGCGGCTTGGACAAGGCCGTACAAGGTGCCCACGTGGGTGGCTTCAACTCCAATAACTGGGGCATTTCCATGATTGGCAACTACGAGCAGGCTGAGCCTTCCCGCGAGATGCTCAACTCCGTGGCCGAGATTGCTGGCTGGAAGGCCGCTATTTCTGGCATCGATCCAATGGGCAAGGCCAGCTTGTACTCCGGCGGATTCAACGGTTCCAAGTTCCCTGCAGGAACCATGGCCACCGTGCCGGCGTTCGCGGGCCATAATAATTTTCACTACACGGCCTGCCCGGGCCAATACACCACGCGCCATTGGGATGAAATCCGTAAGAACACCAAGCGCAAGGCGGACGCCGTCAAGTCCGGTAAAAACAGTACGGATCTGAACTGGCAAAAGTCTCCACGGCCAAATACCCCCAAGACCCCGCAGCAGGCGGGCGAAGAAATCATGTCCTCGCTGGGCAACGTCGAGGTCCCAGTCTCGACCATCTCCGCCCTCGCTGGAATCGCTGCCGCAGTCTTCGGCGTGCTCATCGCCAATGACCGCCTGCAGAAGCCTGATACCGATCAGAAGGTGGCGGGCAATTTGACCACCGGGGATATCCCGGAGATTGTCAACAAGGTTGTCCAAGTCTCCAACAACGAGGGCTTGAAGGAATCCTGGACCTCCGTGCTCAATGCCTTCGGCCCGGTCTTGGGTCTAGCAGTCGGCGGCCCGGATACCACCGATGACGGCAAAATCCTCTACCAGCTCTTCCAAAATGGCGTGGTGCTTTCCTCCAAGGAGTCCGGCACCAAGGCGTTGACGGGTGAGATCGCCAAGAAGTGGTCCGAGGGCGATAATGCCTCCAAGCTCGGCCTGCCTCTCTCCAACGAGGAAAAGAATGGCAAGGAAATCCGCGTGAAGTTCCAGGGTGGCGAGATTGTCTACAACACCGAAACGGAAAAGGTAGACATCTTCACCGACTAGAACCAGCGCTCTAGCACCTTTGCGACGCCCGCCTGGTGGTTAGCCACGGTGACCGCATCCGCGGCCGCCTTAACCTCTGGGTGGGCGTTTTCCATGGCCACGCCGCAGCCAGCCCACGTCAGCATCTCAATATCGTTGGGCATATCCCCAAATGCGATCGTCTCCTGCTGGGCGACGCCGGTGTGCTGCGCCAGCCATTCCACCCCGCGGCGCTTAGTCACATCGGGCGCGGCAACCTCCAAGATTCCTTCCTGCATGGAATAGGTCAGGTGCGCGAGCTCCGGATCGATGTGCGGCGCAATGAGCTCATAGAGCTCTGGGGCGGAGTAGTCCGTGTTGCGGATGAGGAACTTCACCGCCGGCTGCCCCACTAGCTCACCCATGCTGACCACGCCAAAGCCCTCAAACAGGGCGTTTTCGGAGTAGTGGCGCTCGACTACGAAGAGGTCCTCGACGGCGTCGGCAAGCGAGCCTCCAGCCCGCTCCGCGCCAAAGCCCACGGTGCCCAGTACGGTCTGGGCCACATCCACCACTTCCGCCAACGCGGCGGGCGAAAGCTCGTGGGCGGACATCACCCGATCCTCCGCGGAGTCATACAACACAGCGCCGTTCGAGGTCACGCATACAGGCCGCGCGGACAGCTGCTCCAGCACCGGGGCAATCCAGCGGAACGGACGGCCGGTAGAAAGCGCAAAATAGGCACCCTGTTGGACCGCCCGCGCCACTGCGTCACGGTTGCGACGCGGGACACGGTGGTTGCGGTCCAGCAGGGTGCCGTCAATATCGCTCGCGATGAGGCGAGGAGCGCGGGCAGGGAAATTCTCCATACCCGCGAGTTTACGTCAGGAATTAGATGTTCAGGTCCTCGTCCTCATTATCCTCCCAGTCCAAGGAACGTTTAATAGCGCGCTTCCAGTCGCGGTAGAGGGCCTCTACCTCTTCCTTCTCGCGCTTCGGCTTAAACACCTTCATGTCTCCTTCCTGGCTACCCAAAACGCTCAGGTCCTCCCAGAAGCCATTGTCCAAGCCTGCCGCGAAGGCCGCGCCGGTGGCGGTGGTCTCGATATTCTTCGGGCGGTGTACTTCCACGCCGAGGATATCGGACTGGAACTGCATCAGCAGTTCATTCATGGTCATGCCACCATCCACGCGCAGCTCGGTAATCTCCACGCCGGAGTCCGCCACCATAGCGTCGGCAACATCGCGCGTCTGGTACGCGGTGGATTCGAGCACGGCGCGGGCCAAGTGCTTGCGGTTGGCAAAGCGGGTAAGGCCCACAATGACGCCACGGGCATCCGGGCGCCAGTACGGAGCGAAGAGTCCGGAGAAGGCCGGCACGATATAAACGCCGCCGTTGTCCTTAACTTCGCGCGCGAGGTTTTCGATGGACGCAGCGTTGGGGATGATCTGCAGGTTATCGCGCAGCCACTGCACCAAGGAACCGCCCATGGATACAGAACCCTCGAGGGCATACACGGGGCGCTCGCCCTCGCGCTGGAAGCAGACGGTGGTCAGCAGGCCGTTCTCGGAGAACTTCGGGGTGGTACCCGTGTTCAGCAGGAGGAACAGGCCGGTTCCGTAGGTATTCTTCGCAGAGCCAGCGCGAAAGCAGCCTTGGCCAAACATCGCAGACTGCTGGTCACCCAGGATGGCGCGGATAGGCACACCGGAAAGCGAACCGCGCTCACGCACGGTACGGAAATCGCCCAGGGACGGGCGAATCTCCGGCAGCATGGACATCGGGATGCCCATTTCCTTACACAATTCCTCATCCCACTCCAGCTTTTCGATGTCCATAAGCAGGGTGCGGGAGGCGTTGGTGACGTCGGTGGCGTGCAGTGCTTCGCGGCCGGCATCACCCTCGGCGCCGCCGGTGAGGTTCCACAGCAGCCAGCTATCGATGGTGCCGAAGAGCAGGTCGCCTGCCTCAGCACGCTCGCGGGCACCTTCGACGTTATCGAGGATCCACTTCACCTTCGGTCCCGCCGGGTAGGAGTTGATGATCAGACCGGTGCGGCGGCGCCACTTTTCTGGTCCTTCCTCACCCGAGAGTTCCTTACAGATGGCGGTGGTGCGGGTATCTTGCCAGACAATGGCGTTGTAGACTGGCTTACCGGTGTGCTTATCCCACACCACGGTGGTCTCACGCTGGTTGGTGATACCTACCGAGTCAATGTCTTCCACGGTGATGTCGCCATTGGCAAGAGCCTCACCGACGGCGCGACGGGTATTGCTCCAGATTTCTTCCGGATCGTGTTCTACCCAGCCTTTTTTCGGGAAGATCTGCTCGTGCTCGAGCTGGCCAACGGCAGCCTGCTCGCCGTTGTGGTCAAAGATGATGCAGCGCGTCGACGTGGTTCCCTGGTCGATAGCGGCGACGTATTTCTTGTTAGTCATGTGTCTAGTCTCCTATACGAAGATGGAATTAGAGCGCAACGGACAACAGGCCAACGGCTACGGCCGCGACCAATGGGGCCACGATAGGAACCCAAGCATAGCCCCAGTTCGCGCTACCTTTGTCCTGGATGGGCAAGATGAATGCATAAGCAATTCGCGGGCCCAAGTCACGGACCGGATTGATGGCATAACCCGTAGGGGTACCCAGGGACAGGCCGACCGACACCACAACGAAAGCAACGGCAAAGTAGCTCATTGGGCCAAGCTCGCCGCCGGTGGGGCCGAAGGCGATGAACATCAACAGCACGCAGGTGGCGATGAACTCCGTCACCGCATTCCAGCCGTTCTTAGGATGTGCCGGCTTGGTAAAGAAGATACCGTTGGTGTCCTTATTGGCGCCGGTGACGTTTCCGGCGTCGTCGTAATTATTGGCGTCGAAAAGCTGCTTGAAGGCAGCCCATGCCAGGATGGCACCGAGGATAGCGCCGAGGATCTGGCCCAGGAGGTAATACGGCACCAGAGACCACTCGAGCGAGCCATTGACGGCCAACATTACGGTGACGGCGGGGTTAAGGTGCCCGCCCGTGGGATCGGCCACACTGGCACCGACGAAGACACCCATACCCCAACCCAGGGCGATAACGACCCAGTCGGAGCCGCGTGCGCCAGAGGTGCGCAGGTTCACCAGCGCACATACGCCGTTACCTAGAAGGAGCAGCAACGCAGTGCCGATAAACTCCCACAGGAATGCATCAAATCCGGTCATAACTTATACCTCGTTTTGGGTAGGTCGGGCGGATCCTGCGCGTACCAAAATGTCATTGGCCTCACGGTCAGTTACCGCAGCTTCTGCTTCAAGTTCGGCCTGTGTGTGGGCCTTGAATTGGGATACCTCGCGCTCCTTGTCGGCGTCGCTCCAGCCCAGCAGCGGTGCTACAAAATCAGCAACGGCCGGGGCGGCGTTCACACCGCGGTCGCCGAACTCGATGGCGATGCGCAGGCGGCGGGACAGGATGTCTTCCAAGTGCAATGCACCCTCGTGGGTGACGGCGTAGCGGACCTCGGCCCACAGGTAGGACTCGGCACCTGGCACTGGCTCGAGCAGGGAGGCGTCCTCAGTAGCTGGCGCTAGGACCTCGCCCAGCAAAGAGCCATAGCGGCCGAGCAGGTGCTCAATGAACTTCTCGCTCAGGTTGTAGCGACGAGCCAAGGACGGGACCTGGTTGGCCAAGGCGTGATAGCCGGCGGCACCCAGGATCGGAGTTTGCTCGGTGATGGACTCTGGGACCTTGGTACCCAGTTCCTTCACCGCTAGGTCCACGGCGTCCTTACCGATGACGCGGTACGTGGTGTACTTACCGCCGGCGACAGAGACCATGCCTGGGGCCACGCGTGCGACGGCGTGGTTGCGGGAGAGGTTGGTGGTGGAATCGGACTTGCCGGACAGCAGCGGGCGCAGGCCGGAGTAGACACCCACGATGTCATCGCGGGTGATCTGGCGGCGTACGCGCTGGTTTACCTGGTCCAGAATGTAGTCAATATCGGACTTGGTCGGCGCCGGATCCGGCAAGGAGAGACCCTTTTCCCAATCGGTATCGGTGGTACCGATGATCCAGTACTCGCCCCATGGGATAACGAAGAGGACGGACTTTTCGGTGACGAAGCACAGGGCTGCCTCTGCATCAAGCGCATCCTTGGGCACAACGATGTGCACGCCCTTGGAGGCGTGAACGGTGAACTTGCCCTCCACGCCGGCCATCTCTTGAATCTTGTCATTCCACACGCCGGTGGCGTTGATAAAGACCTTGCCGCGCACGGTGGTCTCGCGGCCGGTGGCGGTATCGCGAACCTTCGCGCCTACGATGCGGCCGCCGCGGTCCTTGTCAAAGCCAATGACCTCGGTATTGGTACGTACATCGGCACCATACTCGGCGGCGGTACGCAGCACGGTCATGGTGTGGCGGGCGTCATCAACCAAAGTGTCGTAGTAGCGCACGCCGCCCACAATGGCATCGTCCTTCAGGCCTGGGGTCACCTTCAGCACTCCCTTGCGGGTGAGGTGCTTCTGCATTGGCACGCTCTTCGAGCCGCCCATGAGGTCATAAAGAGTAAAGCCACCGAACATCATCACGCGCTCCCATACGTGGTGGGTCAGCGGGAAGATGAACTTCAGCGGCTTCACCAGGTGGGGTGCCAGCGTAGACATATTGAGCTCGCGCTCCTTGAGGGACTCCGCCACTAGGCGGAAGTCAAACATGGCTAGGTAGCGCAGGCCACCGTGGAACATCTTGGAGGAGCGAGAAGAGGTACCTGCGGCGAAGTCGCGCGCCTCAATGACGGCGGTCTTGAGGCCACGGGTAGCGGCGTCCGCTGCCGCACCAGCGCCTACGGAACCACCACCGATGATGACTACGTCATAGTCCTCATCCGCGTATCCATTCCATAGATTTTCAAAGTATTCGGGGTTAAAGGATTGGTTGCTTTGCTGGGTCATTGCTGACCGCATCTCCTTCCTTGGTGCTTGCATGTGCCTGCGCCATAAATCCATGAATGAGATGGCAAAAGCACAGCTAAGAGCAGTTAAATTGTGGTTTCGGCGGAAAGATTCACACCGCGGCTGCAGAGATTTTATCTCCTTAAACCTATGATAGGAGTCACCGACGTCAGTTACACAGATGGTTACTCACACGTAGGTTTCAGGCCCGTAAGCAGTAACTTTTCCTGAAATACTTAGCCACCCGAAAAGAAAAAGCACCCCCTCGCGGGGGTGCAAAGCAGACGCAAAGCCCGCGCTATTTCTGCGCTAACCGCGCCATCACTTCAAGCACTTCGGACATTCCGGCTTTCTCCGCAGAATATGTGACCGCTTGGGCGCCCTTGACCACCTCAATAGGGGCAGTTTCCAAAGCCACCACCGGCATCCAGTCAAGGAAATCCTCATCTCCTGGCGCGTTAGCAAAAACCAGGGCTTCCTCCGGCTTAGCTTGCAGATCCTCGAGGATGCGCTCCACGCCTTGTGCCGCGGTCGCGGCAGTGACGGAGAGTGCATTGGTATCGAGACGCGGCTGCACAGCATCCTCATCAAGGACAACGCTCCACACGGCCTGCGGAACATCCACCTCACCGGCGGGTGATATCACGATCAGGACTTCGGCCGCCGGGTAGATCTCCGCCAAAGCCTTGTGCAATCGCGGAGTCAGCGCGCCATCTTCCCAATTCAGCGCGCTGCTGTGCGCCACTACCACGCGGGGGATGGAAGAGAATTGCGCCTTCATGCGGTGCGGCAAGCGCGAGACGATAAGCCGGGATTGGGTAGCTGCCGCCAACAGGCCCTGCTCTGCTACGGAACCGGCCCATATCTCCTTACTGCTGGCCGTGATGGACGCTTGGGTTTGCGCCACATCCGACTTCAGCTGCGCCATGACATCCGCGACCTTATCGCGACCTTCATCCAAGCCGCGGGTTGCCTCTTCTACCACGGCGTTGAGGTTGTTCTTGATCCACTCCAAGGTCTCCGGGGCGGTACGCGCCTTATTCTTTGGCTCCTCCCCGTCCGTTCCCTTGGCGGCGGCCATGTGGTTGCGCACCAAGTCAACCGTAGTAACGGAGACGCGTTCTTTGAGGCCCACTAGATCGTCGCGCAGTCGGCGTACGCGGTGGCGTTCGGTTTCCACTTCAGCATCGTGAGCTTCTGCCTCCTCAAGGGTGGGAGCCCCTCCACCTTTACGGGCGGGCACCCAGTATTCACCGGTAGGCATGGGCCCAAATTCGGCTTCGTACTGCTCCCATAGTCCTTCCAACGCCTCTTGCATACGGCGTCGAATCTCCGCGGTATCAGCCTCCGCATCGCCGGTGGGATAGTACGGTTCGAGGGCGGTAATAAAGACAGGGGTCTTGGTCCGTCCCAGGTTCTTTTTGTGCCCCTTGGTCCACAGGCGCTGCGAACCAAAAATGACCTGTGGGATTACCGGCACCCCCGCCTCATAGGCAATGCGGGAGGCGCCACTTTTCATGCTGCGGATTTCAAAGCTGCGGGAAATTGTGCCTTCAGAAAACACGCCCACGAGTTCGCCGTCCTTGGCCAGCTGTACCGCTTGGCGGAAGGAGGCGCTGCCATCGATACGGTCAACTGGCACGTGATGCATGGCTTTCAACAACGGACCCGCCACCGGTGCTTTGAAGATTCCAGCCTTAGCCAGGAAGCGCACCAGACGCTTCTTGCGATAGGCCAAAAAGGCGCCGAAGAGGAAATCCATGTAGCCGGTGTGGTTGCAGACCAACACCGCCCCGCCCTTATCGGGGATATTTTCTTCCCCCGAAAGGCGCATTTTTAATCCCTGTGCCAGAGTCACCCCCCTGCCAATGTGGGTGATCTGGCGGTACAGGAAATTCGTCGCAGCGTTCATAACTCTCCAGGACGACGGCGGACTTACTGCGGGGTCAGGACATCCTTGCCCACGAACGGGCGCAGGGCCTCAGGGACAACGACGGAGCCGTCGGCCTGCTGGTGGTTTTCCAGAATGGCAACGAGCCAGCGGGTAGTCGCCAGCGTGCCGTTCAGGGTAGCTGCGGTCTGGGTCTTGCCGTTCTCGTCGCGGTAGCGGGTGGACAGGCGGCGAGCCTGGAAGGTGGTGCAGTTCGAGGTGGAGGTCAGCTCACGGTAGGTGTCTTGGGTAGGAACCCAAGCCTCATTGTCGAACTTGCGGGCCGCCGAAGAACCGAGGTCGCCACCAGCAATATCAATGGTGCGGTAGGGCAGTTCCATGGCTGCAAGCATGTCCTTTTCCATGGACAGAAGGCGCTGGTGCATTTCTTCCGCGTCCTCCGGCTTGCAGTAGACAAACATCTCCAGCTTGTCGAATTGGTGGACGCGCAGGATGCCGCGAGTGTCCTTACCGTGGGAGCCAGCCTCACGGCGGAAGCAGGAGGACCAGCCGGCGTACTGCAGCGGGCCATTGGAGAGGTCGATGATCTCATCCTTGTGGTAACCGGCAAGGGCCACCTCAGAGGTTCCTACCAGGTACATATCATCGGCCGGTAGGTAATAAACCTCATCGGAGTGCTGGCCCAAGAAACCGGTGCCGGACATAATGTCTGGGCGAACCAGAACTGGCGGGATCATCAGCTTGAAACCGGCTTCGCGCGCCTTCTGCGCCGCGAGCATCAGCATTCCCAGCTGTAGGAAGGCGCCATCGCCAGTAAGGTAGTAGAAACGAGCGCCGCCTACCTTAGCGCCGCGCTTGACGTCAATGAGACCGAGGGACTCGCCCAACTCAAGGTGATCCTTTGGCTCGAAGTCGAACTCAGGAATCTGGCCTACTTCTTCTACCACTACGAAGTCATCTTCGCCGCCGGCCGGGGCACCTTCAACCACGTTATCGAGCTTGTACTGCAGCTCTTCCACCTTGGCCTCAGCGGCAGATTGTGCCTCTTCCGCCTCCTTGACCTTGGCCTTCAGCTCATTAGAGCCCTCCAGCAGTGCCGGACGCTCCTCTGGAGAGGCTTGGCCAATCTTCTTGCCAAAAGCCTTCTGCTCAGAGCGCAGTTCGTCGGCCTTTTGGATAGCAGCGCGGCGCTGCTCATCAGCTTCCAAGAGCTGGTCTACGAGGGAGGGATCCTCACCTCGATTCACCTGGGAAGCACGGACAACGTCAGGGTTTTCGCGGAGTAGCTTGAGATCAATCACGAATGTAAGCTTAGCGCATTGGCAACCTCTTGCGGTGGTAATAACCAGCGAATTATGATGGCTTTATGTCCGCCGTTCAGCTCCCCGCCCGCACAATTACGGACGGTCCCGTTCCAAAACACACCCAATTGCACGATATCCTCGAAGAATTGTGCCGCACGACCCTCAAACCCGGCGATATCCTGCCCGGCGAGAGGCTTCTTGAAGAAACCTATGGCGTGTCACGGATCACGGTACGCCGCGCCATCGGGGATCTTGTCGCGGCCGGAAAACTGCGGCGCGTCCGCGGAAAGGGCACCTTCGTAGCGCCCAATCCCCTTGTCTCCCGGCTCCACCTAGCCTCATTCTCGGATGAGATGGGCGCACAAGACGTCACTGCCTCCTCCAAAATCCTTACCAGCGGACGCAGCAGCGCCCCGGAGGATGCCGCCCTCTTTTTTGATACGCCTGCCCAAACCGAACATATTCATCTGCGCCGCCTGCGCTTGGGCGATGGCGAGCCCTACTCCATTGATGACGGCTGGTATAACTCCACGTATGCGCCCAGCCTGCTAGAAAATGACACCTACAATTCGGTCTACGCCATCCTCGACTCCGTCTTTGACGTCCCCATCACCGATGCGGATCAAACGGTCTCGGCGATTTCAGCCGATGCGGACACTGCCCCGCTTCTCGACGTCCCCGTGGGCACCCCACTGCTGCACATCGTGCGCTACTCCCGCTCGGGTGATAGGCCGGTGGAGTGGTGTTCCTCCGTCTACCGCACCGACCGCTACCGCCTGACTACCCGGGTGGCTAGGGAGAACAGTATCTAGCCAGCACCCTGCTTAACAGGTAAGATTAAGGGCCTTATGAAGAAATCACCTGCGTGGCGTTCCGCTGTGGCCGTCCAGATTGTCTTGATTGCGGCAATCGCGGCGGCCGTTTTCATGGGCATCTATGGCGTTATCAGCTCCCACAAATCGGGTGGCGAAGATACTACCGCTGCCCAGCAGCACGATGGCGGAGATAACTCTGAGACTGCCGCCGCTAAGCCAGAGCCCTTCACCGCTGCGGCCGCCGGCGCTTGCTTGACGTGGGACATCGCCCAGGATGGCTCCGCCACTGGGTTCAAGGAAGTACCGTGCTCCGAACAGCACCGCTTCGAGGTTTCCAAGACCGAAGACCTGAGCGTCTACCCCACCAGCGAATTCGGCCCTGATGCCACCCGCCCAGCGCTTACCCGCCAACACCAATTACGCGATGAACTGTGCGAATCCGCCACTGTGGGCTACCTGCACGGGAAGTGGGATCCGAATGGTAAGTACGATGTGGCGTCCATTCTGCCGCCGCAGTCCGCCTGGGATCGCGGCGACCGCACCTTGCTGTGTGGCCTGCAAACCACCGATGATCACGGCGTTCCGCAGCTTACTACCGGCAACGTCGAGGCCTCCGAGCAGGCAAACCTCGCCAAGCCGGGCGAGTGCTTGGCCATCGATGACAAGCAAGTTCCGCACGTCGTCGACTGCGCTAAGCCCCACCAGATGGAGACCGTTTCCGTCATCGATGTGGGCAAGCAGTTCCCTGACGGCTACCCGGACGGCAAGGATATGGACAAGTTCCTGTCCGATACGTGTACCGCCGCTACTGAGGACTACCTTGGCGGCGAGGAGCAGCTCTACCAGTCCACGCTGCAACCATTCTGGGGCTCTATCACCGAGGCCTCGTGGAATGGCGGCACCAAGTCCGTCAATTGCTCCCTTGTGCATGCCCGCGAAGGCGGCGGTTTCTCTGCCATCACCGGTTCCGCTACCGGTGGTCGCCAGGCGCTGACTATCGACGGTCAACCGCCGGAGGAACGCCCTGAGCGCAATCCACTGCGTGAGGACAAGGACAATAGTCCGGCACCCGAGTCTGCCGCCCCCGCACCGGCCCCAGCGCCCTAATGGTCGAGGTATCAGAAGAGCGCTTCGATGAGATGGTCAACGAGGCGCTGGATCAAGTCCCCGAGGAATTCGTGCGCCGCATGCGCAACCTCGTCATTTTGGTTGAAGATGAAAATCCCGATAACCCTATGCTGCTAGGGCTCTACGAGGGCGTCGCACTGCCGCACCGCACCTTCGATCACACCGGTTTCCTGCCCGATGCGATCTTCATTTACCGGAACACGCTGCAGCGCTGGTCCGGCAGCGAGGAAGAATTAGCAGAGCAGGTTAAGGTCACCGTATTCCACGAACTCGGCCATTACTTTGGCCTCGAAGAAGAGGAGCTGCACCGCTTGGGCTGGGGCTAGAGCTCCGTATCCGCCCACCGGGTTAACGTCCACTCACCAAAGTCCTTGCCGCGCGGTTCCATCACCATAAAGCGGCAATTGGCCAGGTAGCCGGTATAGGCAAAGTCGGCATCAACACCCGTGGCGTGTTTGGTGACCACGCGGATAGCGGCGCCGTGGCTGACGAGAATGACATCGCGGTCGTCGGCAAGCTGCTCCGCAATGCCCTCCAGCACCGGCTGGTAACGCACCAGCACATCATCCAAGGTCTCGCCGCCTTCCATCCCGGCGCCGCGCTCGCCATCGCACCAGCCACGCATAGCCACCATGTGCGACCGATGGGCATCTTCGCTACCGTCCATCTCCCAGTCACCGGCGAAAATTTCGTGCACGCCGGAGATTACGTCAACGCGCTGAGAGAATTCCGGCATACCGCGCTCCTGCTCAAAGGCACGTGCCGCCAGCATCGCGGTCTGCTGAGCGCGCAGGGCAATGGAGCATTTAAATTCCACCTCGCGCTCGCCCACCAACTGCGCTAGCTCCCGGCCTACCTCCGTGGCTTGGTCGCGCCCGCGCTCGGTAAGCTCTGCCCCGGGCGGGCGGGTATCGAGGAGGCGGGAAATATTGGAATAGGTCTGGCCGTGACGCAGCAGGATAATTCTTCCGGGCATGCTTCTAGATTATTGGCCCCTACGCGCCCGCGCTACCCAATCATCCGCCGCTGCCAGATCGCGCGGTGGCTTGCCCGCACGGGTTGCCGCCGGCCAGGAGCCGAGGAAAAGCAGGTCCTCTGCCCGCAACCACAAGGCCCGCAGCGCCTCCGCCACCGGTTGATCGTCAATGTGGCCGATAAGGTCCACGTAGAAGCGGTACGTGCCAAAGGCCTCCCGCGTGGGGCGCGACTCAATCCGGGACAGGTCCACCCCGCGGTGCGCAAAGTCCTGCAACGCCCCCACCAGGCTGCCCGGTTCATTTGGCAGGGTGAAGATGACGCTGGTGCGGTCCTGGCCAGTCCTTGCAGTGGGTTTTCCCGGACGCCCTACCAGGACAAAGCGCGTTGCGGCGCCCTCAACATCTGCCACGCCCTGGGCGATGGTCTCCAGCCCAAAGATCTCGGCGGCCCGCGCCGGCGCTGCGGCCGCATCCGCTTCCCCACGGACTACAGCCTCGGCCGCGGCGGCATTGGAACTGGCCGGCACGAACTCTACCTTCGGCAGATTGTTTTTTACCCAGCCGCGGATTTGCTGGAACGCCACCGGGTGGGTGCTCAGCCGCGCAATGTCGCCCGCGCCTTGCCGGGTCATAATGCTAAAGGCCACGGGGATATCCACCTCGCGGTAAATCTGCACTGGTTCGGCTTCAACCAGCGCATCAAAGGTGGTGGTGACCGCGCCGTCGACGGAATTTTCAATGGCTACGCAGGCGTACTCGGCTTGCCCGGCGCGCACGGCGGCCACGGCCTCCGAAGGCGAGCCAACCGGCAGGGTCTCTACCTGCGGCAGGTGTGCGGCAAACTTATGCACGGCTGCTTCCGTAAAGGTTCCGGCCGGCCCCAGGAAGGCGATGGTGGTAGTCATGCACGTCACCTTAGCCCACTAGACTGGTGCCCCATGGACTTTTCCGTAGAACAACTCCGCGCGGATCTGCACGGCCTTACCCCCGAGGAGCACGGTTTCACCTACCTGGATGTGGACCGCGAGCCCTTCGGCCGCGGCCGGCTGAGCGGCTGGGTCCTCTCCGCCAAGGATCTCTGCGATGTCCGCGGCATGCCCACGACCTTGGGAAATACCGATCGCACCTATTACCCCGAGCGCAGCGATGCCTTCATCGAGGCCTTGGAGAAACAAGGTGCGCGCATCATCGGTAAGTCCTCCACGCCGGAGTTGGGCCTGCGCGTGGATACGGAACCGGTGGGCCTGCCCCATCCCGATAATCCCCTTTATCCCGGCTGCACACCGGGTGGTTCCTCGGGCGGTGCGGCGGTACAGGTCGCGCGGGGGTTGCTGCGCGCGGCGCACGCCAGCGATGGCGGCGGCTCCATCCGAGTGCCGGCCGCGGCCTGCGGCGTGGTGGGTTTTAAACCGGCAGGAAAAGAACTGGGTGTGCAGGGTTTTATCACCCGGACCGTGGCCGATAATGCCTTTCTGCATGGCCACCGCATGATCACCCCGCGCGCCCGCATCGGCCTGCTGGTAGAGCCGCTGTTTTGTGATGCCAGCGTCGATGCCCACCATCTGCGCGCCACCCGCGAGGCCGCCCAACGCCTACAGGCAGCCGGCTTCACCGTGGTGCCCATTTCCCCGTATCCGCAGGCCCGGTCCACCTTTGCGCATTTCCGCACGACCTTTACCTCCCGCTTGGCGGAGCTCAACCCAGCGGCGGGCTACGCCGAATGGATTGCTCAGCAGGGCCGGCGCGTTAGCTCCGCTGAGCTGGCCGCGGCGCGGGCGCATGTCCGGCAACTACCCGGCTTGCTGGCCCAGGAATGGGGCGTCGATGCCATCCTCACCCCAATGCTGACCACGGACCCGCCGCGTATTGGTTCTTTCTTGTCCCTGCCCCATGCGGAGAATTTCGCAGCCCAGACCCGGTGGTCGCCGTGGGGTTCCCTGTTCAACATGGCCCGTCTGCCAGCCATTTCCATACCGTGGGTCGTACCCAATCACCCGCCGGTAGGCGTACACCTGGGAGGCATTACGCTTTCCGACGCCTCCCTGCTCGGCCTCGCCCATATCCTGCACCCATGATCAAGTCCCTACGCGCCGAGCTACTCATCGTCCTCACCCTCACCTTTGGTATTTCCGGGGTCCGGGCGGTATTGAACCTCATCAATTCCCTAGCCTCCCCGCAGCGGCTCGACGAACAATCGGTCACGCTCAATTCCAGCCAATCCTCTCTTGCCTGGGTGGATATGGGTCTGCAGCTGTGCTCCGCCGCTGTTCTCTTTTCCTATGGAGCCTTAGCGCTTTTCCTGCTGGCCAAGGATCACATAGTGCCCCGGCCCCACCGCACCCGCGACTGGCTCGAAGGTGCAGGGCTTGCCGCCCTCATTGGCATCCCAGGGCTCGCCTTGTATTTCGCGGCACTGCAATTGGGGTGGAGCAAGGAAGTCATCCCGGGCGACTTCGCCAATGCCTGGGTGGAAATCCCCGTTTCCCTCCTCAAGGCCGCTGCCAACGCCTTCGCGGAAGAAACCGTGGTGGTGATGTGGCTTATGACGCGCTTGCGTCAGGCCCGCTGGTCGCTGCCAGCCACGCTGGCCGCAAGCTCCATTCTCCGCGGTTCTTACCACCTCTACCAGGGTGTTTCCGCTGGATGTGGCAATATCATCATGGGGTTAATCTACGGCTATTACTACCACCGCACGGGGCGGGTATGGCCTTTGGTCATAGCGCATTTTCTTATCGACGCCGTCGCTTTCGTGGGTTATTCCTTCCTGTGAAAATGCCCTTAAGGGGACGTCGTGAAGCAGGCGTTGCTCGCTGCTCCTTGTAAGGTATAGCGCATGACTGAATCAGGACGAGATCCGCATAGGGAGGCCCGCCGCGCCGGCGACGATTCCTCCACTGAATTCGTCCTTGGGGCCGATGGACGTCCCCTCAAGGATCGATACGGCCGCCCCATTCGACGCCGTTCCTCCGCCCGCCCGGCGCCGCGGCGCGTGGAACCCGAGCAACAATCCTTCCGCGCTCCGCAGCCACAGCAACAGCCCCCGCGCCGCACTCCGCCGCCAACACCGAGCCGCTACCCCAGCCAGTACCGCGCGCAGCAGCGCCCGCCTCGTCGCACCACGCCGCGCCCTGCACCCCGGCAGCGCCCGCACAGCCGTCGCAAAAAGGTCAATCCGGCCAAGCGCGCCCTCGGGTGCGTTGGCTTGGCGCTCGTCGTCCTGCTGGTATTCAACCTCGTCTTCATGTTCTGGGCCGATGCCCGCCTCACCCGCGTGGAGGCGCTGCCAGAAGAACAAGTGTCTAATACCGCCGGCACCAATTGGTTGCTCGTCGGTTCTGACTCCCGCCAAGGCCTCAGCGAGGAACAGCAGGCTGAACTGGGCACCGGTGGTGATGTGGGCGAGGGCCGCACCGATACCATCATGCTGCTGCACATCCCACGCACCGGCAAGGCCAAGCTCGTTTCCATCCCACGTGATAGCTACGTGGAAGTCCCCGGTTTT
>ERZ1031176.48-NODE-48-length-23186-cov-5.898405_pt1 | contig 23186 bp, 20 predicted proteins | sample MGYA00518586_ERZ1031176 | MGnify/ENA primary metagenome ERZ1031176 (study PRJEB33718, sample SAMN03159775) | human skin metagenome | collected 2014-05-20 | study: EMG produced TPA metagenomics assembly of the PRJNA266117 data set (Human skin bacterial metagenome and... | reverse complement strand
GACGCGCTCGCGGTCGAGATCGACGTCGAGCACCTCGACGGTGACCTCGTCGCCGACGGTGACAACCTCGGACGGGTGGTCGATGTGCTTCCAGGACAGCTCGGACACGTGGACCAGGCCGTCAACGCCGCCAAGGTCGACGAATGCGCCGAAGTTGACGATGGAGGAAACGACACCCTTGCGGACCTGCCCCTTCTCCAGCTGGTGGAGGAAGTCGGAGCGGACTGCGGACTGGGTCTCTTCGAGGTATGCGCGGCGGGACAGCACGACGTTGTTGCGGTGCTTGTCCAGCTCGATGATCTTTGCCTCGAGCTCCTGGCCGATGTACGGATCCAGGTCGCGGACGCGGCGCATTTCGACGAGGGATGCCGGCAGGAAGCCACGGAGGCCGATGTCGAGGATGAGACCACCCTTGACAACCTCGATGACGGTACCGGTGACCGGCTGGTCGTTCTTCTGCAGCTCTTCGATGGTGCCCCAGGCACGCTCGTACTGAGCACGCTTCTTGGACAGAAGCAGACGACCTTCCTTGTCCTCCTTGGTGAGGACCAGTGCGTCAATCTCATCGCCGATCTCGACGACCTCATCCGGGTCGACGTCGTGCTTGATGGAGAGCTCGCGGGTCGGGATGACACCTTCGGTCTTGTATCCGATGTCGAGGAGGACCTCGTCGTGGTCGACCTTGACTACGGTGCCGGTGACGATGTCGCCATCATTGAAGTACTTGATGGTGGCGTCAACTGCGGCAAGAAAATCCTCAGCGCTGCCAATGTCGTTGATGGCAACCTGCGGGGTAGTAGAAGTGGGCATAGGTTATGTTGCTCCGAAATGGATAGGAGATAGCAAATGGACATGAGCGCATCTCTCGAAAGGCCATGCTTAAGCTGGTATTTCGATCTCGCTTTCGGTGTGGGTTAGCCCTCCTATTACGGCCGCGCCCGCACTGGAAGCGTAGATACGCCTAAGCGAGAATAGTCCATTTGTGCAGCTCGAGCAAACTTTGGCCTGGGCGTGTTCCGTGGCGTGTCGCTGTGTGGGTTAGCGCGCATGACCGGCAGTTTTGTTGGGTGGAGGGGTACGGGGGGCGTCGGCAAGCGAGTGCTCGATGCAACATCTCGCATGCATTGGCACTACCGTTATATAGAGACATTCAAATTTTATATAGGTGGTGTTTTTATGTTGAAACGCGGTATCGGAATCGGTTTCGCGTTCATCGGCGTCGTTGTTGGCGCCGGTTTTGCATCAGGTATGGAGGCGTTTCAGTACTTCGTCTCCTATGGCGACATGGGTATGTGGGGCATTGTCCTCGCCGGTGTGGTCATGGCTTTTGCCGCTGTGGCATTTCTGACTTTCGGTTCGTATTTTCAAGCTAATGAGCACACTCGCGTTTTCGGTGAGGTGTCCGACGGTTTGTCTTCGCGCATCATGGACTGGTCTGCGATCGCGTGTATGTTCAGCGTCGGTTTTGTGATGTTCGCGGGCGCCGGCTCGAACCTTGAGCAGGCGTATGGCTGGCCGATCTATGTCGGCGGTGTGGCCATGCTGATCATCATGCTCTTGGTCGGCCGCCTGGATGTGGACAAGATCTCGATGGTTTTGGGCCTAGTCACTCCCCTGCTGATCATTTTTGTTCTGATCGCGTCGATTTGGACCTTCACACACGCAAACATTGATTTCGCTGCGCAGAGTGAATGGACTCAGGCGAATGTTGATGGCGCTACTGGCGCCCCGACGTGGTGGCTGGGTGCGTTGAACCACACTGGTTTGAACGCGCTGTGCACGGTGTCAATGGCGATCGTGATTGGTGGCGACAACTTTGACAATAAGTCGGTGAAGATCGGCGGTCTGATCGCTGGTTTCCTGTATGCCGCTATGTTGGCGTTGCTTGTGGTCACCCTGTTCATTACTGCGCAGGATGTCAATGGCAACGATCTTCCGTTGCTTGAGGTGCTCTTCGGTGTCCACCCGGTGCTGGGCCAGATCATGACGTGGGTCATCTTCCTCATGGTGTTCAACACCTGTCTCGGCATGATTTACGCTTTGGCGAAGCGTCTGACCCGTAACAACCCGAGCCGTTTCTATCCGGTCTATGTCGTCGCATGTCTGATTGGTTTTGTGCTGTCGTTCATTGGCTTCAAGCCGCTGGTCGCAAACCTGTACCCGGTGCTTGGCTACTTGGGTCTGTTCGTGATCGCGGTGCTGGTATACCAGTATTTCCGTTACCGCGATCGACTGGACCGTGAGGGTGAGCTGCGTACCGCCGCAGTGGACCTTGTCACGGACGAGGAGAACTTGGATCCGGACAGCGAATTCGCGGACATGTCGCTCGAGGAGCTCGCCGAGGAGTCCATGCTTGACGACGACGACTTCCAGGAAGCCCTCGAGTCCGAGGTCGAGGAACAAGACGAGGACGCAGAAGAATCCGAAGCTACTGATAATGCAGCCTCGGATTCTGGCAGTACCAAGATCTAGCGCAAGCGCACGCCTAGTCCCTTTTAGCCCGGGAGCGGATCATTCCGCCCCGGGCTAATGTGCTGCTTCGTCCCAGTTAGTGCCGGTGCCTGCAGAAACTTCGAGGGGCACGCGCAGGCTGATCGCACGGTCCATTTCAGATTCGACGATGGACCGGACTTCTTCAAGCTCGCCGGGGGCGACTTCAACGACGAGTTCGTCGTGAACTTGGAGGAGGACGCGGGATTTAAGGGATGTGTTGTTAAGCGCGGCGTCGACGCGGATCATGGCGACCTTAATAATGTCTGCGGCCGTGCCCTGAATCGGCGCGTTGAGTGCAGCACGTTCGGCATTCTCACGGGCGACGCGATTGTCGGAGGTGAGCTCCGGCAGGTAGCGGCGACGCCCGAAGACAGTGGATGTGTATCCGTCGCGACGTGCTTGTTCGACAACTTCGTCGAGGTAGCGCTTCACACCGCCGAAACGTTCGAAGTAGGATTCCATAATCTTCTTCGCTTCACCGGCGGGAATACCCAGTTGGTTGGACAGGCCGAAGGCACTCAAGCCGTAAACGAGGCCGTAGCTCATGGCCTTGACGCGGCGACGCAGCTCGGGGGTGACTTCGTCGATAGGTACGTCGAAAACGCGGGAGCCGACGAAGTTGTGCAGGTCCTCCCCTGCTTTGTATGCCTCGATGAGTCCGGGGTCTTCGGAAAGGTGTGCCATGACGCGCATCTCAATCTGCGAGTAGTCGGCGGTAAGCAGGCAGTCAAAACCTTCGCCGACTGTGAATGCGGAGCGGATGCGACGTCCTGCTTCAGTACGCACCGGAATGTTCTGCAGGTTCGGCTCAGTGGAGCTGAGACGACCGGTGGATGCGACGGTCTGGTTGAAGGTGGTGTGAATCCGACCGTCGTCGTGGACAGTCTTGATCAGCCCTTCAATGGTGGTCTTGAGTTTTTGCCATTCGCGGTGCGCGAGCAGCTGGTCCAAGAATGGGTGCGGGTTCTTCGCGGCAAGGGCTTCGATTTCCTTCGCGGCGGTGGAATATCCGGTCTTCGTTTTCTTCGTCTTTGGCAGCTCGAGCTTGTCAAAGAGGACGACGGAGAGCTGTTTGGGGGACGAGAGGTTGAGGTCGGGTTCGTCGACAAGCGTGCGGGCCGTGTTTTCTGCGTCGGCGACCTTTTCCGCAATTTCGGAGAGTTGTGCTTCGAGCACGTCCATGTCCACGGCGATGCCGACGTCTTCCATTTTCGCGAGGATGGTCACGAGTGGCAGTTCGAGGTCGGCGTAAAGCTCATACGAGTCAATCTCGCGGAGGTCTTCGCTCAAGGCTGCGGAGAGCTCGAGGATGGCGAGGGCGGAGTCGAGGTCGGCGGTATCGTCGTCAAGCAGGCTCAGTTGGTCGCTGTTCGTGGTGAGCTGACGCTGTAGGTGACGCTGGTAGACATCCGCAAGATCGTATGTGCGCTGGCCAGGGCGCAATAGGTATGCGGCGATGGCGGTGTCGTGCGCGATGCCGTTCAGTGTGATTCCGCGACCGCGCAGCATGTGCCATGCGGCTTTAGCGCTGTGTAGGTACTTCGGGGAGTCAGATTCAAGCCATGTCTTCAACGCGGTGTCTTCAGAGGGTGTGAGGTCGCTCAGTTGCTTGGCTACACCGTGGCGCTGCTTATCGACGACTCCCACTGCCCATGCGTCCCCACCCGCCGGCGTGGCATCGCCCTGGATGAACACGGCAAGGCCTTGCCCCTCGCGGGCTTTAAGCCATGCATCGAGCGGTTCGTCCTCGACGGTGAGTTCCGGGAGTTCTTCTGCTGCTATCTCGGGCGCTGCGCCATCGGTAGGCACTGCTGCGAGGACGCGCTCGCGCAGGTTGACGCCGAATTCGAGGTCATCGAAAGCTGTCGCTACCGCGTTGACGTCGGCGGGCTTGAGCTCGAGTTCATCCGGCCCGACGGGCAATTCAAGGTCGCGCACCATTTGGGTGAGTTCACGGTTAAGCTGGACTTGCTCGATGCGTTCGCGGAAGTTGTCGCCGGCCTTGCCCTTGATCTCGTCGGCGTGCTCGATCAGGCTATTCAAGTCGCCATACTGGACAATCCACTTTGTGGCGGTCTTCTCCCCCACACCCGGGATATTCGGAAGGTTGTCCGACGGGTCGCCACGCAACGCCGCAAAGTCCGGGTATTGGGCTGGGGTGAGTCCGTATTTCTTCTCCACTTCCTCCGGAGTGAAGCGGGTAAGCGTGGACACCCCGCGCGTGGGGTACAGCACGGTCACCTTGTCATTGACCAGCTGCAGATAATCACGGTCACCAGTGACGATGATGACTTCATAATCATCCTGAGCCTGCGTGGTCAGCGTAGCCAGGATGTCGTCTGCTTCGTAGTTTTCCTTGGTCAAGGTGATAATGCTCAGATCCCCCAGCACGTCCTGGATGATCGGCACCTGGCCCTTGAACTCCTCCGGTGCTGCCGCACGCTGCGCCTTGTACTCCGGGAAACGCTCGGTGCGGAACGTCTGCCGCCCAATATCGAAAGCCACCGCGACATGGGTGGGCTGTTCATCAGCGAGAATATTGGAGAACATCGACAAGAAGCCGTACACCGCATTCGTGTGCTGGCCGCCGGAGGTGGAGAAATTCTCCGCCGGCAGAGCGTAGAAGGCACGGAAGGCCATCGAGTGGCCGTCGATGAGCAGCAGGCGTTTCTTTGCAGAGGAATTATCAGCGGAAGTCACGCTGTCCCACTCTACCGTTCACCACACTGCCTCCGGCACCGCATTGAGAAATAGGAAAAGCCCTGGCACACCGCATAAAAGCAGCGTGTCAAGGCTTTCACATCGTGCCCCAGGTGAGACTCGAACTCACACTGGACGGGTTTTGAATCCGTTGCCTCTGCCAATTGGGCTACTGGGGCGCGCTTTGGAAAGAATAGCGCACTGCTGCCCTGGGACTGAAATCAGGAACCCCCAAAACCGGCATTACATAGGTTAGATATATAGTTCCCCTATGCATTCTGATGAGACGCTATCTCAACTTGCCATCGACTTGGTCGCGGCAGGAACCCATTTCTCCCGCGCGACTTTCCGGGCTGCGGGCAGCGAGTTGTCGTATGTTTCTCTCCGCGTTTTGGCTGCGCTACAGCGTGAACCCGGACTACGCGTGGGGGAACTTGCACAACGCGAAGGCATCGCCCAGCCGTCGATGAGCCAGGCGATCAAGAGGCTAGTCGGCGAGGGGCTCGTGTCACGAACGCCTTCGCTTGACGACGCCCGCGCCTCCGAGCTCACCATCACCGACGCCGGTTGTGACGTTGTGAGCGCTTTCCGTACAGCATCGGTGCGCGAACTTGTACCGGTATTCCACGACCTCTCCCCCGGCGATATTGAGACCCTCATTCGAGCGGCTGAGATTCTCCCTTCTCTTTCAGAACGGCTCCGCGAAAACCATAAAGACGACTAGAAGTCAGAAGGAATTGAATGACTGAAAGCACTTCAGAGAGCTTCTTCAAACAACCAATCGCTGTGTGGGCAATTGCATTTGCCTGCGCGGTGTCTTTCATGGGCATTGGCTTAGTCGACCCGATTCTTCCGGCAATCAGTCGTGACCTGGATGCATCGCCAACCCAGACAATGCTGCTGTTCACCAGTTATCTGCTCATCACCGCTGTGGCGATGTTCTTTAGTTCCTTTATTTCTTCGCGCATTGGTGTCAAACGCACATTGCTTACAGGACTGGCACTCATCGTTATCTTCGCGTTCTGCTCAGGAGCAGCTGGGTCAGTCGATGCGATCATCGGCTTCCGTGCTGGCTGGGGTTTGGGTAACGCTCTGTTCATTTCCACCGCACTTGCTGCAATTGTGGGGGCGGCTGCAGGGGGCACAAGCCAGGCCATCATTCTCTACGAAGCAGCGATGGGCATCGGCATGGCCGTTGGGCCATTGCTCGGCGGTCTGTTGGGAGAAATCAGCTGGCGTGGCCCCTTCTACGGCACGGCAGCACTCATGGCGATTGGTTTCCTTGCCATCGCAGTACTGCTTCGCAAACCGGCAAGCAAGCCAGAACCGGTATCGTTCACCGCTGGTTTCGAAGCCCTGCGCGAACCGGCTCTACTCACGCTTGGAGCAGTCGCGTTCTTCTATAACTACGGCTTTTTCACACTGCTGGCCTATTCCCCATATCCCATTGATGAAGCCGCCGCTGCAACTGGACGTCCTTTCGGCGCGACCGAACTCGGATGGGTGTTTTTCGGTTGGGGTCTGGCACTCGCACTGTCTTCGGTATTTCTGGCGCCCCGGCTCACAAAGAGCTTCAAGCTCTTCCCCGTGGTTTGCTCAGTGCTTGCCGGATTCGCTGTGTTGCTCACTGTCCTCGGCTTCACGGTTGAGCATCTGACTACGCTCATCGTGCTCGTCAACATCGCTGGTGTTTTCATCGGTGTTTTCAATACCGTTCTCACTGAAGCGGTGATGGAAGCCACCGACCTACCGCGCAATGTCGCTTCCTCAACCTATTCCGGATTGCGCTTCCTTGGCGGTGCTGTGGCCCCTGCAGTCTCCGGACCTTTGGCAACAGCATTTGGCGTCGGGGTGCCCTATTGGGCAGGAGCAGCGGCGCTTATTGTCTCGCTGCTCCTGCTCTTCTGTGGCCGAAAGACCTTGACCAGAATTCTTTAGGACTGGGGGGATTCGGGGGTTGGGGTGCCGTCGATAAGCTTCGCGTCGTTCCACGTGCCCTTCGCAACCATCTCTGCCTTGCGCTCGACCCAGAAATCGGCGTTTTTGATGCCGAGGGCTTCGGGGTCGAACTGCGGCTCGAGGCCGGCTTTCTTCTGGCGGCGGTAATCCCACAGGCACTTCATGGCGGGGACCTGGAGCACGAGGATGGCCAGGATATTCAGCCATGCCGTGGTGCCCACACCGATATCGCCCAGTGCCCATGCGGTGCCCGGCGTGGTGGTCGCACCGACCCAGACGGAGACGAGGATGAGCGCGCGCAGGAACCAGATCACGATTGTGCGGACCTGCTCGCTCTTGATCCAGCGGTTGATGTAGGTGAAGTTCACCTCAGCCATGTAGTAGTACGCGACGATTGTGGTGAACGCGAAGAACAGGATGGCCAGTGCGATGAAGCTCCCGCCAAGGCCTTGGACGTAGGAGTCAAGACCGGACTGGACAAAGCCAGGGCCGACTTCGACCGAATCAGGAACAGCGCCGGTATAGCGGACCGGGCCATCTTCCGTGCCATTCTCATAGACGCGGTACATGTCGGTGGAAATGATGATGAAAGCGGTCGCAGAGCAGACCAGAAGGGTATCCACGTAGACGGCGAAAGCCTGCACGAAGCCCTGCTTGGCTGGGTGGGAAACCTCGGCAGCCGCGGCGGACTGTGGGCCAGTACCTTGACCTGCCTCGTTGGAGTAGATGCCACGCTTCACACCCCACATGATGGCGGTGCCCAGCAGGCCGGAGAATGCAGCTTCCTTGTCGAACGCGGCGCGGAAGATCAGGCCAAAGACCTCAGGGATCTGAGAAGCATTAGCAAAGAGAATGGCAATCGCAATGACGATGTAGATGACCGCCATGAACGGAACGACCATCGTGGCAAACCATGCGATGCGCTTAACACCACCAATGACGATGATGCCCAGCAGAATCACCATGCCAGCCGCAGTCGCCCACGTAGGCACCGACCACGCGTGCTGGACCGACGTCGCCACACCATTGGCCTGGACACCAGGCAGGAAGTACGAGGTGGCCAGAATCATCGACACCGCAAAAACAATCGCGTAGACCAATGCGAAAGGACGCGCCTTGGTGTGGCGGTAGGCCTTCTCAATGTAGTAGGCCGGGCCACCACGGTATTCACCGGTGTCTTGGTCCTTCTCCTTGTAGATCTGTGCAAGGCAGCACTCGACATAAGAAGTAGCGGAACCGAGGAAGGCCACGATCCACATCCAGAACACCGCGCCAGGGCCACCGAAGGCGATCGCTGTCGCAACACCTGCGATGTTGCCCACACCGACGCGGCCGGCGAGTGAGATCATGAGCGACTGGAAAGAAGAAATGCCAGCCTCAGAATCCTCGTTGGATTTGAGCTGGCGAATCATGTCCGGAAAGCAGCGGACCTGCAAGAAAAGTGTGGTGAGTGTGAAATACACACCAGCACCGAGGCATAAATAAACGAGCCAGTTCGACCAGATCGCGTCATTGACGCTATTGATGATGTCTTCCATGTTGGAACTCCCTCTATTCCGGGTGCCATCGGCCATCTGTTTCATGCATGCGGTGGATAATTATCATCCACTGCCATGGGCCCAGATTGACGGAATGTACTGCTAGACGCACCATTACTCATCAACGATAAGTTTGGTTGCCCTGAATATACTCCTTGGGAAGACACAACTTTTACGTTTCGGGAAATTTTCTTGCTGGGACTTATAACTGAATCGAAGCACCAATCCACGGACATGGCTGGTTGGTTCGTGCCCAACAGGGCAGATTAGGGTGGTGAGCGTGACACCGCGGACGAAACACTGGCTGCGGCGGTACGACCAGATGTGTGATGCCGCCGCTGGCACGGTCATCGGCGAATATTCAACGAGCTTCAGCCTCGCGACAAAGCTTCTTCCCACGCGTGAGCGCCGGGATATTCGCAATCTTTATGCAGTGGTGCGCATCGCCGATGAGATCGTCGACGGCACAGCCACTGAAGCTTCCGTGACAGCACCGCAGGACGTTTTAGACGCATACGAAAAGCAAGTCCTTAATGCACCTGAGATTCGGTTCCACACCGATCCAATCATGCACGCGTACGCGGCGACTGCGCGCCGGTGTGGATTTGCAGCCGAGCACATTCGAGCATTTTTCGCCTCCATGCGCCGTGATCTCCACCAGAACGATTATTCGCACCGGGATTTGGACGCTTATGTATATGGTTCGGCTGAAGTGATCGGCCTTCTTTGTCTCAATGTTTTTCTGGCAGACCGACACATTTCTGATGCTGAGCGTGCAGAAATGGAAAGCGGAGCGCGTCGTTTGGGAGCCGCTTTCCAGAAGGTGAATTTCCTGCGTGATCTGGAAGAAGACACAGCAGAGCTCGGGCGGTCGTATTTCCAGTCTTATGGCGCGATCAACGAGACGAAAAAGCAAGAACTTGTAGACGAGATCCGCGATGACCTCGCCGCAGCTGAAAAGGCAATCTGGCTCCTGCCTTTTCAGGTGCGCGCTGCGGTACTTGCCGCGAAGAATCTCTTTGGTGAATTGACGGAAATGATCGCTGAGACACCAGCAGAAGAATTGGTGCGCACTCGCGTCAGCGTGCCCGCCCATCGGAAGGCAGTGCTCACTGTTCAAGCAGTCGCACAAGCCACGGGGAGAAGATGAACATGAAGCAACAGAACTCACGCACCGCACTCGTGATCGGTGCGGGTGCTGCCGGGCTGGCCACCGCTGCTCTTTTGGGGCGTGAGGGCTACGCAGTCACAGTCGTCGACCGCATCGACCAAATCGGTGGCCGCGCGGGTGAACTCATCGTTGACGGATTCCGCTTCGACACCGGCCCCTCGTGGTATCTCATGCCGGATGCCTTCGACCATTTCTTCGCGCTCTTTGGCAAACGCACCGAGGACATGCTTGAGCTCGTGGACCTCTCCCCCGCCTACCGGCTGTTCCCGGAGGGGCACGAGCTTATCGACGTCCCGTCCAACCCCACCGCAGCAGTCTCCCTCTTCGAATCACTTGAGCCCGGCGCTGGAAAGCAGTTGGAGCAGTACCTTTCTAGCGCCGGTGAAACTTACGAGTTCGCGGTCAAGTACTTCCTTTACAACACGTTTTCTTCCCCACGCGCTTTCTTTGTTCCGGAGATTCGTGCCAATTACGGCAAATTGCTGAAGATGTTGACGGTGGGGTTGGAACGGTTCGTCGATAAGCGATTTGTTGATGTGCGCTTGCGGCAAATGCTGTCTTACCCGGCAGTGTTCTTGTCTTCGCACCCGGCGCATACCCCGGCGTTGTACCACCTGCTGAGTCATACGGATTTGGTGCAGGGGGTGAAATATCCGCAGGGCGGGTTTACCGCGGTGATGCGTGCGCTGGAAACGGTCGCCCGGGAACAGGGTGCTGAGTTTGCGCTCGGCACTGAGGTCACGCAAATCTGCACGCGCGATGGGCATACGACTGGTGTGAAGGTACGTCGGTCCGATGGAACTGACGATGTGTTGGCTGCGGATATCGTGGTCTCTACTGCGGACCTGAAGTTCACTGAGACTCAATTGCTTGCGCCTGAAGAGCGTACGTACGACGAAAGCTATTTCACGCGCCGTAATCCGGGCTTGAGCTGTGTGCTGGTCATGTTGGGCGTCGAAGGCAAACTCCCGGAGCTCAAACACCACAATCTGCTGTTCAGCAACGATTGGTCGGAAGATTTTGATGCTGTTTTCGATGGTCCTTTAGACGCGCGCCCGCTGGGTGCTTCCCGCTCGATCTATATTTCGAAGCCTTCGGCGACCGATCCTTCCGTCGCCCCTGATGGGGATGAGAATCTCTTCGTGCTGGTTCCTACGCCTGCTGATCCCGACCTTGGGCATGGAGATGCGTATTTCGCGTCCGCTAGTCAACGCGTGGATGCCATCGCTGATGCAGCCATTGAACAGATCACTGCGTGGTGCGATGTCCCTGACCTGAAGGACCGGATCCGCGTTCGCCGCACGCTCGGGCCTGAAGATTTTGCCACGCGCTACAACTCCTGGTCGGGTGGGGCGATTGGTCCAGCCCATACCTTGCGGCAGTCAGCTTTCCTGCGTGGACGCAACACTTCGAAGAAGGTGGACAACCTGCTATACGCGGGCGGGACCACACTGCCCGGTGTCGGCGTGCCCATGTGCTTGATCTCCGCAGAGAACGTGATCAAGCGTTTACGGCAGGACACCTCTGCCGGTCCACTGCCAGAAACACTGTGAGCCTGCTGAATTAACAGCAGGCTCACATCAGTGCGTTTGATTTAACGCTCTTGCGTTGGACGCGCCTCCTCCGACGGCTTCGGCTGCGCCGGGCGAGCCGGGGCGTGACGCTCAAGAATCCAACCAGCAGCTGGGCCCAGCAGACGTGGGCCGTACATTCCGTGGTTACGGACGCTGAGTAGCAGCGGGATGGTTGTCGGCGATCGCTTTGCCACGATCGTGGCGAATTCAGATACCGGAACCCGGCCGCGCAGCGTAGCCATGCGCAGCATCGGGTCGACGTGCACGCGCCACTCATGCGGAAGCGCGCAAATCGGATCGTCGGTGCGGCAGACATCAAGCACGCGGTCGCTGAGCTCACCGTAGCCGCCATCAAGACGCTCGAGTGCGCCACGGGTCTCCTTGGTCGCGCCACCGGCGAAAGCGCCGCCATTGTCCGCGAGGTGCGGATTGGAAACAAACACTGCCGAATTGATCTTGTGTGCCGGCAGCGGGCCACGACCTTTACCCATATTGTTCACAAGCTTCGCCCCGATATCCGCACCCTCGGAGTAGCCGACGATGCTGAACTGAGCCTTCGGACACATGCGTGCTAAACGACGCATCGTCGCAGACGTCTCCCGGTATCCCGAGCGCGAAGAATCGGTATACGTAGACAGCGTGAACGGGGTGGAGTTATATCCGATCCACACCGGCTGAATGCTGCCACGGCTCTGGCGATAAGTGTCCAGAGCGATTTCCTTCACCATCGCGCCGATCGGCATCTTCTCCGGCATGAAAGATGTGGTGCCGCCACCACCAGGAATAGCGATCAAGAATTCACTGGAGCACGTCGTCACATTCGGCGATTCAATCAACGAACGCAGATCTTGCGCCTGCGCTGGAGCGGCAGCAGCACTAGCGAGACCAATGACGGCAGCGGTGGCCGCGACAATTTTCTTCCACACCATGGGGGATCAAAGCTCCTCGGCTTTAAAAAATTAAATTAAAAAATGCTCAGAAAGTTCTATGCAAACCCTGCAACATCCTAAGCCATTTTTGGTTTCCCGCCTAACTATTCGGGTTTGATCCTGGTCACTTTCTCAGGGTGAAAATTTGCCACTGCAATGATTATTCCTCGCCTCAAGCTACGGGTAGTATCTCCGCCATGCGTAAAAAGATTGCTTCTTCCGTCCTCGCTGCATCGCTTGCTTTGACCACTGTTCCGGCTATTGCCCCAGCCCCTGCTACCGCCCAGACGGCCCAGGCTGAGGCGCAACTGCCTGATACTGCCGTCGGTCGCGGCATCGAAAATGCCTTTGATCCAAAAGTGGCTTCTTCCATGAAGGAAGACTCCTTCAAGGGCTTCTTGGAGATGGCTTTCCGCCCCTACTCCCTGCTTTTCAAGGGCGAGAACACCGAGCAGCGCGTGCAGGGCGCAACCCAGCTGGTGATCAACTACGCCATCATTGCTGCTGTCGTGACCGTTCTGGGTCAGGCAGTGCAGATCGTAATGTCTAATCTGCCGCGTTAATTCACCGCTTTCTCCCTTAGCTTTTGGCCACGTGACATACGTGGCCTTTTTCAATTTTTCATCTGGGAGCATAGTATGCTCAGCCCTATGTTCACCCGTGTAAAAACTGCCGCTGTCGGCACATGCCTCCTTCCGGTGGCTATGCTCGCTGGCTGCGTCACTAACGCCGAGGGCGACCACCCGGAGGGCTGGGAGGAAATCACCCCGGCTGAGGTCCCGGAAATCGCCGCTATGGTTCCGGAAGATATTCAGGCATCCGGAAAACTCTCCATCGGTGCCAATCCACCTTTTGCTCCCTTTGAGTTCAAAGACTCACAAGGTCGCATCATCGGCATGGAAATGGACCTGGGTCGTGCGGTAGCAAGCGTGATGGGTCTTGAGTATGACGCGCAGGAGCAGGACTTCGCCATGATCCTGCCGGCCGTTCAAGCCGGCACCCTTGATGCAGGCATGTCCGGTTTCACTGACACCCCTGAGCGTCGTGAGAATTTCGATTTTGTGAACTTCCTCTACGCCGGCATTCAGTGGGCCGCCCAGCCAGGCAAAGACATCGATCCGGAAAACCCGTGCGGACTGACCATTGCTGTCCAGCGCACCACGGTCTCTGAAACCGATGATGTGCGTCCGAAAGCCGAAAAGTGCGCTGAAGAAGGTAATCCCATCACAGTACTTTCCTATGACACTTCGGATAATGCAGCGTTGGCTGCACTGGTCGGGCGTGCGGATGCCCTCAGCGCTGACTCCCCTGTCACCGCGTGGGCAGTGAATAGGTCCGACGGACAGCTAGAACTCATCGGCGACATGTTCGATGCGGCACCGTATGGCTTCGCAGTTCCGAAGGATTCGCCTCTTGGTCCAGCAATGGCCGCAGCAATGCAGCACCTCATCGATACCGGTGAATACGAGCGCATTCTGTCCCAGTGGGGCGTGGAAACAGGCCTGCTTGAGCAGGCACAGATCAACGAGCAGCCTGTAGGAGGGCAGTAACCATGAGCACCACAACGACAAAGAGGGGTTCTTCGGGGAAACCCGAGCGGATCGAGGCTAAACCGCTGCGCCACCCAGGCCGTTGGATCACTGCTGCTGTGCTCCTTGTCCTGTTCGTCCTGTTCATCTGGGATGCTGCCAACCGTGAAGCTTATGGTTGGGGAACCTACTGGGCGTACCTGTTTGATACTCGGATTCTCACGGCTGCTGGCCACACGCTGGCTATCACTGTGTTGTCCATGATCATCGGTGTTGTGCTCGGCGTGATCCTGGCCGTGATGCGTATGTCGCCGAACCCGGTATTCAAGTCCATTGCGTGGCTGTACCTTTGGGTATTCCGTGGCACCCCGATTTATGTGCAGCTCGTGTTCTGGGGTCTGCTCGGTGCGATCTACCAGTCGGTGAATCTCGGTTTCACTCAGGTCTCGCTCGAGGCTCTCACCTCTTCCGCTTTCGCTCTCGCAGTGATCGGTCTCGGTCTGAACGAGGCTGGTTATATGGCGGAGATCGTTCGTTCGGGCATCAATTCAGTTCCGGAGGGCCAGATCGAGGCGTCGAAAGCCTTGGGCATGGGCTGGAGCATGACCATGCGCCGCACGGTGCTCCCCCAGGCAATGCGCATCATCATTCCGCCGACTGGCAACGAGTTCATCTCCCTGTTGAAGACGTCTTCGCTCGTGGTCGCTGTTCCCTATTCGTTGGAGCTCTACGGCCGCTCGCAGGATATCGCTGCTGCGCTCTTCGAGCCGGTGCCGATGCTGCTCGTGGCAGCTACTTGGTACCTGGTCATCACATCGATCCTGATGGTCGGCCAGTTCTACCTCGAGCGCTATTTCGACCGAGGTGTCACCCGCGAGCTCACTGCCCGTCAGCTCGCTGCACTTACCGATGCCGAAGGCAAAGCTCCCAATAACGTCACTGTCGTGGAAAGGAACCGTTAACCATGACTAATTCCTCCGTCTCTTCCACCCCGATGGTCCAGGCAGTGGATGTGTGGAAGTCCTTTGGCACCCTCGATGTTCTGAAGGGCATCAACCTCGAGGTCCAGCCTGGTGAGGTCACGTGTCTTATCGGACCTTCCGGTTCAGGCAAGTCGACCTTCCTGCGTTGTGTGAACCACTTGGAAAAGGTCACCGCTGGACGTCTTTATGTCGATGGCAATCTGATCGGCTACAAGGAAAAAGATGGTGTGCTGCACGAGATCTCCGAGAAGGAAGCCTCCTTGCAGCGCCGCGATATCGGCATGGTCTTCCAGTCCTTCAACTTGTTCGGGCATCGCACGGTGCTGGAGAACATCATTGAGGCTCCGATTCACGTCAAGGGCGAAAAGCCTGAGGACGCGAAGAAGAAGGCGATGCAGCTGCTCGAGCAGGTCGGCCTCGCCCACAAGGCCGAGGCGTTTCCTGTCCAGCTTTCCGGCGGCCAGCAGCAGCGCGTCGCCATCGCACGTGCGGTGGCAATGGATCCCAAGCTCATGCTTTTCGACGAACCGACCTCTGCTCTCGACCCCGAGCTCGTCGGCGAGGTTCTGCGAGTCATGAAAGAGCTTGCTGCCAGCGGCATGACCATGATCGTGGTCACGCATGAAATGTCCTTCGCACATGAGGTCGCGGACACTGTTGCATTCATGTCCGGTGGCACCATCGTCGAGCAAGGTACGCCCGAGCAGGTATTGGATAATCCTCAGCACGAGCGCACCAAGGAATTCCTCTCGTCGATTTTCTAAGGGCTCCTACCCCAGCAGCCCGGTGGCACCGTGGATCAAAGCGGTGCAACCACCAAGTGCTGCGAGCAGTAGCGCGATCTTGTGCGCTACGTCGCGGGATATCTTTGGCGAAAGTTTGGTTCCCACCCAAATGCCAAGGATCATTCCCGTTGCACCGGCCAGCCAGATCCACGGGTCAACCCCGCTGAGATCAGCTGCGCCGGTGAATTCTTTGATGGCGAAGGACAAGACTCCACTGACCAGAAAGATCGGCTGCAGGGTGGCTGCGTAGATGCGCTGTTCCCACCGCGCAGCTTGGGTATAGACCGTGATCGCTGGGCCAGCGATTCCGGCGAGGGTATTCATGAATCCCCCGGCCATGCCTGCCGTGATGGCAGGAAGCACTCCATGAGGCTCTGGTACGAAGCGACGGCCGAATGTCACAAGCGCCAGTGCTGCTAATAAGAGCGCACCAACCAAGACGAGCACGACATTTGGTTCGACCGCACGGATCAGAAGCGCACCGGGGATCGCGCCGAAGACCAGGGCGGGCGCGATGAGACCAAATTTCCGCCAGTCGATATCAGCACGCATATTGATGCTGGTGATCAGCGCATTCGTCGCAGCCAAGACGTTGACCACGAGAATACCTTCGACCGGCCCGAGGAACAGCGAGAGAACAGGGCCGGAAAGCAGTCCCACACCCATGCCGGCGATGCGTTGAAAGCACGCACCGACGCCAACGGCGAGGAAGACAATCAGGACGGTAAGGGTGATACTCATCCCTTGTACTTAGCGTTCATTGCTTCAACAACGCAGTCCGGAACAAGTCCGCTCACATCGCCACCGTATTTGGCCACTTCCTTGCACAGCGAGGAGGAAATATAGCCGTACTTTTCATCAGTCATGAGAAAGAAGGTGTCCACACCAGACAGATGGCGGTTCATCTGCGCCATTGGCAATTCGTAGTCATAGTCCAGCGAGGAGCGCAGCCCCTTGACCAGCGCGCCGACCCGGTGTGCCGTGGTGTAGTCCACCAACAAGCCACCCCAGGTGTCCACAGTGACATTCGGAAGATCACGCGTGACTTCACGGATGAAGTCCATGCGCTCATCAATAGTGAAAAGACCAGTCTGCTTATTCGGGTTCGCGGTCACCAAGACAATCACCTCGTCGAAGCTGCGCGATGCGCGGGTGAAGATGTCTAGGTGGCCGTTGGTGACTGGGTCAAAGGATCCCGGGCAGACCGCTTTCGTCATCGTGATTCTTCCTTGCTTTTCTAACTGGCCTTAGTCGTGGTCAGCGATGTCTTCGCGTGAAAACGTCGCCATATCCATACGAGCTATACCGTACAGTCGCTTCTTCAGCTTCTGCCCAGTCGGGGTGAATCCTTTTGGCCACGCAGTCTCTGGGCTGTCACGGTGACGTTCAATGACTACGGCTGCTTCATCAGCGAGAAGAGGTACCAAAGCTTGGACCATCTCTGCGATGTCCTCGTCGGCCAAGTCATACGGAGGATCGGCCAGCACCATGGTGAAGTGCTCTTTCGGCGCACGTGGCACATAGGCAGAAACCTTGGCCTGTTCCACGGTGACGTGCGGGTGTCCCACCACTTTCATGTTGTGGCGGATGATCTCTACAGCATCGGCATTGGACTCCACCAGCACGACTTCGTCTGCTCCACGGGAGGCTGCTTCTAGGCCCAGTGCGCCAGAACCAGCGAAGAGATCCAGGACTTTCTGGCCGGCAAAGCCAAATCGGACCTGCAAAGACGAGAACAGTCCTTCACGCGCACGGTCAGACGTGGGACGCGTGCCCTCCGGGGGAACTTTGATGGTGCGTCCGCGGGCTTCACCAGAAATGATTCGGCTCATGGGGCACAGTTTAATGCGCGCGGGTTAATGCGCGCGGGCGCTAGCTCTTTTCCAGGTATTCGAATTCTTCAAGAATCTCGGTGTCGGTGACCGAGCGGGCGAGCTCTGGGTCGGCGGCGACTATTGCTTCGGCGTCGTCGTAGGCGCGTTGAATGATCTCGTAGTCTTCAACCAGATTAAGAAGCTTTAACTGGCGCTCATTGCCCGACTGGTGTGTGCCCAGCACATCGCCCTCCTGGCGGTTCTGGAGGTCAAGCTCTGCGAGCTGGAATCCGTCTGTGATCGCTGCGATTTGGGAGACACGTTCGAATTGCGGAGTATCGGGACCAGCAAAGGTGTGGAAGAGGCATAGTGATTCAAAGCCACCGCGCCCGACGCGACCACGCAGCTGGTGCAGCTGCGAGACACCGAAGTGCTCAGATTCTCGCACCATCATCACGGTGGCATTAGGCACGTCAACGCCGACCTCGATCACCGTCGTGGAAACCAGCACGTCGATTTCACCGGCAGCGAATGCTGACATCACAGCGTCTTTGTCTTCACCCTTCATCCTGCCGTGGAGTATTCCGACAGTGAGTCCCTTGAAGTGGGTTTTTCCTAAAATGTCTGCGATTTCAAGGACACCGCCGGGTCCGTCGATACGCGGGCACACAATATAAGCCTGGTGTCCGGCGTAGACCTCTTCTTTGATTTTCTCCCATGCTCTTTGAATCCATGTGTCTTTGAATTCGGGCACGATCGATGACTGAATCGGTTTACGCCCTCCCGGTAATTCACGCAGTGTCGATACCGCGAGGTCGCCAAACACCGTGATGGCGATGGTGCGCGGAATCGGCGTTGCGGTCATGACCAGCAGGTGCGGGGTGGACTCCCCTGCTTTATCGCGCAGGCGATCGCGCTGCTCCACACCGAAGCGGTGTTGTTCATCAACCACGACAAATCCGAGTTTGAAAAAGTCGACGTTGTCTTGAATGATCGCGTGCGTTCCCACGATGATGTCTGCCTCGCCAGAGACGATCGCCAGCAATGCTTCTTGTCGTTGCACTGTCGACATGGAACCGGTCAATGCAACGACGCGAGCATGAACCCCTGTGCGCATGAGGGTTTTGCGCAGGGATTTCTCGTGCTGAAGCGTCAAGACTTCCGTGGGAGCCAGAAGCGCACACTGCATCCCGTTGTCCACGGCTTGGAGCATTGCCGCCAAAGCGACGATGGTCTTGCCGGAGCCGACTTCGCCTTGCAGCAGACGACTCATCGGGGCAGTGCTTCGCAGGTCCCCGGATATCTCTTCAAAAACTTTCCTCTGCCCAGCAGTGAAAGCAAACGGCAGATTGGTCAGCATCTGCTCTTGGGAAGCTCCCTCCACGCGCGGCAATGCTGGCGCGGTCCGGTGACTAGAGTCCGCCCGGCGTAGGGCCATGATCAGTGCAACGCGCAGCGCCTCGTTATATTTGAGGCGTTCGCGCGCAGGTTCCGGCCCAGCCGTCGTCGGATTGTGGATTTGGCGAATAGCTTCATCGAGCGAGACGAAGCCTTCCGGGGTGAAACCCAACGGTTCTGCGACGGGCGGCAGAGTGTCCAGAACCGCATTGACCGCACCCATGAGCGTCCAGGTGGACAGGTTCTTCGTCGCCTTGTACACCGGCAGCCACTCGCGACCGGCAAGGATCTCATCGGGATCGCCAAAGACTGAAAGTTGCTTCATCGAGCCGGTCGCCCCGCCTTTCGGCGTGGGGCGCTGGCCATCCTTGTCTTTGAATTTCGGGGCGTCCAAAATAAGGAAGTCTGGGTGCTGGAGCTGGGGCTGACCGTTGAAATAGCTCAGCTTCCCAGTGAACATGGCACGCACACCTTCGTGCAGCACACGCGGGGCGTATTTCGCACTGAAGAATGTGGCGTCGATATTTCCGTGACCGTCCGTGACACGCACTTTGAAGATCGGCCGCTTGCCTTGAATCATCCTGGTTGCCACGACAGTGCCAATGAACGTGATCCGGTCATCAGGCAAGGCCCCTTCGAGTGCGCTGGCATTGCCGTAACGGAGATATTTGCGTGGGTAGTGCTCGAGCAGGCCTTCCGCGGTCTCAATCCCGAAAGCCTTCGCAATCGCGCGGGCCGGACGCGTGGGAATGATCAGGTTCAGCGGCGTGGTGTAGTTAAGCCCCAGCACTGCTTATTCCACCCCGATTTGGCCGAGCATGCCCATGCCGTCGGCAGGATAGATCAAAATCTCGGCATCCAGGCTTGCTTCGAGTTCAGCGACGTCGACGGCGCTCGCGGCTTCGGTGGCAAGCAAGAGGGTGATCAGCTCGCCGCCGTCGGCAAGCAATTTCGCGCATGCCTTATCGACGACTTCCTGAACCGACTCTCCTTCCGCGAGTACCCCATCAGGCGTTGTCGCGGTGAGACGACCTGTTTCGCTGCGAACGATATCTGCTGCACGCATATCTGCGGCAGCTTCATCCATGTGCGCTACTGCTGCGTCGAGTGGAAGTCGTGGATCATGCACCGCGAGCGCTGCGATTCCCCCGACCAACCTGGTTGTGTGCAGGACCGCGATGTGCGCACCAACTGCCACCGCGGCCTGCTCAACGTGTGAAAGCTGCACGCAGTCCGTTTGGCCATTCGGAAGAACAATGACGTCTTCTGTCCCGTTTGCGGTAACGCATTGAGCTACCTCACTGGCCAGCTCCGCGCCTGGGCTGTAAACGGTGGCTCCGGCTTGGCGGTACAGTCCCGCAACTGCCCCTTCGGGAGCAAGCGCGATGATCAGTCGGTCTGCGGTGATGCCAGCGACTTCCTCGTTGGCGTCGGGGAGAATTTCCAATCGCAGATCGGTCACGGCGCCGAGACCATAAGCCTGTTCAATGACCGTGCCTGCTTGCAGCGAATGGATATGAATCTTCGCCTCAGTGTCCGAAACACGTGCGGTGACCAGACTGGTGCCTAAAGGCGCGATCGCAGATTCAAGCTCATCGACTGGACCAGAGAACATGAACATGATCTCCAGCCAGCCAGTGTGACCGTGGGAATCTTCCTCAGATACAAAAGTGAAACTGTCAGTCGCAGTAGATCCCTGAACCTGTGAATCATCGGAGTTTCCCGAAACTTCATCACGCAATGCCGCCAAGATCAGGACCAGGCCACGACCGCCGGCATCGACCACGCCGGCATCCCGAAGCTCGGCAAGCTGGGATGGCGTCTTTTCCAATGCTGCTTCCGCAGCTGCGACGGCAGCGGCAGTCACACCGACAAGACCTTTATCCACGGCGAGCGCATCTTTCGCAGCTTGGGCAGCTTCGCGCAGAACAGTGACAATCGTTCCCTCGACCGGCTCATTGATCGCACGGTCAACGTAAACGACCGCATTGGACAGTGCTTCAGCGACATTCGCACCATCCAGATCTCCTTCTGTCGCTGCCTGTGCAACACCACGCAGAACCTGTGAGAGCACCACGCCGGAATTCCCGCGTGCACCCTTGACGCTGCCAATAGCCAAGGCCGAGGCGATATCTGGGCAGGTTGCCCCTGGTTCAAGGCTTTCTGCCTGTGCAACTGCCGCAGACATCGTGTGGGCCATATTGGAGCCCGTATCGGAATCCGGCACCGGGAAAACGTTGAGGCTATTGATTTCCTCACGGTGCATCTCTAATTTTTGTGCGGTGCGACGAGCCCACGACAGAAGTCGTGCGCCATCGATCACCACGGGATTAGTCATGGAGCCTTACTCTACAGTGCCCAGTCGACACCGTCCGCGCCCTGCGCACGGAGTGCCTCATTAGCACGGGAAAACGGACGCGAGCCGAAGAATCCTCGGTGCGCAGCCAACGGAGATGGGTGAGCGGACTCAATGCAGGGGGTATTACCCAAGAATCGCTTCGTAGTTTGCGCATCACGGCCCCACAGAATGGCAACGAGTGGTGCGTCACGGTCTGCGAGTGCGCGAATTGCCGTTTCAGTGACTTCTTCCCAACCGACGCGACGGTGAGAACCGGGCTGACCAGGAGCTACCGTGAGCACTCGATTAAGCAACAGAATTCCCTGGCTGGCCCATGAAGACAAATCACCGTCTTGGCGAGGTGGGATGCCTAGATCATCCTGCAGTTCCTTGTAAATATTCACCAGCGAGCGCGGGGCAGGAACGCCAGGTTGAGTGGAAAAACTCAGCCCCATCGGGTGTCCGGGCGTCGGGTATGGGTCCTGCCCCACGATCAATACCCGGACGTCATCAAAGGGGTCAGCAAAGGCGCGCAAGATATCGTTGCCCGCCGGCAAGTATGCAGGCTGCTCGCGCAGGAAATTCCCGATCTCATGGATTGTGTCTTCGACCGGTGCCAATGGTTCTTGCCATGAGGGGTGCACAGGCAAACTCATGCGAAGCTCTCCCATCCTTGGCTGTACTTCGGTGCCTGGCCATCGACCTTGACGCCTGGTTCCTCATCGGTGCCGAGCTTGGACACAGAACCGATCGTGCGGAAGCCAACGGGTGCTTCCCCATTGAGCGTACCCAATAAGGTGTGGTCTTCTCCCCCTTCGCAGACCCACTGCCACGGGTCGTGCGACAAGAATTCGCCGGCACGCTGAAGGAGTTCATCGGGAGCCACCGTCGCGGAGTCCAGATTGATCCATATCCCGGAGCGCTTAGCAATCATCCGGAGATCGTGCAGCAGACCATCGGAATTGTCAGTCATGCTCGTTGCCCCCGCTGAGCGTGCAACCACGCCAGCACCCGGAGTGATCGTTGGGGCTTGGTAGGCCTGCACGAGTGGCTCGAATTCGCTTGGGATGTCCAGCCCGGATTCCAGCAACGCTAGACCAGCGGCCGAGTAACCGATCGCGCCATGCGCAACAACGTTCTGGCCAGCGCGAGCACCATCCAGTGTCAGTGGCGGACGATTGCCACCGAGGGAACCAATGGCCGTGATCGACATGACAAGACTGTCGCCTGATGTGACATCACCACCAACGAGCTCGGCGGCGTATTTCTCTACTTCGTGCCCAATCCCCTGAGCGAGGTCTTTGACCACGGCAACAGGCAGGTGTTTCGGTGCGGATAGCGAGAGCAATGCCGCGATCGGGCGTGCCCCCATGGCCTCAACATCGGCGAAATTTTGCACAATCGCTTTTCGGCCCACGTGCCACGGAGTGGTCACATCCCATCGAAAATGGCGCCCTTCAACCAACATGTCGGTCGTGGCCACGACCCGGGAATTCGGTGAAGAGCGGTGCAGAACTGCAGCATCATCGCCATTGACAGCGGATGGAGTCGCCTCTGTGATTGCCGCAATCACCGCGTGTTCGCCGACGTCCCCGAGCGTGGGGCCGTCCGTTGGGTAACCGATCTGGATCACAGTCCTAAAAGGGGCCTTTCCGTCGTATTCGACATTGACGCATAAGATGAGCCGCTATGAGCACCAGGCACACTACCGATGAACAGCATGTCAGCCACAGTGAATTCAATCAGCACAATGGCGGGACCACAGAACAGACAGGTGTCATGCGTCGTCCTCTGATTGTGCTCAGCTTGGTGCTTGCTCTGTTGCTCGTCGCCGGTGTGCTGGTCGGCTCGAAGTTGTACCTTCAGAAGCTTAACAATCAGCCTGTCGCGCTAGCAGAGTTGCCATCGCCCGAAGCAGATAGCCCACAGCTGTCTCTTATACACATCTGACGCTGCCGACGAGCGATCTAGTGTA
>ERZ1031176.42-NODE-42-length-24516-cov-9.051224_pt1 | contig 24516 bp, 19 predicted proteins | sample MGYA00518586_ERZ1031176 | MGnify/ENA primary metagenome ERZ1031176 (study PRJEB33718, sample SAMN03159775) | human skin metagenome | collected 2014-05-20 | study: EMG produced TPA metagenomics assembly of the PRJNA266117 data set (Human skin bacterial metagenome and... | reverse complement strand
ATGGATATGGGTTTGTTCACCAAGTCACGCGTGACACGCGCCATGCAGTGGCTTGTCGATGCGATCCGAGTAGCTGAGACCAAGTTGGATCGGACCATGTGACGCATGAGGGGATTTGCCCGGGGGGAATCGTAAACGTCACTTCCCCACACCGACAGCAGCGTCGGGGCGTCAATATGGGCAAGACGAGCGAGCAGACCATAACCGGTCGCATAGTGGACGTTGACGATGTCAGGTTGCACCCCAGCCGCCACTGATCGCAGCCAGCCGGCATTGACGACGTATTTTGCCTTCCCACCGTGTGGGGCCAGATGGATCCGGACTCGGGAATCAATGGAGTGACGGCCCACCGGATGGACTGATGCCAGGTGAACCTCGTGACCTCGCTTGACCAGTCCATTGACCCATCGAACGGTGTGGATGGACGATGCCGCACCGACAATAAGTATCCGCACACCTTCCCCTCTCGTACTGCAACGCCGATGCCCGCTCTCCTTTAAGGCACCGGCGGTCCCACACTACCGTGACCTACATACGTCCAGACACGACATGCGGTGGAATTCAGTCACCTCGTCATTGCGGCGTTTCCTGACGGGACGAACTCGCCGCCAAAACACATACCAGCCACCCGAGTTGGTTCACCGACTGAACCAAGTAGGTGCTGTTGGCAAGTGAGAGCACCGGCATTGCAGTGATGAGAGCAGCCCCCCACCATCGTCGTGACCGCCAACATCGACCAATGGCCAGACACCAACACACTGCCACTAGGGCGGTAACGACCAAACCGTATTGGGAGGCAATCTCCAGGATCCCGTTATGGGGATCGGACTTGCCATGCGGAAACCATCGCTTTGGCGCAGCGAGGATGTTAGCCCGATATCCTCCCGGACCCGCTCCAAGCAGGGGGTACTCCATCACGAGCGCAAGACCCCAAGCCAACAAAGTAGTCCTCACCGCGAAGGATGATGGGCCCTCATCGTTGTGGTGAATCAGTACACCGATGAACCTGTGCCATACCAACCCGGCTTGGTGCAGGTGCGTCACCACGATTACCACGACGACGGCCATGACCACCCCGGGAAGCACCCAGCGCCACCGTCGAACCGCCCACAACCGCACCATAACGGCCAATAACAGCGCCGCGTAGACTATGCGACTGTCCGTCGCTAGTAACAGCCCTAAACCGGTCACCGCCGTGGCTATGGCAGCTATCCGCACCCACCGAGTAGCGCTTCGCACGCCAACCACACCGACCCACACGGAGCCTACAGCCAGGAAAACCGCGTAAAGGTTGGGGTTGGTGAGCCACGTCGCCGGCTGGCGATAAAGCCCTGGATGGTTCCGCCATGCCCCGTCGGCGTAAGTGCCCAAGTGTCGCGCGGTAAGGATTTCCCAGACGGCCAGCGGTGCCCCCGCCCAGACTGCGACCGCCCAACCGATCGCAACATCGCGTAAGGCACGCTCACGACGTATGTGCCTATCCGAGATAAGTCTCGCCACTGACCATGCCCCCGCCAGGGCAAGACCGGCCCCCATCAGACTCGAAAGGTCCCGACGCGGGCCCAGCCTCATAGCACCTACCACACCGGTTACGGCCCACGCCACCGCAACGACCACGATGGCGCAAGCTGCGCGACTGAATCGTCGCACCCAGATGGGATAAATCCATCCCGTCACTGCGCACCCGACTAGCAACACCACCAAGATGCGGTAGCCGAACACTCTTCCACTGCCGGCCCAGGGCCCCAGGAGGGCTGCCGGAGGCAACAGCACCAACAGCCCCTCGACGATCTTGTCGAGGAAGCTGCCGGAGTACTCAGGCCTCCCCGTCACCAACGACGATGACCTCGACGTCTCCCCATACGGCTGGATCGACGACGTGACGACCGTCGACGAGCACCTTGATACCCGGCAGGTCCGCCGGGGTCAGTTCGGCGTACTCGGGATGGTCGGCCTGCAGTAGAGCGCCGTCAACCGGATCGCCGATGTGGTAGGCCTTAAAGCCGAACTTGCCGAGCTCCTCGTCGGTGAACATCGGGTCGTGGACGCTGACGTCAGCGCCAGCCTTGGCGAGGATGTCAACAGTCGGGAAAACCCCGGAGAAAGCAGTTTCCTTGACCTTGCCCCGATAGGAAGCGCCAAGGACGACAATCTTTTTACCGGACAGATCACCGAGCACCGAGGCGGCCTGGTCGACGCAGTACTGGGGCATCGTCATGTTGGCCTCGCGGGCAGTGCGGACGATGGTGGCGTCCGGGTCGGTCCATAGGTAGAGGCGCGGGTAGACGGGGATGCAATGACCTCCGACGGCAATGCCGGGACGGTGAATGTGGGAGTAGGGCTGCGAGTTGCAGGCGTCAATGACCTTGTAGACGTCGATGCCGTTGGCCGCAGCGTACTTGCCGAACTGATTGGCCAGGCCAATGTTGACGTCACGGTAGGTGGTCTCGGCAAGTTTGGCCATCTCAGCGGCCTCAGCGGTGCCCATGTCCCAGACGCCGTTGGCGCGAGGAAGGTCGTCACGGTCGTCGAAGTCGAGAACTTGCTGGTAGAAGTCGATGCCCTTGGCAGTGCCCTCGTCGTTCAAGCCGCCGACGAGTTTCGGGTAACGACGCAGGTCAGCGAAGACGCGACCAGTGAGAACGCGCTCCGGGGAAAAGACGAGGTGGAAATCTTTGCCTTCACTCAGACCAGAGATCTCCTCGATCATGGGCTTCCAGCGATTGCGGGTGGTGCCGACCGGCAGGGTGGTCTCGTAGGAGATGAGGGTGCCGGGGGTGAGGTGCTCGGCCAGCGACTTGGTGGCATTTTCCATCCAGCCGAAGTCCGGTTCCCAGGTCTCGTCGTTAACGAAGAGCGGGACGACGAGAACTATCGCGTCGGCGCCGGGGATGGCCTGGGAGTAGTCGGTGGTGGCGGTGAGCTTGCCTGCCGGGACAAGCTTCTTCAACTTCTCGTCAAGAAAGGCCTCACCGGGAAAAGGCTCATTGCCCTTGTTGATCTCGTCCACGACGCGCTGCTGCACGTCGACGCCGATGACGTCGTGACCCTTCTCGGCGAACTGCACGGCCAGGGGAAGCCCGATCTTGCCCATGGCGACGACGGCAATTTTCATTCCTGAACTCCTTGGGATTCGCGAATACTCCGTCAGTCTATCCGGGTACGGCACCTCGACGAGTCCGTGTTATGCTCACGCCGTCGCAAAGACGCTCGCACCAGGCCCCGACAAGGCCTTTCGCAAGCCGCAGTTGCGTCGAGTGGTATTCCCAAGGAGAGCCCGTGTATCCCGCCGAAAGACACAAGTGGCTGATCGATACTGCCCGCGAGACCGGTCGAGTATCGGTTGCTGAAGCCTCCACTGCACTAGGAGTTGTCCCCGAGACCATTCGCCGTGACCTCGACCAGTTGTGCAATCAGAAAATGCTGCGGCGGGTACACGGTGGCGCTATCCCGATCGAGTTCGACCTGCTGGGCGACCAGCCCCTCGCCACCCGAGACTCCTCGGCAGTGACGCAGAAGGAACAAATCGCCCGGGCGGCACTATCCCATCTACCTAGTGACAAGGGGTCGATCATCCTCGACGCCGGATCGACAACCGGTCGGTTAGCGTCGATCATGCCCTCCACAAGGCGGTTCACCGTCTTTACGAACTCATCCCCGATCGCCAGTACGGTGGCTACCCACAGCAACTGTGACGTCCACCTGCTGGGAGGACGACTGCGCCCCACCACTCAGGCCACCGTCGGTAACGTTGACGCCATTTCCCGACTCCGCGTCGACGTTGCCTTCATGGGCACCAACGGCATTTCCCCGACGCACGGCTTATCCACTCCTGACGCCGATGAAGTCGCAACTAAGGCAGCAATGGTCGCGAGCGCCCATCACGTCGTGGTTCTCGCCGATTCTCGGAAGATGGGTGCGGAATCGACGATGAGGTTCGCAGAGCTGGGCGACGTTGACGTCATCATCACCGACTCTGGGGTGACTCCTCACCAAGTCGAGATGCTGCACAAGGCTGGCGTCGACATCGTCATCGCCTGACATCGGCCGCTGGTAACCAGCGACACAACCCCTTTTCTGCTGGAGAGCATCACACCGGACGCCACGAACACCGCTTCGATAAGCTCCACCGCGCGGTGTGGAAATCTGGGTGATGATCGCGTCAGCAACCATCGCCCATGGCAGTACCCCACGTCGTAACCCGGATTGCCACATCGATGTTTGGACCACCTATGCCAGCCCTCGCTCCGAGAAACCTACACAACAAATGTCCGTATTAGTGTGTTTACGAACTAGAGTGTCACACATCCCAACATTGATGGTTCTCTCGGGCCCGAGGAACCGTTGGCCAAAGCCGAAGGAGTCCACGTGATCGTCACCGTCACGCTCAACCCGAGCATTGACCGCACAGCGCCCATAGCTGGGCCGCTGCGGCGCGGGCAGGTGAACCGACTCGGCAGTTCCACCGAGGTCGCCGCCGGTAAGGGGGTCAACATCTCACGAGTCCTTCGTGGGGCTGGAATCGAAACCTGCGCCGTGGTGCCAGCCGGAGCCAAGGGCCGCCTGACCCTCGGCCTCAACCACGACGACATCCCGCACCAAGTTGTACCCGTTGCGGCAGCGGTGAGAACCAACCTCACCATCACCGAACCTGACGGCACTACAACCAAGATCAATGAGCCCGGAGCCGACCTCAGTCCTGAGGAGCTGACCGCAGTTGAGGAGGCCATCGTCGAGAAGTCCTCCGGCGCGCAATGGGTCGTACTGTCAGGATCCTTACCCCCGGGCGTACCCACACATTGGTATGCCACAATGACCGACCGCCTCCATGAGATCGGCGTCAAAGTCGCCGTCGACACCTCCGATCAACCCCTCCAAGAGCTGGCGGCCCGCCTCCCCGACTGTGCCCCTGACCTTGTCAAGCCGAACTCCGTCGAGCTCGGCCAACTATGCGGGATTGACGGCGACTCTCTCGAGTCTGCTGCCACAAGGGGACAGTTCGACGACGTTGTCGTGGCCGCCCGAGGTCTGCACGGCATCGCCGAGGTAATCGTCACCTTGGGCGGGACCGGCGCTCTGCTCATCACCGAACACGACGCCTGGCACGCCCGGCCAGAGCCGGTCGAGGTGAAGTCGACTGTTGGCGCCGGAGACTCCTCCCTGGCCGGATTCCTGCTGGCGCGCACCCGCGGCGACCAGCCCGAAAACTGTCTGCGCGCCGCCGTGGCGTGGGGCACAGCAGCCGCCGCTCTACCGGGGTCAACCATGCCGACCCCGTCACAGGCCGACGCCATTCACGTCAGCCTCACCCACCTGTAAGGAGAACCGATGAGCACTCCTCTCATTACCCCGGAATTAGTATCTCTTGACGCCAACCTCGGCTCGACCAAAACCGAGGTCATCACCTCAGTCGCCGGACTCATTGCTGCCGCTGGACGCGCCGATGCTGACGGCCTCGCCCACGACGCTCTGGACCGCGAGTCCAAAAGTCCGACTGGTATGCCCGGTGGGTTCGCCATCCCCCACTGCCGCTCAGCCGCGGTATCTCAGGTATCCCTGGGGTTCGCCCGGCTATCGCCCGCTGTCGACTTCAATGGACCTGGCGGCCCGGCCGACCTCATCTTTATGATCGCGGCCTCCGAAGACGGCGGCGCGGACCATATGAAACTTCTGACCAAGCTGGCTCGCGCCCTCGTCAATCCTGAGTTCGTCGAGCAGTTGCGTCAGGCCCCCGACGCGCAAACCGTCGTCGACCTCATCGGTGGGGTCGTCGAGCCGAAGGAAGAAGCCTCGACCTCATCTGCAACGGCCCTCCCCGCTCCTGGGCACGCCGCGGTGACCAATGCCGCCTCCGATACGCCCCGCATCGTCGCCATTACGGCCTGTCCCACCGGCATCGCCCACACTTACATGGCAGCCGACTATTTGAGGGCTGCTGGGAAGAAGCTGGGTGTTGACGTCAAGGTCGAGCCCCAAGGGTCCACCGCCACCGAGCCTCTCAGCACCGACGACATCGAGGGTGCTGACGCTGTCATTTTCGCCACCGACGTTGGTGTCAAGGGCCGGGAGCGCTTCGCCGGAAAGCCAGTCATTGAGTCCGGGGTGAAGCGGGCCGTCGACGAGCCTGAGAAGATGATTTCGGAGGCCGTCGCCGCCTCCAAAGACCCACACGCCCATCGGGTCCCCGCTGGCCATGGTGAACAGCAGGAGCCCGAGCAGGCTGGATCTCACATTGGCTGGGGCAAGCGCATCCAGCAGGCCCTCATGACGGGCGTGTCCTACATGATTCCGTTCGTCGCCGCAGGTGGTCTGCTCATCGCCCTGGGATTCCTCTTCGGCGGGTATGAGATTGCCAAGGACGGCATGGATATTGCCTTGCACAACACCTTCAGCAACCTGCCGACGCCAACCGCCCATGCTCTAGGCGGATCAGCCACCATGACCTACATCGGCGCGGTCCTTTTCGCGGTCGGACAAGCGGCTTTCGGCTTCTTGCTACCTGCCCTCGCTGGGTATATCGGCTTCGGCCTGGCAGACCGCCCCGGCATCGCCCCCGGTTTCGTAGCGGGTGCCGTCGCTGGGGTGACCGGGGCGGGATTCATCGGTGCCATCATCGGTGGTCTGCTCGGCGGTTTCGTCGCCTACTGGTTCACCCGTCTCAACCCGCCGCGCTGGCTGCGTGGCCTCATGCCGGTCGTCATCATCCCGCTCGTCGGGTCCCTGGTCGCCGGTGGGTTGATGTACGTCGTACTGGGACGTCCGCTGGCAGCCTTGACGAACGCTCTCAACAACTGGCTAGGCGGCATGAGCGGCGCCTCGGCCGTCATCCTCGGAATCGTCCTGGGACTCATGATGTGCTCTGACCTGGGCGGCCCCATCAACAAGGCGGCTTACCTCTTCGCGACAACGAACCTCGCGGTCACCAACGTCGGATCCCTCAAAGTGATGGCCGCCGTCATGGCTGCCGGGATGGTTCCCCCGCTGGCCATGGCGCTATCGACGACCCTGCGTCCGAAGCTCTACCAGCCTGCCGAGCGTGAAAACGGCACTGCTGCCTGGCTGCTGGGAGCCTCCTTCATCTCCGAGGGCGCTATCCCGTTCGCAGCTGCGGATCCGCTACGAGTGATTCCCTCAATGATGGTCGGAGGCGCAATCACCGGTGCCCTGTCAATGGCTCTGGGGGCCGCTTCTAAAGCTCCCCATGGCGGAATCTTCGTCTTCTTTGCCATTGATCGGGTCTGGGCCTTCATCCTGGCCATTGTCGTCGGCACCCTCGTGGCAGCCTTGCTCGTAACCGCTCTCAAAGCCTCAGCTCGGCGCAAGGCCGCGGCTGCCGCGTAAAATTTCCACACCACAACCCCGAAAGGAACACCATCGTGGCCAGCAAAACCGTTAAGGTCGGATCCTCTGTCGGACTCCACGCCCGCCCCGCCGCCGTCATCTCGCAGGAGGCTGCCAAGCTCAGTTCAACCGTCACCCTAGCTGCCGAGGGAGGCGAGCCAATTGACGCCAAGTCCGTGCTGCTCATCATGACCCTCGGTGCCAGCGCAGGCGACCCAGTGACAGTCGCCGGCGATAACGAGGACGACGTCAACACCATTGCCGACCTGGTTGCCTCTAACCTCGACGCCTGAGCCAGCCTCCACGATGGGGCCGCTGTCATCGTGACTCGGCCCCACAGGCACCAATGTCGAACCTCAAAAAGTGGCCACCGATCCGGAGTCGACGCGGTAGTTCGATCCGTTAACGAAGGAAGCCTTGTCCGAACATAGGAAAGCGATGACGGCAGCCACCTCCTCAGGCTCGCCGCGCCGTTTGAGCTCCATATAGGGGCGCTCCTGGTCAAGGAAGGACTCGATGGCCTCGTCAAAGCTAACGCCAAGCTCCTTGGACCGCTTATTCATCATGGCGTCAGTCATCGGGGTATGGATGAAGGCTGGAGAAACGGCGTTGACGAGGAGTCCTTCACGGGCATAGGTCCGCGACAAACCCTTAGCCAGAGCCAATACTCCGGCCTTGGCAGCGCAGTAGGGGATCTCGTCGTCGTAGGGCTGGACGCCGTCCTCAGAGGCCAGCAGCACGACACGCCCCCAGCCACCCGTGCGCAAGTCATCGAGGAACTCGCGCAGCACCCGCACCGGACCCATGAGGTCAATGTCAAGGGTGGAACGCCAGCCCTCCTCATCGATCTCGTGGAACTTACCCTGGGCCCCGGTCACGCCGGCCGACTGGACGAGGATGTCGATCGGACCGAGGGCGTCCTTCACTTGCTGGTGCAGCTTCGCCAGAGAGTCAGCGTCAGTGACGTCGGCCGGGAGGGCGACGAGACGGTCATCAGCGACGTCGAGAGCCTGCGCAGCCTGGGTGAGTTCGTCAGAGTCGAGGTCGGTGATGGCAACGTTGGCTCCCTCGGCAAGGAGGAGTTTCGCGGTGTGCCAGCCAATACCCGAATCAGCGCCAGTGATGAGCGCAGTGCGTCCGTTGAGTCCAAGATCCATGATTCCTCCTAGTGGTTAGCTGATAGCGGTCGAGAGGTCCTCAGGCGGATCGGCAAGCACTGTGACGGCCTTGTCGGTGCGTCCGGGAAGGTTCCACAGCAGCACACCGACAGGCTTGCCGTCGGACAGGTAATAGACGACCTGCCCATCCCCAGCTTCCACTGATGTGGTCGCGAGGCTGGAGTCGAGGGTGCCGACTGCCTCCCAGCGCACCCCAAAGACTTGTGAGTACATCATCGGGGTATGGGTGTAGGAGTCTTTTGATCCCGCCATGATGCGGCCGGCCGCCTTGCCCATCGCGATGGCATTGTCCACATGCTCGACGCGGGTGCGGCCCAACACCGGGTCCGGGTAATTGGCGATGTCTCCGGCGGCCCAGATGGCCGGATCGTTGGTGCGCAACTGCTCATCAACGACGACCCCATCATTAACGGTAAGGCCCGCTTCCTCGGCCAGTTTGGTGACCGGGGATGCCCCCAAACCCGCAATAACATCGTCAGCCTGGAGGATAGTGCCGTCATCGAGGGTGACCTCGGCCACTTCATGTTTGCGCACCGAACAGACGCGCTTCCCAGTGACGAGGTGCACCCCAGCATCGGCGAAAAGCTTCTGGTACTCAGACGCAATCTGGGCCGGGAATTGCGAACCACCCAGCGTCGGATCGGGGGTGACGAGGGTGACCTCGCAGCCCTGCTGGACGAGGCCCGCAGCAAGCTCGGCACCGATATATCCGCCGCCGACGACCACGAACTGGTGACCGGGCTGGGCCAGCGCACGCAGCTTCTGGTAGTCCCGAGCAGACCGAAAGTAGAGGACGGCATCGCCGTCGTCGTCAATGCGCGACGGGGTAAGGCCGGTAACGAGCAGCAACTTCTGGTAGCCGAATACCTGGCCGGAAGCGGTCAGGACGGTCTTGCCGTCACGGTCAATGCTGAGCACCTCAGTGCCGAGCCGCAATTCCGCGCCGGTGTCAGCGACAGTAGCAAGGTCGACCTGGTCCCAGGTGAACTCAGGGTCGGTCCACAGCTTCTTGCTCAGCGCTGGCCGAGGATACGGGGCGTCGACGTCAGCGCTGAGGATGGCGATCGACCCTTTCTTGTCGATGTCGCGGATACCGCGGGCGGCAGAATCAGCGGCCATCCCGCCACCGACAATGAGGTACTGGTACGTCATCATATCTGCTCCCAGGATGGGGTTCATCGTCGAAACGATGCGTACACCGACCACGGTAACCTGCCGCCCCTGCCTCTTCTAGGGTTCCAGCGAGCTTTTCGGACTAGGCCAAGCTTCGTATGGCATATCGGCACGCAACGGCATGTCTTGCCACGAGGGGTGGCAGCCGTCGCCACCAGAAACCGGATTACCACACCACGCGTAAACCCCCTGACAAGGCACGAGGCCCGCCCCAGACGGGACGGACCTCGCAATGGGTTGGGAGCGAGGTCAGGCGTCACCCTCCTCGGCAACGGAGTCGACATCCTTCATCTTCGCCTGGGTCCATGGGGCGATCACGAAGAGCACCACCGCTACAAGGATCGTCACGATACCTAGGCTGTAGTAGAACACCACATCACCAAGGTTCTTGGTGCGCTCGATCGTCACCGAGGCGAGGCCCTGGCCACAGGCTGAGGCGAGCAGCCACAGGGTCATGTTCTGGGATGCGAACTTTTTCGGGGCTAGCTTGGTCGCGGTCGACAGACCGATCGGGTTCATGAACAGCTCAGCAACAGTCTGAATGACGAACACCACCGCCAGGAACCACCACGGTGCGAGTCTGTTCCCACCTGGCCAACTCCGGAAACCGAATCCCATGATGAGGGCGGTTATACCGATGATGAACACCGAAATGGCGAACTTCTGCGGGGTATTGGGGAACTTCCCTTCCCTGCGCCGGAACCACATGCCTAGCAGGCCGGCCAGGATCAAGACTGCGGCCGGGTTGATGGTTTGGTACTGCTCAGGCTCCACCGACCACGACCCGACGATGTGTCCGTCGGTGTTGTCCTTAGCAAAGGTGGCCATCTTGCCGGCCGCCTGCTCGAAGATCATGGTGAACAGCACTTGGCCAACCCACAACGGCACAAATGCCCATAAATGGCCACGCTCACGATCAGAGACCTTCGGGGAGCGGAACATCGTCAAGAAGTAGCTCAGTGCCGTCACCGAGGCAAAGGCGAACAGGGCGTAGGCGATGGCCGAGGTCCACTCGCCCAGCAGGGCTTTGAACCCGATGGCAAGGACGGCACCGATGACGGCAATGCCCAACGCGCGGAGCACCATCCGGCGACCCTCGCCGGGGGCCAGCGGATTGGGGATGTCGAAGGCGAGCTCACGCAGTTTGGAACGACCGTGGAAGAAGGCGATCAGACCCAGAGCCATACCGATAGCAGCGGCAATGAAACCTACGTGGTAGCCGTAATGGTCCTTGAGGAGGCCGGTGACGATCGGCGCGAAGAGAGATCCAATATTGATCGACATGTAGAAGTACAGGAAACCTTGATCGCGGCGGGGGTCGCCGTCATCGTAGAGACCTCCTACCACCGTGGAGAGGTTCGGCTTGATAAAGCCCGTGCCAATGGCGATGCAGATGAGGCCGATCCATGACGTCACCACCTGTGGAATCGCCAGGATGACGTGACCCGTCATGATGATGAGACCGCCGCACAGGGTGGACATCCACGGCCCGAGGATGCGGTCAGCGAAAATACCGCCAGGAATCGTCATCAACAACACTGCGGCGCCGTAGGAAGCCATAACAACCTGGCCGGCGTTGATCGGCAATCCTAGCCCGCCGTGGGCCAAAGTATCGGTGATGAAGTAAACGAGGATGGCGCGCATGCCATACCACGAGAACCGCTCCCACATTTCTACCTGGAGCATCCACGGCAAACCGCCGGGGTGGCCCAAGAATGACTTGTCGTCACGCGAGGGTCCTGTCACCAGATGCTTAGGCCGAAAACCTCGTGCTTTGGTGGCGGCGGCGACGCCTTCCGCGTCGACATCAAGCGGTTCGAGGGACATTTTCCCTTCCTTTCCGATGTTATGAGGCACCACGAGGTCCTCCAAGACGATGGTTCGGAACTCCCCAGGGGGATGACCGACCTGTGCCTAGACAGTGGTGCCTGTGTTCATCGCATCGCGACAGCGTCGTCACAAATGTGAATAATGACGAAGATAGGCTAGTACGAAAGTACTACTCGCGCGCGACCAAAAGTTATTTATTCTCAGGCGTACTTCTCCTCGCGGTAGCCTGAATCACCCTCGACGTCCGCATCACCGGTGGTCACTAACCGGCAGAGTGCCAAGGTGAAGATCCACCAGAACAGAGCTACTGGGAAGTTCTTGATGAGGTAGGTGTCCATGAGGAAAGCCGGCATTGTTGCGAGCACGCCCAAGGATAAAAGCGGATAGCCTCCGCGAATTCCCTTGACACACACCGCGATGACAGTTCCCAGGCAGACCAAAATCAGGGCCAGCCCGATCACACCAAGCTCACCGACAACCTGGACGATGAGGCTGTGGGCGTGTGGGAGGCTGTAACCATAAAGAGTTCGGCGCATCCCGTGGGATGATTCGGGCATAAAGGTGGACTCGACAGCAAACCACGGCCAGATTGTTCCGTACCCGGTTCCCACCAAGAAATGACTCGGCGAATCCACAACAACACGTCCCGCCAATGCCCAGGTTCGCGCACGCGCCGGATCGACAAGAGACCCAGAACGGACCGTCGACACTAGCCATATGGCTACCCCTGCTGCCAAGAGTCCCAACATTGCGATGACGGTCCGCTGTTTCCGGCTGCGCGTCCGGTAAGAACGTCCGAAAAATACCAGCCCGATGACGAATAGTGCCAGGCTAATGGTTCCGGCGCGAGACCCGGATGCTGCCAAACAGGCAAGATGGCTGACAGCAGCCACGCTGGAGAGAATCCGGTGGCGGTGTCGTATCACGGCGTCCACAGCAACGGCCAGGGCCAGGATGAGAAGGACGTGACAGATGGCGGCCCCACCGAGTCTGGTGGCAACCCGCCATCCGGTGGTATTGCCTTCGACGTACTCACGAACGAGGTCAATTGGGTTAGCGATGGCCATCAGCATCGACAACCGCCACAGCGCGCCTTCAAGGTTCCCGACCGCGATCATCCGGCACGCGAAAATAGCCACGAGAAGGGTAACCGTCGCCTCCGCCAGAGGCATCACTAGGGCATATAGCGGAAGATCCCGGGTAACTCCCATGGAATCGTCGTAGATGAGATGTTCGTGAAACGGGATTGAGACCGCAGCCCATACCAATAGCGCCACGAAACTGCACGTCACGATAGTGAGGGAACGAGACCACTCGCGCGGCGACGGCACCCCTCGGACATCCCGCACGATGCACAACGCTTCGAGTACCAGGGCCGCTCCAGCAAACAGCGGGAGCATCAACTGGCATGCGCCATTATCAAAGACAGGCTGGGCCACCGTTACGAAGGTGCAGGTGACGAAAAGACACGCGACGATGACCTCAGCTGCCCCGCTGAACCATTGGATGGGGGCAACCGAGCGCAATAATGTTACGGCCGAGGAGCCGTCTGGGGAATCATGGAGACGAAAGATGGGAGTCATCCTACCTGTGGGGCAGCTGGCCGCTCCGGGGCGCAGGGAAAATCGAGCAGAGATGTGAGAATCGGGCCGGACCTTAGCGGCCCGGCCCGACTACTGTTACGTCAGGAGATCTTGACGAACTCGCCGGTCGCGGCGGAGGTGATCATCGCCTCGCACACCTGGACGACCGTGGCGCCCTGGGTCATCGTCACGATGTCGGATTCCTTGCCCAGCACCGCGTCACGGAAGTTTTCATGCTCGGTGCGTAGTGGTTCGGGCTTCGGGATCGCGAATCTGGTCACGTCACCCTCGGCAACACCACGGAAGTTAGCGATATCGTCCCATACCGTCGCAACCTTGGCGTTGGAGTAGAAGGTGAGGTCGGCGGTCAGAGTGTCCGCGACGAACATACCCTTCTCGCCGGTCACGAAGGTGCGACGCTCCTTAGTCGGGGTCAGCCAGTTGACGAGGTGGTTGCTCATGAGCCCGCCCGAGAGCTGGCAAGTCGCCGAGACCATATCCTCGTAATCGCGGCCAGCCTTGAACATGGTGCGAGCGGCGACCAACTCGAACTCACGCTGGGTAACCCACGCGGTGAGGTCAATGTCGTGGCTAGCGAGGTCCTTGACAACGCCGACGTCAGCGATACGGGCCGGGAATGGCCCCTGACGGCGGGTAGCCACCTGGTAGAGGTCACCGAGGTCGCCGTTCTCCAGACGCTTACGCAACGACTGCAAAGCCGGGTTGTATCGCTCGATATGGCCGACCGCGCCCACCAGACCCTTGCTCTCAAAGGCCTCAGCCAGACGAGTCGCAGCCGCAGTGTCGTAGGCCAGCGGCTTCTCGATGAGGGCGTGGACCCCCGCCTCAGCCAGCTTGAGACCGATCTCCTCGTGGAACTTCGTCGGGGCAGCGACGACACAGTAGTCGATACCAGTCTCGATGACCGCATCGACGTCGGGGAGAACGGGTAGGTCACCGGCGACTCCAAACGGGTCCTTGCCGGAGGCATCCGCGATCGCGACCAGATCGACGCCGTCGATGGCGCGCAGGTTGCGGACGTGGTTCTTGCCCATCGAACCGATGCCGACCATGCCGGCGCGCAGATTCGCCATCAGGCACCTGCTTTCGCGCAGGTATTGACAGCGGCAACGATGCGCTCACGGTCAGCCTGGGACAGCGAGGGATGGACCGGCAGTGAGACACACTCGGCGGCAACCTTCTCGGTGTTCGGCAGCTCCAGGCCCGGGGCGTAGGGGGCCAGCGACGGCAGCCGGTGGTTCGGAATCGGGTAGTAGACACCCGAGCCAACCTGGTGTTCCTCTTTGAGAGCGGTGACGAAACGGTCACGCTCCTCACCAGTAGCTCCCTCAAGACGAATCGTGTACTGGTGGTACACGTGCACATAACCCTCCGGCACGGCGGGGGTGATGGCCTCGGTGATGTTGGACGACAGGAACGCCGCGTTCTCCTGGCGGGTCTTGGTCCAGCCGGCCAGCTTGGTCAACTGCACCCGTCCGATGGAAGCGTGGATGTCAGTCATGCGGTTGTTGAGACCAACGTACTCGTTGGCGTAACGCTTCTCCATGCCCTGGTTGCGGAGCATGGCAGCCTTACGGGCGATTTCCGGGTCAGAGGTGGTGATCATGCCACCCTCGCCCGAGGTCATGTTCTTCGTCGGGTAGAAGGAGAAAGCTCCAAAGGTGCCAAAAGTACCGACATGCTTGCCGTCGATGCTGGCAGCGTGGGCTTGGGCACAATCCTCGAAGATCTTGAGACCGTGTTTTGTGGCGATCGCGACAATTTCGGCCATGTTAGCCGGGAGACCATAGAGGTGCACCGGCATGATCGCGGCGGTCTTGTCGGTAATAGAGGCCTCGATGGAAGCCGGGTCGAGGGTAAACGTGACCGGGTCGACGTCAGCGAACACCGGCTTGGCGCCGGACAGGGCTACCGAGTTGCCGGTAGCGGCGAAAGTGAAGGAAGGGACGATGACCTCGTCGCCCTCACCGATGCCAGAGGCCAGCAGGCCAATGTGGAGGGCCGAGGTTCCCGAGTTGACGGCGACGCAGTGAACCCCGTCGACGACCTGGGAGGAGAACTCGTCCTCGAAGGCGTGGACCTGGGGGCCCTGGGCGACCATGCCGGAGGCAATAACCTCGTCGACGGCCTTACGCTCGTCATCGCCGAGGATCGGCTTAGCGGGAGGAATGAACTGGGCGGTCACGTGAAAGCTCCTAACTATTCGGACGGAAGGTCCGGTTTGTGGGCGCCGTAGCACCCACGAGGGGGTATTGGGGGACGACGGCCTTAGGCCTGCTCGCCCTCGCTAACCAGGGTCAGCGTATCGGTGGCAGGATCCTCGATGAACCGGTCTCCGGTACGCGAGTCGATCCACTTGTTCTCACCGTCGGGATCTAGCGGGAATCCGGAACGGCCCACCCACTTAATGCGACGGGCCGGGACGCCGGCCACCAAGGCATATGCCGGGACATCCTTGGTGACGACCGAGCCGGCAGCCACCGTGGCCCACTCACCAATAGTGACAGGCGCAATGCACACCGAACGGGCGCCAACAGAGCAGCCACGCTTGCAGGTCACACCCACCTGCTCCCAGTCGTCAGCAGATTTGAGGGAGCCGTCGGGGTTGATAGCCCGCGGGAAGTGGTCGTTGGTAAGCACCACTGCCGGTCCGATGAATACCCCGTCTTCCAGCTTCGCGGGCTCGTAAACCAACGCGTAATTCTGGATCTTGCAGTTGTCGCCAACGTGGACGCCCTCGCCGATGTAGGCACCGCGGCCCACGACGACGTTCTGCCCGAGGACGGCCTCGCTGCGAACTTGGGAAAGATGCCAGATCGACGAACCGTCGCCGATGGTCACACCGTCGTCCAAGTCGGCGGTGTCGATGATCCGTGGTTCACCCATGTGGGACGCCTTTCATGCCGGTTACATCAAGGCCAGCTTACTCGTGCTAGCCCGACAGGCCCGTCGCCCCTGCACGGCGACGCCGAAAATCCGGCGTGGCGGCCCGCCTTCCAACCAATTTAACGCGCGGGTATCACCCGTCTGCTTAGCTGAGCTGTGTAGCATGCACTGACGTGAGCAGCCTTCCCTCTGAACCCACCGTCGCACAATCCGGATCCTCCGCTATTGAGCGCGAGGGCACCACCGATTCCTCTACCCAGCCACCGCGCCCGCGCAACCCGGGACAGCCGATCGATCTACTCGGGTTCCTTAAAGGACTGGGGCACCACTGGCTCGCTGGCCTCATAACCTTCATTGTTGCCGCCGGGCTTCTCGTCGGCTATTCCCTCCTCATGGCACCCAGGAACACCGTCGGAACGGTCGCCGCCCACGCCCATGTGATGGTCACGTTGCCCGAGCCACGCACCGAGGCCCAGGCCACCGTCGAGTCGGCTACCGTCGACCAGATCATGAGCAACTACGTCGCTCTCACCACCCCGGACCCCATCGTCAACGCCGCCGTAAAGTATCTCCATGACGGAACAACCGCAGACGACCTCAAGGCGGGCGCCTCGGTGTATTGGGGTGGGGGCGGCACTGTCATTGCGGTCTACGCCATGGGAACCAACCAAAACCAGGCCATCGAGCGCGCCAACGCCTACGCCCGCGCATTCGCCGAAAAGGCGAACGACCTGGTCCCTAGTTCTCTCGCTGGCCTCCCGCAGCCGAAGCTGACGATCATCCAGCCGGCCTTCCCATCGGACCCCAACCCGAACGCTCCAGCAACCAACAAGAACAGCACCAAGCTCTCCTCCCCGATGGTGGGGGTGGCTGCCGGCCTGATCCTCGGACTGGTCGTCATGGGCGTTCTGGAATACCGCTCCTCACGCCGCTCCAGGGCCTCCCGCTGACCGTTCGGTTTGCGTCACCGCTTCCGGACTTAGTGTCGGACGTCCGGCACTGGCACTGTTTGCTGCGACAGTCTCTGCAGTGATGGAGCTAGCCGCAACAAGGTAGAGCCAGGTCACGTGATACCGCAGGGTTGATGACGGAACGACGCCGAGCACAGGGAAAAGCATTACGACGGTGAGACCGAAGGCCGCCTGCCAGTCGGCCACGGGTCGACGCGGCAAGAAACCACGGACCAGAATCCACAACCAACAGACAACGAAAAGGATCATCGCGATCGCTCCGTAGCGGAGGACGATCTCCAATAGCAGATTGTGCGGATCCATGAGAACGTGTCCGTACAGAGCCGACGCCCGGGCTTGATACTCCGACAGTGAGCCGTATCCAAGGAGCAGGGCGGCCGGGTTAGACAACGTCATCGACAATGCGTTGGCCATGATAGTGCCACGTTCCGCTGTGGAGTGATCCTGGACGTAGGGACTCATCCACAGCCCGGTACCCAGCACGATGACAAGCGCTCCACCCCAGACGAAGGCACGCACCCCTATAGCGGCTGTATGGAGACGGCGAACGTTGAGGACAAACAACAGCATGACGGCACAGATGCAGCCAAAGAGGGCGCCTCGCGACCCGCCAATGAGGATCATCACCAGACACGTCGCCAGGACGAACAACCGTCCGAGACGAATCGCACCTCTTCGCGGGTTGAACCACAGCCGGGCCAGCACAGCAGTGAAAAGCATCGCCATGACGACACCGTAATCGTTGTAGTTGGGGTAGGTTGCAGTAACAACCCATCGATTCTTTGACACCGCACCCAGCGTGTTGGCCCGCGGGTAGAGCAGTGGCAGCAGCTTGACACCGGTCACGATCTCTCCCATGCCAATAAGCCAAACGAGGATTGCACCCCAGTACAGGCCGCTAAGGACCTGACGAGCCGTCCTACCTGGCTCAGCTGACCGGAACACCACGAGGGTCACACCTATAACCGCGAGCATGATGAAGGCGCTGTTCCCGGTGTCGGTTAGGAGTCCGGGGTGGAAAAGTACCACGGCCATCCCGGAAGCCACCATGCAGCACACCTCGACCGCAACGAGAGGGGTCACCCTGAGGCTGGAAGCAAACCGTGTCTGCACCGCCAGGATGACCCACGGCACGATCAGGAAGAGGAGGAATCCCATGGGCAGCCGCATTACCAGCACGGCAGCGACCGCGCCCAGCCACACCCCTGACGTGGCCCGACTCGCCATCTCCTGACGGTCTAACGGCCGTGCTGCCGTTCGTTCGGCGACACTCATCGTTGATCCACCGCAGCCAGGGCCGTGACCAGCTCCTCCACCCGGGCTGCCCAGGTGTGCTGGTCCCGTGCGGCCATGACCCGGTCGCAAGCTTCATCAACCCGCTCCGGATGTTGGGTGAGCTGTTCCAGGAGGGCCGCGAACTCGTTCACGGAAGCCTGCACCGTCCACCCCAGTTCGTCGCGCGTCACGACATCCCCGACGAAGGTGCCCTCGGTGGCAATGATCGGCTTCCCGTTGCCGATGTACTCGAAAAGTTTGAGCGGAGCCGCAAAGTCTCGGTACTCATGCGGAGCCATCGCCAAGACGGCTACATTGGCCGCCGCGAAGTAGGGCTCCAACTCCTTCTTGCCGTTAGCATGGACAACCTTGATGTTGTTCCCTATAAGGTGCTCGTAGTCCTTGTGCGCCTGTTCCCATTCCTTAGGCCGAGTGCAGATCGTCAGGGATGCCTCGGGGACACTGGCGACTGCCTCGCAGAAGGCACGCAGGTCGTAAAGGGACCCCAGTCCACCGACGTAGAACATCGACAGTGGCGATGGCGGGGTGGCCGTCGGGGTCTCGTCAATGTCGTGGCCGGGGGGCAGGGCAACCTTTTTCACTCGATCACCGACGTCAACCCACTCCCCCATACGCAGTGAAGGTAGGAAAAGGACGTCGAGGCACTGCCGATAGGCGAGCAAGTCGTAGCGGTACATCGCCTGCGCCACGAGCTGTTTGGCCTTCGGGACTCCCTCACCGTAGAGCGGGAACTTCCAGTAGACGTCCCGATAGAACAGACCTACCGGAATGCCGTGCCGACGCAAGCGGGTCAAGAAGGCGAAGTCCTCCAAAGGGTGGGTAGGCAGGTGATGGGACTCGGTAAGAGTCGTGGGCATCGTCGAGGACTCCGAATAGCAAAACTCGAATCGGGTGCCAGCACGGATAGCGTTCATGACCACCTGAATTTGGCGGCGCCGCTGACGGGCGTCACCAGCAACCACCCACACTTCGCCCCACTGCGTCAAGGCTTTGAGCATCGCCACAGCGCGCTTCTGCCCACCGAAAGTCGTGTTCGGGTCCAGTGGGTAGGGGACGTGGTAGATGCAGCGTCGGACCTCGCGATCAGCGCCGGTCTGTGGCATGGGTTGTCCTCCGATCCGCCGAACAATTCACCACAACGGTACCCGAGGTCTAGGACTGCATCAGACCTGTAACAGCACAAGACACCATGTCGAGACGGCAACGCACACGCAATACCCGACCACTGTGGCAATCACGTTCGGGAACCGTCGCATAGCGATCTTGGATGGCACGGGCTCCCTCCACCAACCGTATTGCCACACGTAGTCGACCAGGCGACCACCCCACGCCCCGCGAGGATGACGACCCTGGCACGTTAGGATCACCACATGGCACATCGAGAGTCGACGTTGATCCTCCTGACGAACACCTACCCGCTGTCACGCGGGGAGGAGTTCCTTGAGAACGAGATCGACCATGTGGGGCGCGCCTTCGATCAGGTGGTGATCATCCCAATCCAGGCTGGTCCCGCCGATGTGCAGACACGAGCCATCCCGAGCAACGCTCAGGTCATGCACATTGCCCGGTCTTCACCCCGGGGCCTCGACCGCGCCCTCGTCGCCGTGAAGGGACTAGTTCGGCTGCCACCCAGCGGAGTGGACTGGGCAGCGACACGACGACAGCCCCGCCTACTCGTCTCTGACGCTCACTTCGAGGCTTGCGCCCAAACAGCCCTCGACAGCATCCTTGCCAAACTCCCGAACCTCAGGCTGACCTCGGAATCCCATGTCACAATCTATTCCTTCTGGCTCCATATCACAGCCCGCACCGCAACCCTGCTAGCTGAGCAGTTGCGCGCCCAAGGAGTCACGGTGGATCGCGTAATCTCCCGTGCCCATCGCTACGACTTGTACCCCAGCGTTGCCCCTCGTCACCACATCCCAGAACGTCGCCTGCTATTGCAGTCTCTTGACGGGATCTGCCCGGTCTCCGAGCAGGGGACTCGGGAACTGCAAACAACGTGGCCCCAGTACGCCGGGAAGATACACACTCGTTACCTGGGCACTTCCGACCCCGGACCGACGGCCCACTGCCGACGTGACCCATTCACCATTGTCAGCTGTGCCCATCTTGTCCCAGTCAAGAGAATGATCCGGATGCCCGCGATCCTGGCCAGGGTGCGAGCTAGCGGCATCGACGCACACTGGACTCATCTGGGTGACGGCCCACAGATGGACACTCTGCGCGAGGAGGTCACCGTTCACCGCGTCACGGATGCTGTCACCCTGCTCGGTCACGTCGACAACACCCAGGTCATGGCGACCCAGCGCGATCTCAAACCGTCAGTATTCGTCAACCTCTCCTCCTCGGAAGGACTTCCTGTATCAATGATGGAGGTTGCCTCCCTCGGTATCCCCATTATCGCGACTGGCGTCGGCGGAGTAGGAGAAATCGTCTCGTCTGACAACGGGCATCTATTGCCTGCCGAGTTCACCGACGCCCAGGCATCTGACGCGTTAGTGCAGCTGGCACGTCTGTCTGAGGACGAGTACCAGCATGTGTGCCAGGCCTCCCGCCAGGTGTGGGAAGAAAAGTTCCGCGCCTCTGTCGTCTACCCCGAGTTCTGTCGCGAGGTGCTGGGCGGACGCTGATCAGTCCACGCCACGCTCGACAGGGTGACCACCCACCACCACATACTCACGCCGAAGTTTTTGACCAAGTAGGTATCAACGAGGAAAGCTGGCAACGTGGCGACGACCGCCCAGCGCAGCACGACCTCCGCAGGAGAGCCAGTACCGTCAAACAGACGGCGAACCAACTCCACCACGGGGCCTAGTAGAACGGGCAGGAGCAGAACAAAGCCCAGCAAACCGAGCTCCACAAGGACCGCTAACACGGTGGAGTGTGCGCTGCTGAGGGTGGGTCCCCACTGCGTCGTCATTAACTCGCGCCACGGCTCCTGCCGGGCATGACAGTCGTACAAATACCACGGCCACAAACGCCCCGATCCGAGCCCGAAGAAAACATGGTTAAGGTCGCTCGACCACACCTGTATTCCGGTGCGCAGCGTGCGGGACCTCATCGGATCAGACGGGTTCAGCATGCGTCGAAGCCCAGGAACCACAATCACCATACCGATGACGACTACAGCCAGTGCTACGAGCGCTCCCCAGACCATTCGTCTATGACCCGCCCGTCTCACCACCCGGGAGCGGCGCCATACCACCAAGCCAATCGCGCATCCGAGCACGAACAGGGTCGCACAGGCCAGCCCGGCTCGCGAACCCGTCAGTATGACAGCGACAAGCGCGCCAGTAGCCAGTATCCCGCTGGCGACGCGCCGGCAACCGGCCACCGCAGCCGCCACCAACACACCACAAGCCAGCAATAAGGCGACGTGGAGCACCGCAGAACCACCCATACCGGTCGCGAGTCGGGTGGATCCGTGCACCTTCATGGCGCGAGGCCACTGGAGATAAGACACGCACGTCATGGCCGCAGCAGGCCACCACAATCGTTCGATCACCATCCGTCCAGAGGACCTGATCGTCAGCCCCGCGGCCACGGACAGGCCGGCGAGCAGAGTCGCAACCGCAGTGACGGGAGCCATCACTAACAAGAGCCTGGCCACCGGCCCCGGTCCGAGATTAGGCAGCGGGCAGAAGGATGCCGAGACGATAGCCCACACCATGAAACCCAAGGCTCCGCCGAGCATCCACCGTCCGGCCCGTCCAAGGTCATGACGACGCAGCCACAACGCAGGTCCACAAGCCAGGATGATCAGCACATCAACAATGAGATAGCTACTGACGATCCACGGCGGCGAGGTGAGTCCATGCCGAAAATCAGCGAAGGCTTCGACGACCACGAGTGCCACTAACCCCCAAGAGGTCAGCGAACCGATGGCCTGCTGGTAGCGTCCCGGCCCGATGAAGGCCGTACGTCTCAACTAGCCCACCCCCCGGTAAAAAATCGCCAACCCCACCACACCATGACAGCAAGATCAATGGCGATAACGATGCCCATGATCCCCCGCCACAGCAGCACCAGACCGGGCGGTTTAGACGGGCCACGAGTTACCTCAGCAAGGGCGACAAAGAGCGGGAACCATAACAAGGTGGCACGGTTGACACTCATGTACCAGTAACCGATCGAAAAGGCCACCACCTGGATGCCCACCCAGGACGCCGAAGCCCAACGTCGTCGGACAAGGCAGTAGACAAACACCAGGACACCCAGCGCCACCGAAACCAATTCAAGCCGAAATACGACGGCCACACCGCTAGCTCCAGCGCCGTAGAGGGACCGCCAGGTGTCGGCGTGGGTGGCGGGCAAAGTATGCCGCAAGGTCTCCGCCGGGGTCGTAAAACCGCGTCTCCACCCATTCGTCTGGGCCTGGGACCACGCAGTCCACGACCCTGTCAGCCGATGTAGCCACACCACGAAAGCCACCAGCACCGCAGTGGGCACCAGCAGAGTGGATAATCGATTGACGACATCTATGAGGCGGCGACGTCGGGCAGCCTGGCTCGTCGGACGGCCCTCATCCCTATCGCCAAGGACTGCCAAGACTGCCAGCGCCCCTATCAGGAAGAGGCCAGAAACTCGGAACGTGCATGCCAGACCAGCGAGGAGAGCTGCCGCCCACCAGCGCCCAGCACGAGCACGCTCCCAAGCCCAGAAGGCAGCAGCGCAGAAAGGTGCCTCGGTGTATCCGACCATGGTAAACACGGTTGCCGGGGCAATAAGCCACAGACAGGCGGGAAGCATCCCACCAATCCGGAAGAGAGCCCATGCGGCTAAGGCCGAACCGATCAGACCGAGGAGTACCCCGGTAACTTCCATAGGAATACCAAGGAAGCTGCCACCTTTCAGCAATGCCGGAAGTCCGGGAAAGAACGCCATCTCGAGAGGATCGGCGTACCCATTGCGCGCGATCGACATGTAGTGCTGCACGTCCCAATTCCCCGTCACCTGAGAAAAGGTGCGGTGGTACCCGGTCATGACAACCACAGCGACGACTAGCAAGATCGCACGGCTCCCCAACCAGGTCTGGGCCACCAGGCGTCCGTCAGCCGTGGGAGCGAATCGCCTAGCCGTCGCGCGTCCGGTACGCGTCATCGGGCAACCTCCGCGCTGGAATCCTCAACAGGTTCAGGAGCCGGATCTGGGGCGTGATCGAGGACGCCGCCGGTGGGATCGTCGGCATACCCCACCCTGACGACGTCGTTCCAAGGTCGTCGGATGTCATCCAGGACACCCCACGCGAACCACATCTCGCAGGCCAGACGTAGCACTACCGACGCCCAGTACACGACGTCAGCGTCAGAACCACCAGGCAGAGAAAGCCCACCCAAATGAGCCCACACAGCCAAGGAGTAGAAGCACTCACCCACCATGAGCACAGCCCAATCCCGCAGGTCAGGACGGGCCAAAGCAGCAAGCGGGACCAGAAAGAGTATCCACTGCGGCGAATACGCCTTATTAGTGATGAACAAGATCAACAGGGCCACGCAGGCCACCTGGGCGATGCGCGGACGCCTCGGCACCGTCATCGACAGCCACGCCAGGCCAAGCAGACCGCCCACCGTCAAGGTGCCCGTAATCCAACCAATTCCCGGAATTGTGCCACCAGAAGAGTCCTGAATGACGTACCAAATCGTTCCCAGGCCAGTACCCGACCAGAAAGTCGAACGCAGATAGGCCCACCAGGTGTGCAAGCCCAAACAGACCGCGATGACGTGGCACACCACCAGCACCAGGGATCCCGCCAGGAGGTACCGTCCCAACTCCGGCAACCGCGTCGCACGCAAACAGCACACCAAGACGGCAAAAGCCACCACGGCCGCCTGGAGGCTCCCCGCGCAGGCCAGGCCCATCAGGATCCCGGCCAACCACGGGCGACGACGAGCCCAGGCCAGCATGGACGTCGTCGCTAAGGCAACCGGAACCATGGAAAAGTCGATGAGACCGGCGAGGTACACCGCCGGGCACAGCACCACCCAGAAAACATCCCAAGATCGCCTCCGCGCCTGGGTCGGGCGGCCCTTATCATCGACCGGAAGATTGGTGTCCGATCCGCGCCCCAGCAGCATGACGGAGATCGCGACGGCCAGAAAAGCCACAAAGAGCACTATCTGGGCCACTCCCCAGTAGGCATTGGCGGCGTCCAGGACTTGCTGATCCGTGGCCTTCGGGGAGACCTCTGCACCTGTCTCTTATACACATCTCCGAGCCCACGAGACTCCTGAGCAT